>Ga0100402_1007173_pt1 | contig 10838 bp, 14 predicted proteins | sample CryGeyme20150102_FD_80419 | JGI IMG/M metagenome (GOLD analysis project Ga0100402, IMG submission 80419) | Groundwater microbial communities from Crystal Geyser aquifers in Utah, USA - Crystal Geyser metaG 2015-0102 | ecosystem: Environmental > Aquatic > Deep subsurface > Groundwater | place...
TGCTTTGGAGGGGTCACTTGAGGAGGTGTTTGAGGCTGAGGCTGCTGAGTTTGCTGGGCAGATTGGAGATGGTCTAACTCTGTTTTTAGCTTGGAGATGTGCTGAGCAAGGTGGTTCTGGACGCTGGGCCTCTCAGCATCCATGAGCAGTTTTTGCAATTACTGAATGTCCTATTCGAGTTCAGCGCTGCGGTCGGTCATCTATTGGCTCTAGAATATCCAGAATTATATAAACAAAGAGGTAAGTTGACATTATATGCCCACTCTTAGCATTCAATACAACAAGTCTCGAAATTTTGTCAAACCTTTACTCGTTTCATTTTGTGTGAATTCTGTTCGTGGGCTATAACAGTAGAAGGTGGTTATAACAGTAAAAGAATAAGAACATGATGAGCTAGGGGCCTGTCAATCACCTCAAAAACAGATATGTGGGCCTTGTCACCAAAAGCCCCATCTTCTTCACAGCCCCTCACTCCAAAAGACTCAACAGAGGAGGCTAGCTCTACAAAGAAAGACACCGAATTCATAAGCGATAGATCTACACATCATTCATCACCTGTGATCTGGCAAAAAATACAAGTAAGCAGTCCTTCCTCTTCTGGGGTACCTCCAATCTCATCAGCGACCAGGACATTGATCCCAACTACATGATGAAACAACAATTTTCAGATAGTCCCTTCCATCAGGCTTTGCAGTGCTGGGCGATGTTGAACCAGGAGCAACCTATTTTACACGTGGACATTCATGGCAAAATGGATCGTGAGAGTAATTGCTAAATTGATGTTGGTATGCTCAGCATGGAGGTGCACTGGAAAGGGGATCCTCTGATCGACCGATTAAAGGACTTCTTTAAGAAAGAGGGTAAAATATTTGATGGGTACACCTTTAAAGGTTTCAAGTGCAAATTTAATACAGAACCAGATTTACATGGCTACTGGGGGAGCAAAGTATACACGATGACCGAACAAGCCATTTTACTGGGGATTCCCAGCTTCCAATTTGAAATTCCCTTTTCTGTCAGGAAAAAAATGTTGAGGGATGGCTAATTGAGGGCCAGAATGCACAACTTCATTAGAAAGATGTACAGTGAGGTCATTGTTCCTGATTTCAAGCAGAAAAACAGAGCTCTGAAGATAGCTCCAGAAATAGGCAAATTGTACGTTCACACCCCGACAATAAAGGGTGAGAAGGAGAGAGAAGAGGTCTACCAGCAGGTGCTGAGGTATTAGACAAAAGAGGAGGCCAATCCCAATCAGAGCAAAAACATCTGATACTGCTTTATTTCTAGAGTTGACTCATTGTGTAAATATCACTTGGGCAGTTTTATTTTCATCTTTGGCAGCTACTGCAATTCATCTAATTTGGCCTTTATTTATGGGATTGCCTTCATTTATGCCAAAGATAACATCTTTCCAGAAGCAGACCGATGCTTCTCCAATAGGACCTTCAGCTCGTTCTTCTTCATCTACTCGTAATTTTTGCGAATAGAAGCGATTAACTAGGATTTGCCAAATGGAACCTATGTTTCTTCAGTCTTGCTTGTGATGTCTTCCTCTACCTCATCATTTTTTTCTATGAAGTATTTGGAAACTGATGTCTTGACTACAGGCATCGAGAAGAGAGTCTATATAAGGTAGCTCTTTTCCTTATTTGGTTGCATTTTATACAGTGCCTGTCCGTGCTCTGATCGGGTGGCCCAAACTCCTTTACCTCCCTCGTTCAATCGACCGATAAGCCAATCACTCATTTTATCATCCAGATAGAACCCTCCAATGACCACATCGTATCTATCCTGATCTCTTTCCAAAAAAGACTCCAGATCTGCCACCTAAAAACTAACATTGTCCTCCCCTCCAAAATGCTACCTCTGCAACTCATGACATTTTCTTATATTTTCCTCATATATATCGATACCTCTGATTTTGTAGTTGTTGATCTTATTTTTTTGTAGAATGCTGGCGATGAGGAAGGACAGATAGCCATGACCTGAACCTACATCTAAAATACGCATGTTCTCCCTCCAATGCTAGGATAAACTGTTGACGATGACCGCATGAGTGAATATATCTGTCATGTTCTCTCCTTTTGAGATAGGGCATGGTCTGTTTAAGTAGCAGTTCTTTGATTTGGTAAATAACCTTCTGTCGACATCTTTCCAGGCTGCTAGCTCGGCCTCAGATGATACTAAACCTGCTTTTTGCAGACTCAAAGCCAATTCGTTCATATTGCTGCCCTTGATGTTAGCCGATAGGGACATAGTGGCCAGCAGAGAAGGCGACACTCCTTCGTAGACGTTGATGGATTGTCTCAAGCAGTTGAGTGCCAATTTCAGCATTAGTGAATATTTAGTTTATAATAACTTAAATAATACCAAAACAGTCAATAAAAGTCGTACTCGACTTACTCACCCACCCTCCAGCTGTTCAAACTCTGCCTCTACAGTTAGCTCTTTCTCTGGCTTTTTCTGATGGCTGCCTTAAAAGTGACCCTTTAAACTGGCTTCAACCTGTACTTGCTGCTGAGTCGGCCCCCTTGCGGCTCCTTTCTGATCTCAGTTCCGTTGTAAAATTTGAATGAGAATTGATATGATCTACAGAAGGCCTGAATAGGGATTTACTAAGGAGTTAACATGCTTCTTACCCGTTTGTGGGAGGGATGTGGCCTGTTCCTGCCTATTTGGGGGATACTCGGCATGGATTTTTTAGAAAGTAGGGGACTCTTCGGTTATTAGAATTGTTTGTTTGGCAAATTTACTGAATTTATAGAAGATAATGCCTGACGCTATATAGTAGGGGTAGGTCGGCTCAATCCATACTTTTCTTTCAACTTTTGCAAGGACAGACTAGATGGACGTTGAAACACCCTCTCCATGATCTTTTTCCTGTTCACATGAGGTCCCTGCCGGTGACGCCCAGCTGCTAGATGTTTGAGTAACTTGGAGGGCAAGATTTATTAGTTGAGGGAGAGGGAGATGTATGAGGAGCAATTGACGGGATCTGGTTAAGCGGATGCCTCTGAGGGGAGGTTGATACGAGTGACTTCCATTTGCTGCTGACCTTCCACGATTTTATAATATCGAAAAAAGGCAATAATCACTAGCCATCTTTGTTTCACTTCTGATACATCTTCATCGTGCTTGCATGCTTGATTGGATCCATGTTGGGCTATTCGAAACGATAATAATTCTCATATCCTGACATTCAGTCCTGAGAATAGAAGAATATGTTATAATAATGAACAGCTTTCTTCAAATAAAGAACCTTTACGAGGAACCCACCAGCACCTCCCTGCTCTTCCTCAAACAAATAGACCCCCTCAAAGCCATGCTTGAACAGCGATGTCTCGTCTTCTTCCTCAGATATGTCGAAAAGCTGCCTTATATGGACACATTAGAGATAGTCAAGACCCTTTTCCTCTGGTGTAGATTATGTAGAGTCGATCACGATAAAATGTCCAAATTGATGGCTGAAAGCAGCCTTCCTCTTTACCTCAATAGCCCTCCAGGAGAGAAGGACAGCATAAGCAAAATAATTTACCAAAAAATGACCTTCTACTTTAGAGCAGTCACCTCAGCTCAATCCAACACCCCCACAGGCGAACAAATATAAATTCTTACAAATGATCTTCACAAACTCAAGGAACTGGAGAGAGAAGATAAGAATAGCTGGTCTAGGATGAGCTAGTTGGTGGTTTGGCTGGCGGAGGAGGAGCTCTACACATTGTGGGTCCATATTGAGTACCAACTGCCTTACTTCATGAACTACAGCCAAGAAGAGTTCGATGTGTTTTACCAGCAATACTGTATTTTTTGCACCCACAGAAGAAAAATACCTCTAATCAGACACAAAATGCTCAAAACCGTCAGAATAAACATCTACATCAACCAGCAAATCTAACAGAAGGGCAAGGAGCTAAGAGAGAAGAAAGAAGGCAAGGACTACGTACTAAGCTTCAAGCGAGGTCAAGGAATAACTTACTACGAGTAGGTAGATGAATGATCTTATGGTTACTAATTACTATATATATACCGTAAGTTAATTTTTCCTGATGACTGAAAGAACTTAAATTTACCAAAAAAATCCAACACTAGTCCTATCTGTTCTGTTACCCCTCCTGTTTCTGGATAACTCTCTCTGGCTTCATAAACTTGTTTGTAATTGGAGTGGCCAGTTAGGTGCAGGTGTAGTAGTTGGTGATATAATTACTATGTAACAGTTCATAGAGAAAGAAATTTAGTTCTCCGACAGACATGAAGTCGACTCACCCTATGCCGCCAGGGTTGCCGAGTAAAAGAAGGAAGTGGAACCTTGTCGCTTTAGAGATCTGGTGAGATTTGCAGATAGATGGGACAAGTTGTTGATGATCCTCGGCAGCATCTTCTCAATCGCCAACGGCTTCTCCATCATCTTCTATGCTCGACCCCTCAAAGATCTCATCAATGCCTACAAACCTAACTATGATTTTCAAACTCAAGTCGACAACATTGCCTATGCAGCTCACGGCTTCCTCATGAACGGCTTCCTTGTCTTCGTCAGTTGCGCCCTCATGAATATCAGCTGGACCATCGCCAGTCAACGTCAACTAGTCAAATTACGAAAACTATACTACCGCAGCCTCCTTCTCCAATAACTGCAATGGTACGATCGAAACAAGCCAGAGTAAATATGCGGAGACATGTATGTGCAGACACAGAGGGCACAGAACGCTTTGGTGGAGAGTATGACCAGCATGCTTACCTGTTTGAGTATGTCCATCGGCAGCATAATCGTATCATTTTTCATTGGGTGGAAACTCGCACTGATTCTCAACTCTTACATCCCGGTTGTCGTGGTACTGAACTACATGCGATCCAGGTACAACATTAAAGCTAAAAACGCTACCTCCGACCTCACTGCTAAATTAAATGGCAATGTTTTTGAAATTTTTTAAAACATCAAGACAGTAAAATATCTCGGAGGGGAGGATTATGAGCTCTAACGCTACACCTAGAACTTAAATGAGTATAAGAACGTATCTATTCCTCTTCAGCGAAAGATGGCCAGAATATGGGGAATAACAGCCTTCTTCTCTTACTCTTGTGTATTTGCTCTTGGTTTCTGGTATGGTGTCAAGCTGGTCGTGGAGGATGTCTATAACGACAACACTGGAAAGAACTACACCATCGGCGATGTCGTCTCCATCTTCTTTTGTATGTACATCTCAGGGTGCAACTTCAACCCATTGTCAGGGCATTTTGCCAACTTGAACGGCTGCAGAATCGCATTGGCTAAGATCATGCAAATTATCGATAGGAGACCTCTGAAATCTGAGGGTTTCCAGCTCTGCATGGAGAACATCGAGCAGATCGAATTTAAAAATATGACCTTCCACTATAACAAACCTCTCTTCAGCAATTTCAACCTCATTATTCGCAAAGGCATCACAGCTCTAGTCGGCACCTCGGGAAACGGAAAAAGTACCCTTCTCAACTTGTTAGTTAAATTTTATGAACCATTCAGTGGAAACATCATCCTCTCCAATGACAACCAAGAGCAAAGCATCAAAGACATTGAGTAGAACAGTTTAAGAAAAAAAATTGGGTATGTCGGGCAGGAACCTTGCTTGCTGGGTCGTACCATGAGATAAATACTGATTGCTCAGGATATTGAGGATAAACGAGTCTGGGAAGTGCTTGATTTATGCTGTATCAGTGAATTAGTTGGAGATAGAGGACTTGACACTCCCTTTAAGGCCGTTAGTGGAGGCCAAAAACAAAGGTTGGCCATCGCCAGAGCAGTTCTCCGTAATCCTGAGATTCTAATTCTGGATGAAGGAACCTCAGCTTTGGACAGCATCAACTAGAAAAATGTCTTGACCAACTTGAAAGACAGATCGAACATTCCCTTTATTATCATGATTGCCCATAGAGTATAGACCCTTGAGAAAGCCAACGACATCTTCAAGATCAACAAAGGCGAAGTTTAGAGAATCACCAGAGACGAGCTGGTAACAGTCATGAAGGGCATTGAGGAGGTTGAGAAGAAAGTAGGTGAATAAGAGGAGATGGAAAGCAACACCGCAGTTGAGAGACTGTCTGCTGAGAGGCCTGATTACAGTGAGAACTAATCTGACTCGCAGAAGGATGAGGTCAAACATAAGTTCAAGTGGGCCTATTTCTTCAAATTGCTGCATATCAATAAAAAGTACAAAGTTCACTACATCCTCGGCATCCTCTCCGCCATTCTGCTCGGGTCCATTTTCCCCTCCTTCTCTGTCATCCTTGCCTCGCTTGTCAACATCGGCATGAAATTTGAAACTGCAGTAGACCCAGCAGAAAAATAATCTTTGGTAGAGCAGAGTCACACTCTCTCCATTTTGCTCTTTGTCTTTGCTATCCTCAACCTGGTGATGATCATCGTCAAGGAATACAGCTTCCTTGAAATTGGCTAGAATCTGGGAGTGGTGCTCAAGCGAGCAGCATTCAAAACAACTGTCAGCATGGAGATGGCAGAAATAGACAAAAGAGGTAGACCCAACTTGGTCCATCTCATTAACGTTAGTGCAGAAAGCACTAAAATGCTGGCCTCTCAAACCATCTCTAGTTTTACTGATGTCGCAGCTACTCTCATCATAGGACTGACAATTGCCCTAATTTACTGCTGGCAAATCACTCTGGTGGCTCTTTTGTTGATCCCTCTAACGGTCGTTGCCGGTATGCTTCAGAACAAGTTCTTGACTACTCTTAGTGAAAACAGTGACAAGATAATGAAAGGCACCCATGAAATGGTAATCGAATCTATCGTCAATAACCGGACAGTCGCCTCTCTAAATTTGCAAGACCACTACTACACCAACTACGAATTGAAACAAGATGAAGGTATGAAAGTCACCTACAGAAATTCCATATATTCTGGGCTCATGATGGCCATCTCTCAGTGCCTGATCGCCTTCGTCCTTTGCCTCATCTATTACATCGCTGCCGTAATTTGCTAAAACTTCAACGTCAGATTTGCTGATGCCTTCATCGCCATCTACGCAGTGATGTTTTCAGGTGTTCAGGCCGGGACCAACATCTAATTTATCGGCGGACTGGCCAACGGTTTCCTCCGAACAGCCCAATATTTTTAGATGGTCAAGGACAACCAGAAAGAACTATAATATGAGCAATCATCACCTCACAAGAGCAAAAACAACCCTTACAACTAACTACAGGAGTAAATTGAAGATAACACAAACTCTGTCAACAATTCAGAGAGCATCCTGCAGGAAAGCCACGGCTGTGTATAATTCAAAAATGTATATTTCAGGTACCCTAATAGAAAGTAGTATTTGTTTGAGGGACTGAGCTTTGTGATGAAACCTGGAGAAAGAGTGGCTGTTGTTGGGCAGTCGGGTACAGGAAAAACTACAATTGCTGATCTTCTCTTAGGCATCTATGCGCCATAGCAGGGGTAGATTCTGATTGATAAGGTCAATCGGAATAAGTTTGTCAGGTCAAAAATGGCCATCGTCTCACAAGAACCCGCACTCTTCAACCGGTCAGTCATCGATAACATCAAATACAACCTCAATGTCAGTTTCTCAGAAGTGCAGAAGGCAGCTGAGTTGTCAGATGCCTTTAACTTTGTTGAGGAGGGCAACTTTGGCAATGAAGGAGTGATATAAATTAAAGATATGAATGCTGAAGGCAACAACTGGCATCGATTAGCAGGCTCGAAGGGTAGTTTGTTCTCAGGCGGTCAAAAGCAAAGAGTAGCAATCGCTCGTGCCCTAGTGCGTAAACCTCACCTCCTAGTCATGGATGAAGCTACCTCAGCACTAGATAAGGAAACCGAATAGCGAGTTCTTCAGAACATTCAGGAACTTCACTGCAGTCAGCTTATAATAGCTCACAGAATGTCAACAATCCGCAGTTGTGACAGAATCATTGTGATCAAGAACGGTCGACTGGCCGAGATGGGCACTTTTGAAGAGCTGATATAACAGAAGGGTTAGTTCTGCCGGTTGGTGCTCGGCAGCAAGAAATAATGAAATCTATAGTGATCCATTAACCCTTATCCTCACCTACCTATCATCCATCGTCTATTACATATTCATTACCTCACCATCGATCATATTTTCAAATCCTCACGATTGATTGAAATTGGCTGAGTACATATACAAATAATAATGAATACTAACCTGCAAAAGGGGCGGACTACACTGCTCACACTCCTCTAGCAACTCGATCAATAATAAGACGACCTTACAAGAGAGGTATCTTTCCGTGACAAAGACATCCTCATCCTGCGCCAGTAATGTCAAACACAGTACGATATCTTCACTCGTCTCATTCAACAAGTACCATAACAGACATGCAGAAATAAGCCCAAAGACGTCAAATTTTATAACTGAAGGAGCAACTATGCGAGTTGAACCCGGAAGCACTAGAGGAGATGGAGAGAGATTGCGAGAAAAATCAGGTGAGTGAGGAGGTGGTCAAGTAAAAACAGCAGCAGAGTCGTCCAATAAAGAAGAAAAACGACAAGAAGAAAAGACGAAAAGATCATCGCATTTACTATGATTGACGTCCCATCATTTAGCTTTTATAAAGGCTGATATATTATATGGACCTATAGCAATAGGCAAACAATGAAGCTGAGCCCTCACTGTTGGACCACCAACTGTCCATCCTCAGGAACAAATTGCACCAAAGAGCCACCATAATCAGGCATCTGACGCACTAGGTCCATCTCCAAAGAATGACTACAATCTCCATCATCTAATAGTTCAGCCAACATGAACACAACATCATCAGTCGACTTAGAAAATTATAAGAAATCAACATAAAGTATATCAAGGATTATCTGTTGCTCAAAAAACAGTTTGAGGTCGAGGGATTTAGCAAAAGTGAGTCGCATCTGACCGACAGACCTGACGAGTACTTTCGCAGTAAATACTATTCAGTCAGGAAAGATTTGCAGGACAAGGTGGACAAAAATCAAGAGTAAGTTAACTACAACCCTAAGGACTCCTTCGTCAAGCACTGCACCAACCTCATCAAAAATTTTCTCCTGGAAAGACAACCACAATACGAGCAGATAATCAACCAGCTCAGCCAGCAAAGAAAAGCCAAACTAGCATCAGTCAAAGGGCTGGACGAGTTCAGAAAGAATAAAGAAGAAGACAAGTATATCGAATCCATCAAAGAGAAAACTAAAAAATTTGCAACTAGTCTAAAGGAGATAGGGGAGAATAACGTAGTGTAGACCTTCAACATTCGAAAGGATATTGAGATGAGAATCGGCAAGTTGAGTCCAGATTTAGCAGAAGTGTCACTTGAAGATAGTGTTCGCTAGCAGAAGATGCTGTAAAAGATAATAGAAGAGGTGGTTATGCTCAACGTCGAACCAGGCAGTGTGGAAGAGTAACTTGGCTAACAGTACCTCAACTAAGAGTTCACTTCCTTCTAGATAGCCCTCAAACAGTAGACAAACAAATACCCCAACGAGTTGTTCACCAATAGCATTAACAACATGGACAATTTATCAAAAGAAGCGAAGGAGGCCATAATGCATAAAAAATCATATCGAGAGCTGGTGCTAACAAATAAACCTCAATCTGTGGAGTTCAAAAATATTCAAGATGTGGCAGAAGATAGGGAAAGACAAACTTACGCTCGAAAAAAATAAACAAAGAGATTGATGGAATAAGAAGAGGAGTAATATGAAGTCCTTTAGGCAGAAAGAGAACAATAGGAGGAGGAGCAGGATATTTCGGAGTAACTGAAATAAAATGAAGAGGAGGGAGAGTCAATTTAGCAACTAAGGCAGAAAAGGCAATCCAAGGAGACCACCACCAAAGTAAACACTGCTTTCCAGACAGTCATGACAAAATCATACTTCCAATAACAACAAAAAGCGAGAGACGAGTTGATCTCCCAACAGACTAGCTAAATCCAGTAGCACTAAAAAGTGATCGACAAACTGATAACCTTCATCAAGAAGGAGTTCAAGGACAAAAAAATGGAGGACATCTAAGGTGATGACCCCGAGCAACTTATGAGCTACTACTTCAGAGTCAACGAAAAGAAATATGTGGACATCAAGACGGAGATGAAAGAGCTGTAGACAGAGAAGAAGAGCATTGAGCGGGAGGTATCTAACCTCAAAGAGGAGAATATCGAGCTGTAGAAACAGAGGGACGATATTAAGATGGAGAATTAGGCATTGAGAATGAAAGAGGATCAACTGGAGCAGGAAAACAAAAGTATAAAGACATAAATATATCAGATAACAGAAGAAAGAACCAAGATTCAGCAGGAAAAACAATAGATGGAGGAGATACTATACATTGAGAAGTAAAAGTACATCGAGATTGAGACAGAAAACTAAAACCTGAAGATAAAGCTCTAACTGCAAAAATTGTAAATCCTGGCCCTGTCATAAATTTACTAAGGGGTCAAGTCAAACACCAAGGAGTTCCATACCATCTCCAACCGAACCTAAAATATTGTCAAATTGTCACTGTAAGTACTCTTTAGCACCTGTCTCAACAAACTGACACCATAGGAGCTCATCACCAGGTTGGAGAAAATAATCGAACTGATCAAGGTCAACATGAAGGTCAAAAGAGACCTCACCTTTGAGTTGGGAATAGAGGGGTATCTAGACCATGAGGAAAACCGGGTCAAAAAGAATTTTTCACTTAAAGTAAATGAGTAACTTGTGCCTTTGGCCATCAATGATAATAAACTTAAGAGGAAAAGCTCGCTCAAGACTGAATAATATGATCTCAAGGCTCGACTGCGATAAGAAAGAAAAGAGAAACTGTCGGACTCCAAATCCTTCAGCGATGAGCTATAAGAACTAGCCTATGACA
>Ga0100402_1007180_pt1 | contig 10833 bp, 9 predicted proteins | sample CryGeyme20150102_FD_80419 | JGI IMG/M metagenome (GOLD analysis project Ga0100402, IMG submission 80419) | Groundwater microbial communities from Crystal Geyser aquifers in Utah, USA - Crystal Geyser metaG 2015-0102 | ecosystem: Environmental > Aquatic > Deep subsurface > Groundwater | place...
CGGCTGCAGCGTTTGTGGTAGATGTGTCCCAGTTAAAACTAAGTTCGGGTAAATGGTCGAAGCAAGTTGTGAACTCCAAAAAGGACATTGCAGAAACCTGGGAGTTTAATGAGGATGGTAGTCTAACATATTTGGCAGGAAATAAGGAAACAAGTGGCACTTGGAAAATTATCCATCATAAAGACTACACCCCAACATATACAATCTTGATAACTTTAAAAGACAAAACATCGGTGACGTTTTGTGAGATTGACTTTGGAATTATGGCGGGAAACTATCAAACGTTTCTTAAGGTGACTATGGAATTCCCTAAAAGCAAAAAAGTAGAAACTAGAGAATACTTGTTGGTTCAGGATTCTTCATCAAAGCAATGATTGGTTTCTGTAAGTTCAATTTACTTTTATCTGTGGTTTATTAACAGAAGACTTCCCAAGTAGCTTGATTTCACGCAATACAGCTAAGACTACAATAGATTGACTTTGTCCACCCAAGGCTACAGCGGCTCCTTTGTTTGTAATTCGGATTTTAACCCGAAAGTTTTGACTTCACCCTCTTGGGACACCCCTTCAGGGTGATGTTTTTTAGCTTACATGCTGGTGTTAAGGATGGGGAGCCCCTTCGGGGCTGAAGGGTCGCTTTCAATCGGTTTTTGCCGTGGACTTTGCTGCTAGCCTAGTCCCTCCGCTACCTTCGGGATGACGGCTGATAAGATTATGCCTTACTTTTTTGCTATGGACTATCGTCCATGGTCTATGGTCTTTTTTTGCTGTGGTCTGTGGACAGTCGACTGTGGACTTTGCTGCTAGCCTAGTCCCTCCGCAACATTCGGGATGACGGCTGATAAGATTATGCCTTACTTTTTTGCTATGGACTATCGTCCATGGTCTATGGTCTTTTTTTGCCGTGGTCCGTGGTCGGTCAACGTGGACGTTTGCGCTCCGCCTTTTCCCTCCGCTCCGCTAACGCTCTGGTACTCCTGCGCTTCCTTCGTCAGCTTGCTCCTTCGCTGATCGCTTCGGCGCACGCGGTCGGGATGACGGCATAAACTGATTAGATATACTTTTTTGCCATGGACTGTGGTCGGTACGCCTTCGCCGAAAAGGCTATGGCGCACGCTGTTGACAGTGGACTTTGCTGCTAGCCTTTTCCCTTCGCTACGGTCGGGATGACGGCTGATAAGATTATGCTTTACTTTTTTGCTATGGTCTATCGTCCATGGTCTATGGTCTTCCTTTGCCGTGGACTTTTGCTCTCTAGCCTTTTCCCTCCGCTCCGCTAACGCTCCGGATGACGGCTGATAAGATTATGCTTTACTTTTTTGCTATGGTCTATCGTCCATGGTCCATGGACTTTTTTTTGCCGTGGACTGTGGTCTGTCGACTGTGGTCCAAAAGCGTCGGAACAACAAGCCATCGTCCATCGTCTATGGTCTATGCTCAATTGCCTTGCGAACCGAACCAAACTTCAGCAACGCCTCCTTGGCAACTTCATACTCCCATCCTGTCGCTTCCATTACCATTCTTGTTCCTCGGTCAATCAGTTTGTCATTGCTCAACTGCATATCTATCATTTTGTTTCCGATTACGCGGCCGAGCTGAATCATGAGTGTGCTGCTTATCATATTCAAAATAAGCTTTTGAGCGGTGCCGGCCTTCATGCGGGTGCTGCCGGTGATGAATTCGGGGCCTACCGGACAGTCGATGGGGTAGTCGGCAATTTTTCCGAGTTTTGATTGGCTATTGCAGGTGATAGATCCGGTGAGTATCCCGGCTTCTTTGCATTTTTCGATGGCGCCGATGACATAAGGGGCGGTTCCAGATGCGGTGATTCCTATCACGGAGTCGAGCGGACCGATCTTCCATTCCTGCAAATCTTTCCAGCCTTGTTCGCTATCGTCTTCGGCAAATTCAACGGCTTTGCGGATGGCTGAATCGCCGCCTGCTATTATTCCTACCACCAAGTCGAAAGGCACCCCGAAGGTTGGAGGGCACTCAGAAGCATCAACAACACCCAAACGGCCCGATGTGCCAGCGCCCATGTAAAATAGACGTCCACCTTGCTTCATGTTGCTTAGTACGGCTGAAACGAGCTTTTCTATAGAAGGCAAACAGTGAGAGACAGAAACTGCCACGGATTGGTCCTCTAGATTGATGGAATACAGGAGTTCGCTGATTTCCATTTTTTCGAGTCCTTGGTATTTGGAGTCCTGTTCTGTGAGGCGTGGGTCTTTCATACCAAACAAAGGTAAAGCCTGAATCTTCATCGAGCAATATGCACCAATTAGCTAAAGTTGAAGAAAGAAAGGGTCAATGAACTTTTTAGGGACTCGGAAGATTATATATTTGGAAAAATTTGATTCGTGGATAACAAGCCAAAGTATTATTTACAGCCCTTTTATTTTGCTTTATTTCTTGCCGTTGGTGTTTTGATAGGAACTGTTCTCGTTCCATCGGGTCGCACTGCCTTTTCAGGGAGCACCAATCGCGTGAGTGAAATAATGAGTTTGATTGAAGGCTATTATGTTGATACCGTTAATAGTGAGATGATGGAAGAAAGGGCCATTGCCGATATGCTACAAACCCTAGACCCGCACTCTGTTTTTATTTCTTCCAGAGATATCCAAGCCGTGAATGAACCGCTAGAAGGCGAATTTGATGGTATTGGGGTGGAGTTCAATATTATGGATGATACAGTCTATATCGTGAATGTGATAGAAGGGGGGCCTTCTGAAAAAGCTGGAATTCAGGCAGGGGATCGAATTATCACGGTGAATGATACTTTATTCAGTGGAACCGAGCTGACCAATGATCGCGTGATAAAAACGCTTAAAGGCAAACGTGGCACTCCGGTGAAAGTCGGAATCAAGCGCTATGGAAATAAAGAATTGGTGCAAATTGAAATCATTCGTGGAACCATCCCGGTGCATAGCGTCGATGCTCATTTTATGATAGATGAGCAAACGGGTTATATTAAACTGGTGCGTTTTTCTGCCACCACGACCGAAGAAATGCGTGATGCCTTGCAGGCGTTGCGCGGAACGGGAATGAAAAATTTGGTATTGGATCTCCGTGGAAATCCAGGAGGGTACTTGACGGCAGCCATTCATGTAGCTGATGAGTTCCTAGACGGAAAAAAAATGATTGTCTATACGGAAGGAAGAACCCAGCCGCGTAAAAGCTATAAATCCGGACGACGTGGAAATTTCGAAGAAGGAAAATTGGTGGTCTTGGTCGACGAACAATCGGCCTCTGCCTCAGAGATTGTTTCCGGAGCGATTCAAGATTGGGACCGTGGAATAATTGTCGGACGCCGTTCGTATGGAAAAGGACTCGTACAAGAACCCTTTGAATTAAAAGACCATTCAGTGGTTCGTCTGACCATATCTCGGTATTATACCCCCACAGGACGTTCTATACAGAAATCGTACGAGGAGGGCTATGAAAAGTACCAAATGGAGGTATACGATCGCTGGGAGCATGGTGAGTTGGAAAACTCGGATAGCGTAAAAAGTATTGATTCGCTGCGTTTCACCACTCCGGCGGGGCGCTATGTTTATGGCGGTGGCGGTATCTATCCAGATATTTTTGTAGGGTTGGATACTTCATTTAACCGTTCGGTAATAACTGCGGTCTATCAAAAAGCCTTGCACCGTCGTTTTGTATATCAATACCTGGAAGAAAATCGTTCTAAGTTGAAAAAGTACAAATCAGCAGAACAGTTTAGCAAGCAATTTGCTTTCAGCAGCAAAGACAAAGAAGCCTTCAAACAAGTGTTACGTGAATCAGGAATCGAACTGCCGCAGGAAACAATGAATGCGACCTTGGCTTATGTCTTTACCGATATGCGTGCCTTATTGGCGCGTCAGTTGTTTGATATCAATGCGTATTTTATGGTGAGCAATCAAGATGACCACGTGATTCGTGCAGCCATGGAAAGTTTTAAAGACTACGATAGATTGCTAGGGAAACAATAATTACAGTGTTTAAAGCATAAAAAAACCCGACTCAATGAGCCGGGTTTTTTTATTTCTCTGAAGATGGATCTTAGTGACCTTCGTGGCCTTCGTGTCCTTCTTCCATTGCTGGAGCAGTCGTGTCAACAGCAGTAGTAGTATCTACTGCAGCGTTCATTTCTTCTTCAACAAGCTTTTGAGCGCTTGCTACTGAATCAGCATGGGTGATTGAATCTTCGATGCGTTGTTTTTCAGCTTCTTCGTTGTTTTCTTTAGCTGGTCCGCAAGCTACCATGGAGAACATGGCTACAATTGACATAAGAGCAAATACTTTTTTCATTTTCTCTGTGGTTTTATTGAATAGTTTGTTAGAAAATTGCTGCGAATGTAACCAAATATTGGTATTCGCAAGGATAAATCTCATTTTTTTCTGAAAAATATCTTTATCGGAACTCCCTGAAAATTATACTCATCGCGTATTTTGTTTTCAAGAAAACGTCTATATGAGTCCTTCACATATTGGGGTAAATTACAGAAGAAAGCGAACACCACTGAGTTTGCTTTTAATTGAGTGGCATACTTGATTCGAATGTATTTTCCTTTTTCAGATGGAGGAGGAGTTTGCTCAATAATGGGTAACATGAACTCGTTAAATTTCGAAGTCGAAATGGTACGTTTCATATTCTCATAAACATCTTCAATGGCCTCTACAGCTTTAAAGATTCTTTGTTTATTCGTTACCGAAATGAAGTGAATTGGGAAATCAACAAAGGGCGCTGTTTTATTCCGGATTGCTTCTTCAAAATGTTTAATGGTATTGGTCTCCTTATTTTCTATAAGGTCCCATTTGTTAATCAGTAAAACAATTCCTTTACTGTTTTTATGTGCTAAATTAAAGAGGTTTAGGTCTTGTGACTCTACGCCTTGGGTGGCATCCACCATGATGACACATACGTCACATTCTTCAATAGCGCGTATGGCACGAAGTACCGAGTAGAACTCAATGTTTTCATGCACTTTTCCTTTTTTGCGAATTCCAGCGGTATCCACCAATAGCATTTCTTTACCAAATGCACTGTAATGGGTATGGATGGTGTCACGTGTGGTTCCTGCAATTGGGGTGACGATATTTCTATCATATCCGAGCAAAGCGTTGATCATAGAGCTTTTTCCTACATTCGGACGCCCCACGATGGCTACTTTGGGAAGGTTGATGTCTCTTGGGAAAACATTTTCCTCGGCCTCTTCCATTTCAGCCGTAGAAATTACTTCCTCATCCTCTTTCAACTCTAAGGCTTCATAGATATGGTCTAAGATTTCTCCGGTTCCGCTTCCTGTGATAGAAGAAACTTGAAACAGTGGGTCAAATCCCAAAGCATAAAACTCCGGAACATCCACCTGACGTTCAATATTATCAACTTTATTGACAACGAGGACAACCGGCTTTTTGGTTTTGCGTAGAATCTGAGCAAATGCTTGATCTAAATCCGTGATACCCGTGGTTACGTCCACCATAAAGATGAGGATATCAGACTCTTCAATGGCAATACTGACTTGGTCTCGAATAGCCGATTCAAAAACATCAATCGTATGAGGCACATAGCCTCCGGTGTCAATTACGACAAATCCACGGTTAAGCCATTCTGCTTTGCCATAGTGGCGATCGCGCGTTACGCCGCTCACGTCGTCTACGATGGCCTTACGGGCACCAACTAGACGGTTAAAAAGGGTGGATTTACCCACATTAGGTCTTCCGACAATGGCAACAATTTTACTCATAACACGCTTTTCAAGCCCGCAAAGGTACGATAAATTGGCGGCTCTTAACGCGCGAAGATTTGAGTATAAAAGGTCCCCTCTGGTCCGCTTGCCATGCCTAGTCCCACGCGGGTGTATTCGCGTCCAAGCAAGTTTTCACGATGACCTTTACTATTGATCCATGCGGCAACGGCCTCTTCACCAGTGGCTAATTCAGACGACATATACACATTTTCTGCAGCGCCATTTGTTCCCAATTCTTTTCCGATGAGCTTGAAGCGTTTATTAAATCCATCATGGCCAAATTTTATATCTCCCTGAGCCATGTGTTCGCTATGCTCACGTGCAAGACGACAAAGAAAAGTGTCAAGACACAGGCTATCTCGGTGTTTTTTTAGTCGATACACATTACTTGCTTCAAAAGCATCCAGTTCCTGCGGAAGAATTGTATAGGATTCCTCAAATGAACTAAAGAGAAAACTGATGACTAAGAGTGAGAAGATGAATGCTTTCATAACGCGCTTTAAATTAAATGCCGCCCTACTGTAAAAAGTAAACGCGGCATTTTTAAATAAGGTATTGGGAAAGGTTTAACCCTGGAAAAATTCTTTCATTCTATCGAAAAATCCGCGTTCGCCATTTTCTGGTTTCGGTTGAAAATTTTCAGAGTTTTTCAATTTTCCGAGTAGTTCTTTTTCTTCTGAGTTGAGCTTGGTTGGTGTCCAAACATTCACCTGAATGAGTTGATCGCCGGTTCCATAGCCATTCACGCTCGGAAGCCCTTTGCCTCTCAATCGGAGAATTTTACCCGCTTGGGTTCCTGCTTCGATCTTAATTTTCACTTTGCCATCTACGGTAGGAACTTCGACCTGCGTACCCAATGCGGCATCCGCAAAATTTAGGAAGAGGTTGAACAAGATATTCTGACCTTCTCTTTGAAGTTTATCGTCCTCTACCTCTTCAATTTGAATGAGCAAGTCACCATTTGGACCACCACCGGGTCCGGCGTTTCCTTTTCCTGATACGGATAGCTGCATTCCTTCGGTTACCCCAGCAGGAATTTTTATTTCCACTAATTCATCGACATGACTCAAGCCGGAATTGTCAACACCACTCGGACGTTTATCTAATATTTTTCCGCTACCATGACAAGTAGGACAAGCACTTGCTGTTTGCATTTGGCCAAGAATGGTATTGGTCACCCTGCGTACTTGGCCAGATCCCCCGCAGGTTGAGCAGCCTTTGAAGGTTACGCCCTCAGCGATGGTCAAACGTTGGTACTTTACTTTTTTGTCAGCTCCTTTGGCAATTTCTTGCAGCGTGAGTTTTACTTTAATACGGATATTGCTTCCACCGCGTCCACGTCCTCTTGAACCGCCACGACCTCCACCGCCACCGAAGAAGCTCTCAAAGGGGTTTCCTCCGTCGCCGAAAACATCTCCAAACTGACTGAAGATATCATCCATGCTCATTCCGCCGCCGCCGTATCCTCCACCGCCGCCTGCACCGCCCATGCCGGCATGACCAAATTGATCATAGCGTGCTCGCTTATTGCCATCTCTGAGAACCTCATAGGCCTCGGCTGCTTCTTTGAAACTTTCTTCTGCCGCTGCGTCTCCTGGATTTTTATCTGGATGGTATTTGATGGCCATTTTACGATAAGCTTTTTTTATCTCATCGTCGCTGGCTTGCTTGCTCAGTCCGAGTATTTCGTAATAATCTCTTTTCGCCATGTATCTATTCTCCCACTACTACTTTTGCAAAGCGAATAACTTTGTCTTTCAATAAATACCCGCGTTCTACTTCGTCTACAACCTTTCCCTGAAGGTCTTTCGAAGGAGCCGGGATTTTTGTGATTGCCTCATGGAAATCGACGTCGAATTCCTTGCCTACAGACTCTAACGCTTGCAAGCCATTTTGACTCATCACTGATTTCATTTTATGATGAACCAGTTTCATTCCTTCTCTCAAGGCTTCCAAGTCATTGCTCTCAGCAACGGCTTTCTCCGCTCTTTCAAAATCATCTAAAACAGGTAATAAGGAAACCACTAAATCACGTGAGGCACTTTGCAAAAACTCAACACGTTCTCTGGCCGTGCGGCGTTTATAATTATCGAATTCGGAATACATCCGAACGTACTTATCGTTTAATTCAGCAAGATCAGCTTTCAAGGAGCTTACTTCATCCATAGCTTCTTCTGAAGTGTCAGTGCTATCTTGATCCGCAGCCGTTGGGTTTTTTACCTCTTCGTCGACTGGCTCTTCTTTCTTCTTGCTCATACTTTTATTCGTCAATGTTTGGACTGCTATGGTCAAAGGTTTTGCCAAGCTGCCTATTGTGCCAATTTGACACAAAAAAACCGCCATTTTGGTGGCGGTTCGATTCTTTGTCAGTTTGCCTTATTGAAGGCCTTTGAGTGCGTTGTCAAGCTCTTTGCCTCGTAAGTTGATGGCAACTACTTTACCCGTTTCGTCGAGTAGAAAATTACTTGGTATGGATGCTATCCCGTAGGTGGCTGCGGCAGGAGATTCCCAACGCATCAAATCACTCACGTGGTAATTCCATTTGAGGTCGTCTTTCTGAATGGCTTTTTGCCACTTTTCTGAATTGTCGTCAAGCGATACAGAATAGATGGTAAACTCACGGGCATTTTTAAAGCGTGCATTATGGAACTTTTCATAAGTTCTCACTAGGTTCGGGTTTTCTTCTCTGCATGGCCCACACCAGGAAGCCCAAAAATCTACCAATACAATTTTTCCCTTAAGATCTGATAGCGAATAGATATTTCCATTTGCATCGGCCAATGAAATATTTGGAGCCATTTCTCCAATTTTTGGTCCTTGCGTGCGAATGCTCTTCGCTTCTGGTCGACTGCTAAATGAAAAGGCAACTGCCAATCCAAAGACAATCAAAATAGGAACCAGGAGTGTAACACGTTTATTCATACTTACAAGTTTACAAAAAGTAAGCCAGTTGAGAAATAGGTTGAGATTGAGTCAGAGGCGACTGAGAAATCGCTAACAGCTCTAACCCGTAACCTAAAGCAAAACACCCCTTTTTTCATCATTGAACCCTTTCTATCTGTGCTCCTAGCGCCTTCAAACGGGTATCAATAAACTGATATCCTCGGTCGATTTGTTCAATATTATGTATCGTTGAAGTGCCTTCAGCAGAGAGCGCGGCAATAAGCAAAGCTACACCTGCGCGAATATCGGGTGAGCTCATGGTGATGCCTTTAAGTCGTATGGCTCTGTTTAAGCCCATAACTGTTGCTCGGTGTGGGTCGCAAAGAATGATTTGAGCACCCATGTCGATCAAATTGTCGACAAAGAATAGCCGACTTTCAAACATTTTTTGATGGATGAGCACATTGCCTTTCGCCTGAATGGCCGTAACCAATACGATGCTTATCAAGTCGGGGGTGAAATTTGGCCATGGTCCGTCGGAGATGGTCATGATAGATCCATCGATAAAACTTTCTATCTGATAGGTATCTTGAGGAACCACGCGAATATCATCGCCATTAATTTCGAGGTGAATACCCATTCTTCGAAAAATTTCAGGGATGATTCCGAGATGTTCAACACCTGCTCCTTGGATGGTGATATCACTTTGGGTCATGGCGGCCAGTCCAATAAAACTACCCACTTCAATCATATCGGGCAGCATAGCGTGTTCGCAGCCGTGGAGACGTTCTACTCCTTCTACTTCTATGCAGTTTGTTCCATGTCCTGTGATTTTAGCCCCCATACGAATAAGCATCCGACAAAGTTGTTGGAGGTAAGGTTCGCAAGCCGCATTATAAATTGTTGTTTTACCAGAGGCAAGGACAGCAGCCATGATAATATTGGCGGTACCCGTTACGGAAGGTTCATCCAGCAGAATATAGGCCCCTTTGAGATTGCTCGCATTTACTTTATAGAAACTGTTTTCCGCATCATAGGTGAATTCTGCTCCAAGTTTTTGAAATCCAATAAAGTGCGTGTCTAAACGACGACGACCAATTTTGTCGCCACCAGGTTTCGGGATATATCCTTTTCCAAAGCGGGAAATCAATGGGCCCAAGACCATGATAGATCCACGGAGACCCGCACCTTTGGTTTTAAATTCTTCCGAATTCAGGTATTCAAGGTTGACATTTTTCGCCTGAAATTGGTAACTATGATCGTTCAGTTTTTCTACCTCAACACCGAGGGCGCCCAGTAGTTCAATCAGCTTCAGCACATCTCGAATAAGCGGGATATTGCGGATTATAATTGGATCGGGTGTGAGGAGCACCGCAGATAGAATTTGCAAGGCCTCATTTTTTGCACCTTGAGGAATAATGGTGCCTTGAAGTTTTATTCCGCCTTTAATTTTGAACGATCCCATGGTCTAGCTTTTTTTCAAATAAACGCAAAAGCGAGCTGGGCAGCTGAAAACTTTGTAAACAGGAAGGTGTTGATAGCCGAACTTATTTGCGGCTTCGGTTCGAATTCCGGTTGTTATTTCGGTTATTACGGTTATTTCCTCCCGAGTTATTGTTGCGATTATTTCGGTTGTTGCGGTTGTTTCCGCCTCTAAAATTACGCTCGCCTTGCTGTGGTCGTGGACTGTCTTTCGTATGATACAAAATGGTTATGTCTTCCGAACCTAAATCAAGCTTCCCGGATGACAAGATGCGCATATGCTCTGAAATCGCTACTTCACTCAAGTTTTCATTGTTCCAGTTTCTGCAAGAATTGAGCATAAAGGAAGCAATCAGGTTAATGAATGCGGTACGGACTTCGCCCTCTTCCATTTCAGAAGCGGCAATAACCATGTTCTGAACATTTCTTCCATAAAAACGGAAACGAATCATATTGTCTTGATAAGGAACCGGCGACGGCTTCTTCATCATTACTTCTCTTTCCGGAACGGGATATGGACCGTCTACATCAAGGTCGTAATCTGCGATGGCATAAAGGTGATCCCAAAGTTTTTGTTTGAAATCTGCCATATCCTTGAGCTGTGGATTGAGGTTGGCCATTACGTTTACCACCCCTGCAGCAAGCAAGCTGCGTTTAGTTTTGTCTTCGACCGCTTTGATGTGGGCCACCATTTCTTGGACATTCCGTCCATATTCAGAGATACGTAATTTCTC
>Ga0100402_1007182_pt1 | contig 10830 bp, 16 predicted proteins | sample CryGeyme20150102_FD_80419 | JGI IMG/M metagenome (GOLD analysis project Ga0100402, IMG submission 80419) | Groundwater microbial communities from Crystal Geyser aquifers in Utah, USA - Crystal Geyser metaG 2015-0102 | ecosystem: Environmental > Aquatic > Deep subsurface > Groundwater | place...
CTCAAATTCCTTTGCACTTTCTGTTTTATTTCCTTTCGTTCTTGCATCTCTTTCCTTATATAACTTTTCTAATTTTTCATCGTAATGATCATAATTTTGACGAGATTCTTCTCTCTTTACATTTTGAAGCTAATAATGTATCAATTTAGATATATTATTATATAATAATATATTTACTTTGACTTTTTCAAACTCAACTGTCCAATTTTGAGATTGTGTATTAAGTTCTTTTATTCTTGCGTGCATTTCATCATATATTTTTTCCATTTGTTGATGAGTTTCACTAATATCAGTGGCTAAAGTGAAATAGTCAGATTTGCTATCGTATGCTTCTAATATTGAGCTTGAAAATGCTTTAAAAAACGATTTTATTCCTTATAATTTTATTATTTCACTCTTTACCAGATGTTTGCACTAAAAAATTAGCAAAGGCTGTTCGTACGTTAGTTACTCCTTTTTCTATTTTTAACATTTCTTCGTATTTTTTATCAAATTCAATATCCTTTGTACGTGGACCGTTAAATGTTTCTTGAATCTAGTAGTTATGTTAGAAATGTTGGTTAGTAATGTTTTATTTATTACTTTTTGTGTTATTATTGTCCAGAAATTAGTCATTTATTATTTAATTAATAATTAAAATAGTATTAATACTTTTAATATTTTTTAGAATAAAATTAAATAAAAATAATTAATAAAAGTTACCAAATCATATGTTTTGTAACATTTTAATAAAATCTAACAAATTAATGATATTATTCTTATGATTCTTTAATAAAATTTAAAAAGATATTAAAAAATAAAAATTATTTAATAGACCTTTACCTGAACTATTCATTTTGAAACAAGAATTCATAATATTAACACAGATTCATATTAAACTTTAAATATTTATTTTTATTTAACTTACTCTTAAAATTAACAAAATATAAAATATAAAATTTATTTAAATTATTACTATAAGAATTAATGATAACTTTATTTTATTTTAAAGCTGAAAATAGTTTTCAAATATTAAAAAATTATTGTAATAATAGATAATTAAATCATATTTATAATCTACCCTATCATCATAGTAGTTTATCTACTAGGAATAGTTTTTGCTTGGATATGCTCTACTTTACTAGTGAATTCCCCATAAACTTGTGAGCAATAACTCAGCAATTTGTTAATATCACAGTACATTAATTCGTCTAACTTTTCATTAATACCAGGATATTGAAGAATAATGCATTCTAATTGTTAATAATATTATTTACTTTTTATCATCATTTTTTCCTTTAGAGTTATTTGTCCTTTTTCAAAACTTTCGTGACAGAGGAATAATAAATAACTGTATTTTTGTTTAAAGTTAAATTTATCCATTTTCGCTAAGTTATATAAATTATTTATTAATAATTTATATAGTAAAAATAAAACTGAAATATTTTATTAGTATAAATATAGAATTAAGTTAAAATATGTTATTTATATTTAATATAGTCAAGAATTTATAAAAATTTATAATAATTATGATATTTATTTTAAGTTGTTCTTATAGTCTTCTATAATTTTTATTATATTATCATATAACAGTTCAGAATTTGATGTATTTTCATATAGATTAAGAAAATGCACTAAATTAGGCTCATTTGTTAATATCAGTTCTTTTAATATTCCTCTTTGCTCTTTATTTATTATCTGCTCCGAATACATTTTAGATGCGATTGATAGTAACATCTTTGACTTCGGCTATAGAATTGTTAAATAATTTATTAAGTAAATAGTAATATTAATATATTATTATATACCCAAACTTGATTTGTAAGATTATTATCATTATTATAACTCCTACTATTCTCTAAACTTTTTTCTTTATTGATTTGTATCAATCCTTTGCTTGAACTTGCGTTCATTTTTCTGTCAGCAAAAGAAAAATTAGCATAGTTATTGTTGTTAAAACTATTATTGTTTGTGTTTGGATTTCTTAGATTATTATTACTTGTTGATTTTGTTGAGTAATTCATTGATATGTTATGAGTATGTTTAAGATTATTATTTAATTCATCATCTTTTAATATAAAGTATAAATATTAATGTTTATATTAATTAAACTATATACCTTGATTTCTATTGTAATTTTCTTTATCTTCACTAGATAGTATTTGTGCTAAGTGTTTTGTCATTTGTCTGCCAAATTTTTTATTTTCGTTATTATTAGTAATTATATCTGTTGTTATTTTACTAATATTTTTCTTTAGCTTATCAGCCAAATTTGTTATTTTCGATAAGATATGCTTTAAAAAGAATCCAGAAATAATTGTACTGATATATTCTTCTGGTTTTTCAACCTATATCAAATTAAATATAAATACCACATTATTAATAAAAAACTTACATTGAATATTTCAACTTGTTTTATTTCCTTTTCAATTCTTTTTACATATTCGCTAGTAAATTTTTCAATATTTTTAAAGTTTAATCCAGGACATATTCTGTAGAAAAAGTTCTCATATGTTAATCCTTTATTAAACTTTAGACTTTTTTCATATTCTTCCGATAATATATTTTGTAATTCTGGATTGGTTTCACTTCCAATTAATGCACTATGTAGAACTTTGAAATCAATTTTTTCTAACAAATCAAATTCCATTTTTTGTTAATTAAAAATTATCATTTGTTATTTTATAATTAATTATTTTAATGGTAAATTTTAATTGTATAATTTGTTAGTTTATTAAGTTTATTATGTTTATTGTTTTATAATTTTAATAAATTATAAATAAAACTTAAAATTAATTAATAATGAATACAAGCTTAATTTCGTTAGAGAATATTAATTTAACATCAGGTAAACAAAGGCTTACTAGTCCAAGATCTATAGAAGCATTAGATAGACTTGGAATAGATTTAGATGAACTATATTTTATTGATTTTAAAAATTATAAATTAAAGCATGTTGAAGCTATGAATTTACCAGACCATATTCAACAATCGAGATATGATTACTACGAAAAACATAGACAACACAAATTAGAAGAAGTATTAAAAGAAAGAGAAAATATTAATAATGATAAAATATTTATGGACAAAGTTTCAAAATCTCAAATAGCATTAGTAACTTCAGGAAATGAAAAAGACACAAGTGCTTTACCTATTACAGTTTCTACTTCAACTGCTATTAATAATGAAATAAAAGCATTTGAAAGAATAAAAAAGAAACAAGAAATGGAATTAGTAACAATGATACAAAATGAATTTATGGCGGAATTACAAAAGAAAGAAAATGAAGACAAAATTCAGAAGCAATTAGAAAAACAAGAATTATTAATAAAAATAAAAGAAGATAAAAGAAAAGCAGAAGCTGAAAGACAGTTACAAATTCAAAAGGATAAATTAGAAAAAGAAAGGGAAGAAGAAGTAGAACGAAAGAGAAACGATATGAAAAAATACATGAAAGAACAAAAGTTTATGCAAGAACAAATAGAAAAACAAAAACAGAATGATATTCAACTAAAATTAAAAAAGGAAAAGGAGGCAAGGCAACAGGAATTACTCCGACAAAGAACAGAAGCTATATTTAGTAACCAACAAAAATTGTTAGAATCAAAACAAAAAATAATGGAAGAACGCGATGAAGAACGTAAGGAGTTTCAACATAAAAAGAGATTAATGCAATTAGCATCTAATAGAGAAAAACAAGAAAAACAAAATCAGATAATACAACTTACAATGAAGAATTTAGAAGAGAAGTTACATCATCAGACAATGGTCTTTAATGAAAAACAAAATAAAAAGGAAGAGCGATTAAGACATTATGAATATTTACGAGATGTAGCGTTTAAAGAAGGAAAAGAAAAATCAATGAAGAAAGCAGAAGAAATTAGTAAAGTAATCGAAAAGAATAGAGAAAAAGAAGAAAGAAAGGTTGATATATACAACCAAAAACAAGCTGAAATTGCTAAAAGACAAATATTAATCGATGAAGAGAATAGAATAGAAATGCAAAAGAAGATAGAATTTAATAGGAAACAAGAACAAAAAATTCAAGATGTTATTAAACATAACGAAACTTTAGATGAAGAAAGAAGAAATAGTATAGTGTTTAAGATACAGAAAACAGATAAAATAGTAATATAATTTCATTATATAAAATATTAATTAACTTATTAACGTATTAACTTATTTACTAATTTCATTAGAAAAATCATATCAACATGATAAAAGAACAGAAAAACATGGAAAAATGTGAAGAATCAGTAATCAAGCAAAATGAAAAATCAGAAATTGTACATAGAATCTCTAAAATACAAGAATATAAATTAAGGAAGGTAAAAGAAAGACTAGATGAAAAAGCTTCTTATGTTGAAGATTTTAAAAACCAGAAATCAATTTTGGCAGAAAAGAGAAATGAGATGAAGTCTGAAGTCCAAAAGAAAAAAGAAGAATATTTAGTAAAATTTAACGAACTAATGAAGAAATATCAAATAAAGGTAATTTCTAAAATTAATAATCAAAGGATATAACAGTTGAAATATTAGGGGAACTATTTCCTGGAAACACTGAAATTACTAAAATGTTTGAAGGTAAACATTCATATAATTTACATATAAATTTATAAATAATAATTTAAAGATATGAAAAGTGGATTACTCGCAGGTAAAAAGAGTAAAAGCACATTTTCAACAAGTAAAATTGAGAATGAAAGTAAAATTAACAAAATCGACAAAGACAACAAAAACAGAACATTACGAAATGATACATTTAGTTCTAACATTTCTATAGGTCCCCATACAACACAAAATAAGAATAAAAATAATAATACATTAAGTATGCCTAAATTAGAAACATTAAAAACAACGGAATCAAAACAAAGTTTCAAAAAAACACAACAAACATCAAGTAAAATATTATATATAATATTTACCTTTAGATAACTTTAAATCTCATACAAATATTAACTTAAATACATTAAACACATTAAATTCTGTAAATTCTGTTAATCCTGGAGTTAGACTTAATCAATCTGATATAGATCGAAAAGTAAACAATTATAAAGTTCAATTAAATGATGAATTGTTAAAAATAATAAAAACTGAAAGAGAGGTTGAGCAAGAAAGAGAAAAAGTTATTGCAGGTATATCAAACTCTGAAGAAAAGGGTAGAGTACTAAAGTCATTTGGAATTGAAAGAGCTCAAGCAAGTGCAAAAATTGTTAAATTTAACAGGTAAATATATATAAATATTAGTAATTTATTAATTTTCTTATAGGGATATTGAGAAAAAGGTAAAAGATTATGAAAAATCTTTGTATAGGACATCTGTTTAATTGCAATTTATTTTTAGATAATATTATTTAAATAAAATAGTTATTTAAGTTAAATTACTTAATTTTTAAAAGATATTAATATTCAATTAGTTTAAAATTATTATTAAACAAAATTAAGTTTATTATATTATAAAATTATTCAATTATATTATATTAAATATTATTTTCTATTCTATTTTTTGTATACATAGAATTTATTCTTATCATATTTGTCATATCTTTCTTGTTTTGACAGCTCATTCTTACCCTTCTTTGGGGTTGGAGAAACTTCACTAAAGTCTTTGTTATTATTATACGCTTTTAAGAAATGATTATCTATACTATTCGCTAAAATATTATTCTTTTGCTGAGGTGAAAACAATTCAGGCTTTTTGTTTTGAAATAGCTTACTCTTATTATCATTTAAAACATTATTTTTTGCACTTCCAATTATAGAAGAATTAAGTTTAGAACTATTATTAAGAGCATTTAAATTATATGGATTTTTTTCTTTTAAACTTGAACTTGCATTAAAGTTTTTAGCATTAGCATTGTTATTGTTAGCATTATTGTTAATTATTCTTCCATAACTATAGTCAACTTTATTTTTACTGTCGTTATTACTAAATTTTAAAGAATCCATATTGAATAAAGGAACTTTGCGGAAATTCTCATTGTTATTTATAGAATATCTTTCATATTTTATAGGTTGCTTAATTGGGATCTTAATAGGATCAATATTTCTCGGAGGTGGAGAGTTAAATTGATTAGTTAATGGTTTTTGAAAACCTCTACTAGATATTGAAAGTGGGTTTATAGGAACAGGAATGGTTGGTTCGTTGTTGTCCTTCATTGAATTTAGTATTTTGGATGAAATAACATTGTTAACAGTCTTTTTGGAATTTTCTCTGTTTAAAGCAGAAATACTAATATTAATATTGCTTGGATTGTTTGTATTGCTTGGATTATTAGTACTGCCTGTACTGCCTGTATTACCATAATTACTACTTGGAACAGGCACATTTATACTTGAGTGATTTATATTTTCTTTTGGTCTTTCGATCACTCTTTTCGGTGTTGACATAACTTTAGCTTGATTTACTCCTGAGCTTATTGTATTTTCACTTTTTTCATTCTTTTTATTTATAACTGATATTATCTCAACAGTTTTGGTTTGGATTAATGGTTTGATAATTTCTTTTTTAGGCATTTCAGGCACAAAACCTACTAAATTTGTGTCCTTCTTTTCGAAAATTGGTTCTAAGCTCTTATATAATTTTTTTGCGATGTAAGTATTGTATAAATTAATAGAATCGGCTCTTCCTTTTTTATCATTGATTACTTCAACTGAGAATGTAGAATAACCTTGCCCAATTCCAAATAAATTTTTAATAGGATGCTTTAAGGAATCTAAAATCCTTAATTCTTTCGTAACTTCGTAAGGACCTCCTTCTCCATCTTCTAAAAAGTCCACTTTAGTATTTCTGAAATTAAAAAAGTTAATATTATTAGTAGTATAGCCACAAGCCCAGATAACCACGGAGGCATTTTCAATATGTTTAATTTGTTCTGTAAAGTCTTTTGTTTTTATTAACTTAACACGAGTTTCTTTGTTTTTTACAATATTTCTATATAATTCCTTAGCATCTCCTCGTATTCCAACAAAAGGATAAACATTTCCGTTTTTATTAACAGCATCTTTAGGATTATAAATGTTATAACCATCATTCAATGCTTCTTTTTCACTTGAGTAATACACTTTAACATGACTTTTATAAAGTATAGAAATTTCTAATTTTTCATTGCTGTTTAAATCTAACGCTTTAATTTTTTGCCAATTTCTATCTACTATCTTTCCAAAACAGCACGAACTATCTCTGCAATTATTACAAAATATATTATATTTTGATTTATAGTCTGAAAAATTACTAACTATTAAGTCTTTATAATTTGCTGGTTTATTCAATAACAACCAAGCACATGAGAATCCAGAATGAGATCCTCCTATTATCACAACTTTCTTTTTAGGTTTGAGATTTAGCGTTGATATTAAATTATTAAAACCTTCTTCTTGTAATACATAATCCGAATGTAAGAACTCTGAATGTGTTTTTGTTTTGAGTATTTCATTCGTTACTTTTTGCTGAAATTTTTGTTTACCACCAGTTGCTAGAACTAAATGTTTACATTTTACCAAACTTTGAACTTTGTTTTGGATTGTAAGTAAGTATTCATCATTCATTTGGATTTTTACATGGACAACCTCAGTGTTTAAACTTAAAATATTCTTACTAAAGTGTTTATAAATATAATCCGCCATAAAGTTTCCTAAGCAGTCTAAGTAGTAACCAACTAACGTAAGAGGAGCATGATTATTTGCAAGTTTTAACAGAGTTTGAACTGGAGAAGTGTGAAAGATCTCTTGAAACATAGCACAAGGTGTGTACTTATTTTTAGAACTTGACGGAGCTTCGTTATTGTTATTATTGTTGTTACTTTGCTTTGTATTGCTTTGGTCATTTTTGCTGTTTTTCGGTAGCATTGCGTTATTTACATTATTTTTTGGAGGTGAGAGGGCATACTTATTATTTTTTTCGTTTGTTTTATTGCTTTCTTCTTGTTGACTTATTAGTCTTACAAATCCTTCTGATGATGTATTTGAATTAATCCCATACTTAGAAAGGCAGCCTGAACCGAAAGTTTCAGATTTTTCTATTATAAGAATGTTGGTTGATCCGAAGACCTTATCTAATAGTTTACTTTTAAAAATATGAGATAGAAAAGAAATAGTTGATGGTCCACCTCCAATAAATATTATATCGTAATTTTTAATTGGTTGACCGTTGTTATTCAATGATATGGAATTACCGTTCATTTCCATTTTTGTGGTTTATTATTTTATAATTAATAACTGTATTAAGAGGAATCAATAAAGTAATTAATTTTATTGTTATAAAATAATAAATTGTATGATAAAATTAAATTGACTTATATGGAAATTCAATTGTTAAATATATTTTGTTAATTTAGATTATTAATGTTTTATATTATTCCTTATTAAATTAAATTTTAAATTATTAAATTATTAAATTAGCTTTTTAAGTTATTATATAAATAAAATATGACTGAAAACTCTGTAATTATAAAAACAGAAGAAACAGCAGGATATATCGATCACCAACCTACTGATAATACAAACAATAATACGATAGTGAATAATCCAAATTCTTTCAAAAATGTAAAGACTTTTGCTGAAAATAATAGTAAGCAATAATATAATTAATTTACTATTAATTTACCATTAAAGACGGAGTTGAAACAAACTACTCGTTAACATTTCGAAGTAATACTCTTGATAAAATAAACGAAATGAAAAATGAAATAAACACTGTTAACTATAATACTAAAAGTAAAAATAGCAAAAAGAATTTAAATATAAAAATTGAAGAAGAAAATTCGCAACGAGATGACATAAATGCTAAAATAAATACAATATATCAAGAACTTAATTATAAAGACATACAAATGAATACAATCAACGCAGCATCAACAAATTATACTAGAAGAGATGAAAAAAAAGAGGAAATTTTTTATAAAACTAAACATCTAAATGAGTTTAAAATAAATATAATGGTTCAAAATCAAAATAATGAAGAAGTTGTTAAAATTCTTGATTATAATGAACTAGTAAGTAAAAATGGACATCTAATAAAGATTATTCACAATCCAAGAAATTTAATTTCTAACAAAATTAAAAGCTATATGGAAAACCTACTTCAGAATAAAATCTTAGAAAAAAAACAGAAAGTTCAACCAACAGTGTAATATATTATTATAACTAAACAATTGATTAACAATTAATTAATATTAATATAATAGTACAACATCAAAACTAACTCAAAAAGCTCCTAATGGTATTACTTATTTTTCTCCAAAAGTAACTAAAGTTAGTAAAGTTGGATCTCAGTTAGAATCATTACTATCAAATAAGAATACAGAAAGTAGAGTAAACTTTTCCAAATTTAATAACTCTATAATCGAGCAAAAAAAGGAAAATATAATGAATATTCTAAGCTATAAAGAGAACTCAAACAAACTAAAAAATGGAGGAGGTTTAAAGAATAATAAGCTTCTTACGTCGTCTTTTAGAAGTGGAAGGAGTAGAGAAAGCGATGAATTTGCCTCAAAAATAAGTAAATAGTTATAATATAAATTTAACTATAATTGTAGATTCTCCTAAAACATATAATTATAATGCTAATGATAATATTATGAATAAAATAAAGACATTAATGCCTGAGTTTAAAACTGAGAAGTCAGGTAAATCAAACAAATATAAATATCAAATGAATATGAATATGACTGATATGGATTATCAACAGAATAAAGTTAAAATATTAGATGGTCAGTTTAATAGAATGTTTAAGAAAGTTTAAACAAAGTGTATGGAATTGGATGATGATAGAAAAAAGGAATGATACTAGCTGGTTAGTTATTTAGTTTATAATCGATTTTTTAATTTTTATTTAATAAGAAATTTAAATCTTTTTTTTAAAGCATTACGATTTTGAGATTTAAAATAGATTATTGTTATAGTTATTGTTAATATTTTAATTAAAAGTTTATTTGGATAATTTGTATAATTAATTTTGTTTTAATTTTTTTAGTATAATAGTTGTTTAATTTTACAAATATGTCAACAAAATATGAACATAAAATCAACTTAATAAATAAAGAATACTCAATATTACTAAACAATCAAAAAGATATATTACTCGAGATTAAAACAACAAATGAGGACTTTAAATCATTAAGAGACATATTTTCAACTGAGTTTCAACAAGTTATAAAAAACCTAACATTAATTATAGAATCTGTCTCAAATTTAAATACTAATAAATCAAAAGAAAAAGAAAATGAAAATGAATATGAGAACATTAATAAAGAATTAGAAGAAGAAAGTCCAGCTAGCAAAAAAATTATGTATTACAACGATGAAGTTTTTAATATAAGGAGAGTAGGAACGAGTACATGGGATATGTATTCACTAGCTGAGCCGATGCTTATTAATATTATTTATAAAATAAAAGTAGTAAAATTTAAAGATAGTAGTAATAATTATGCAATTGCTGTCGGATTATCTGAAAGAAAACTATTTAAATTTCACGATCCTTATCTTGATAAAACTTATAATTACTTAGTTAAAAATGGGAAGAAATACTCAGAAAAAGGTAAAGAAGAATCAATTTCTAATGGAGGCGCTGAAGAAGGAGATATAATTGGTGTTTCTTTACTAGAAGGAGAAGATGATAATAATTATAATATGGAATTGTTTAAAAATGGAGAAAGTTTAGGAATTGCTTATAGTGTTCCAAAAATGAATTATTATTTTTATTATGGTATTGTTGATAATACTATAATCGAAATATCCGATTGTTATAATCACGATAGTGCTTAGTAGTGGTTATTTTAATTAGTTATTTAAGTAATATTGAATATTTCTTAATAAATTTATGTAGTCGTTTTTATTTATAATCACTATTATA
>Ga0100402_1007183_pt1 | contig 10828 bp, 12 predicted proteins | sample CryGeyme20150102_FD_80419 | JGI IMG/M metagenome (GOLD analysis project Ga0100402, IMG submission 80419) | Groundwater microbial communities from Crystal Geyser aquifers in Utah, USA - Crystal Geyser metaG 2015-0102 | ecosystem: Environmental > Aquatic > Deep subsurface > Groundwater | place...
AATTTTGAGTAAGAAACTCCATATTCTCTAACTCCTGCATTGATTCTTTGAATCCATAATGCTCTAAAGTTTCTCTTTTTTTATATATAGATAAATACCGAGAGTGTTTGGCAATTAAACAATCAATGTTACAATATTTCGTTTCTTTTTTCTACCTTTGTGTGAAATTTTACAATTATGGCAACACTTATCTTAAACATAACAGACACAAGTCTTTTAAATCTTTTTACAGCATTAGCAAAACGCTTAAAAGTTTCAGCAAAAGTGGTTAAAGAAGAAAAAACACCAAATGCAAAAACGCTAAAAGCTATTAATGAGGTTGAAAACAGAATTGGTATAATTAAAGCAAAAAATGCTTCTGAATTAATAAAAAAGCTTAATGCGTAATGTACCAAATTGAAACAACAAATAGGTTTAAAAAAGAATATAAACTAGCATTAAAAAGAGGTTTAAAACGCAAACTTATTGATGAAGTTATTTTGTTGTTAGAAAAACAAGGCAAGTTACCTGCAAAATACAAACCCCACGTATTAAAAGGAAATTTTAAAAACTATTGGGAATGCCACATACAGCCCGATTGGTTACTTATTTGGAAACAAGACGAACCAATTAAGTTAATTACACTTACTTCCACAGGAACCCACTCTGATTTATTTTAGTGTGAAATTTTACACCAATCAAAAACTTTCTTATATACTCAACACACTTAGATTTTCGGGTAATTTGAGTAAATTATTTTTATTGATATCAAGGCAAAATTTTCAAGCATAGCCGTAGCTATGGTTTAAAATTTTAACGCAGATAACGGCAAAAAGAATAAGTCAAAAATTCGGAAAGCTAAGTGTATTGAGTATATACTCAACACACTTAGATTTTCAGATGCAAAACAAAAAAGAGAACTTCGGGGAAGTTCTCTTTAATTTGTAATTGTTTATTAAAACTGAGTCTATTTCACAACTTTATCCACCACTGCTTTAAAAGCGGCTGGATGGTTCATAGCTAAATCAGCTAATACTTTTCTGTTCAATTGGATGTTTTTCTTAGAAAGTTCTCCCATAAATTTTGAGTAAGAAACTCCATATTCTCTAACTCCTGCATTGATTCTTTGAATCCATAATGCTCTAAAGTTTCTCTTTTTTTGTTTTCTTCCTGTGTAAGCATAAACTCCTGCTTTTTCAACAGCGTTTTTTGCTACTGTCCACACATTTTTTCTTCTACCAAAGTATCCTTTGGCAAGTTTCATAATTTTTTTTCTTCGAGCTCTTGAAGCTACTGAATTTGTTGATCTTGGCATTTCTTTTACGTTTTTTGAATGTTAGTGCTGCATGGTTGCAATCTTCAAACTAGTCATTCTGGTTTTGTTTACTAAATTTTTAATTTACGATAACCGATTTTATCAAGTTAACATTAATTGTGCTTGTTTAGATGCACAATTGTAATTTAATGCTTTTCTCATCAGTTTTATTAACTGTTGTGAATTTAGTTAAATTACGCTTTTGTTTAGTCGATTTTTTTGTTAAAATGTGACTTTTAAAAGCATGTTTCCTTTTAATTTTTCCGGTTCCTGTTAATCGGAATCTTTTTTTTGCACTGGAACCAGTTTTCATTTTTGGCATACTGTTAATTATTAAGGGTTAATGATTACTTATTTACTTATTTAATATCTGTAAGAAAATTACCTTTTTTAAAGTCTTTGATAAGAAAAATTCAAAGACAAGGCTTTCGAAGTTTTTGAAATTAAGGAATTTACTGTTGTAAATGACTGTTTCAAAAACGAGAATAACGCAGTATTTGGCATTTTCTTGCAAAGACTATTTACTTTTTTTCTTTGGAGATAAGAACATAAACATTTTCTTTCCTTCCATTTTTGGCATTGATTCAACAACGGCAACATCTTCTAAAGCTTGTGCCATTTTCAATAATAATATTTCGCCTCTTTCTTTAAAGATAATGGTTCTACCTTTAAAAAACACAAAGGCTTTTACTTTCGATCCTTCTTCAATAAATTTTTGAGCATTTCTTACTTTAAATTCAAAATCATGATCATCCGTGTTCGGTCCAAAGCGAATTTCTTTCAATGTAATTTTTGAAGCTTTCGCTTTTATCTCTTTTTGTTTCTTTTTTTGATCATACAAAAACTTTTTGTAATCAATAATTTTACAAACAGGAGGAACAGCATTTGCAGAAATTTCTACTAAATCTAATTCTCTTTCTCTAGCCATTTCCAGTGCCTTAGATATAGAAACAACTTGAGGTTCCATATCATCTGCAATAACACGAACTTCTTTTGCAAAAATTCGCTCATTTATTTTATGTTGGTCTTCAGTTTTACGGAAATTTCTTCCTCTATTTTGAAAATTATTAGGTAATGCCAATCGTTTTGTTTGTTTTTTAGTTTAAATTATTTTTTATTTCTGTATTTATTAAGTCAACAAATGCTTCTAATTTATAAGTTCCCAAATCACCTTCGCCATGTTTTCTAACTGCTAATTGATTGGTTTCCACTTCTTTTTCTCCGAGCAGAATCATAAAAGGAACTTTTTTCATTTCTGCATCTCTTATCTTTCTACCCACTTTTTCGTTTCTATCGTCAACGAAGCTGCGAATATCGTAATTATTTAGCAATTCTGAAATGTTTTTTGCATTTTCATTATATTTTTCGCTAATAGGTAAAATAGCAACTTGCTCAGGTGTTAGCCATAAAGGAAAATTTCCTGCACAATGCTCAATCAAAACAGAGATAAACCGTTCCATAGAACCAAATGGTGCTCTGTGTATCATCACTGGTCTGTGCATCTCATTGTCGCTTCCTTTATATTCCAATTCAAATCGCTCTGGCAAATTATAATCAACCTGAATTGTTCCTAATTGCCAACTTCTTCCAATAGCATCTTTAACCATAAAATCTAATTTAGGTCCATAAAATGCTGCTTCTCCTGTTTCAACAGTTGTTTTTAATCCTTTTTCGTTGGCTGCATTGATAATTGCATTTTCTGCTTTTTCCCAATTTTCATCAGAACCAATGTATTTTTCTTTGTTTTCAGGGTCTCTTAGTGAAATTTGAGCAGTAAAATGCTCAAAGCCTAATGATTTGAATACATAAAGCACCAAATCAATTACTTTTTTAAATTCTTCTTCCACTTGGTCGGGACGACAAAATAAGTGTGCATCATCTTGCGTAAAACTTCTTACTCGAGTTAACCCATGCAACTCTCCACTTTGTTCGTATCGATAAACTGTTCCAAATTCAGCATAACGTATAGGTAAATCTTTGTAAGAGCGAGGAGCTGTTTTATAAATTTCGCAATGATGCGGACAGTTCATGGGTTTCAACATAAACAATTCGCCTTCGTTGGGTGTTTGAATTGGTTGAAATGAATCTGCTCCATATTTTTCAAAATGTCCAGAAGTAACATATAAATCTTTATGTCCGATATGAGGTGTAATTACAGGCAAGTAACCTGCTTTTAGTTGAGCTTTTTTCAAAAAGTTTTCTAAGCGTTCTCTCAACATGGCTCCTTTTGGCAGCCACAACGGCAATCCTTGTCCAACTTTAGCAGAAAATGCAAATAATTCCAATTCTTTACCTAATTTTCTATGATCTCTTTGTTTGGCTTGTTCCAACAATTCCAAATATTCTGTAAGCATTTTTTGTTTTGGAAAAGAAATTCCATAAACTCGAGTCAATTGGTTTTTAGTTTGGTCGGCTCGCCAATAAGCACCAGCCACACTCATTATTTTAACTGCTTTAACTATTTCAGTGTTGGGAATATGACCACCTCTACACAAGTCAGTGAAATCGGAATGGTCGCAAAAAGTTATTTCACCATCATTCAAATTTTCTATTAATTCTACTTTGTACTCGTTTCCTTCGGCTTTGTATTTTTTCAGAGCGTCTGCCTTAGAAACAGAACGTATGTTGAAATCAGCTTTTTGTCTGGCTAATTCTAAAAATGTATCTTCAATTTTCTTAAAATCTTCTTCTCTAATTACTTGTTCGCCAGCATCAACATCATAATAAAAACCATTTTCAATAGCTGGTCCTATGGTTAATTTTATTCCTGGATAAAGTTTTTCTAATGCTTGGGCTAAAATGTGAGCAGAAGAATGCCAAAATGCTTTTTTACCTTCTTCTTGGTCAAATGTGTATAAAACAACTTTTGCATCTGTAGTAATTGGCGTGGTAACTTCAACAATAGTTTCATTTACTTTTGCAGAAATTACATTTCGAGCCAATCCTTCGCTGATGCTTTTGGCAACATCCATCGAAGTGCTTCCTTTTGGAAGTTCTTTCACAGAACCATCGGGTAAAGTTATTTTAATCATTACGTTTTTTTTTTGTTATTTTTAAGAACCTGCTCATAATCTTTGTGTCGATAGAAAAATAGAAGCATATCCATAGATACGTGACTATTTTTAACAAAAAAGCAGTAAAAAAGGGGCATTTTGATTCGGCAACAAAGATTATGAACAGGTTCTAAGGCTGCGAAATTACGTAAATTCTAAATAATGCGTTTTTTTATAGTAAAGAATGTTGTCTATTATGAAAATCTGAACTTTAAAATAATAATCGAACTCTAGTTATTAACATTTGCATAACTATTCAGTCAGGATAAACGCATCATATATATATTTAATTTTTGAAATATTTAACTCAGAAAATTAACTTCGTTGAACTCGCAAGCTCGGTTCAGAAATTTTCTACGATATAAGTGATACCCAAATTTGGACTATTGAAAATAGCTAAATTTGGGTATTACTATTCCGATAATTATCGGAAGGGATTAACCGCTTTGCATCCCACAGCCCTTCGCATATTCATACAATTCACTTCGCTTTTGCATGAATAAAGCGGGTTATGTAGTTTGTACTTCTTTTGCTAAAGGGAAATCAACTGGAGTTTCAGCAATGTGGTTAAAGTAATTGTTAAATGTGTTTAGTGCTACCAAACCAATTACTTCAATTAAGGTTGCTTTAGAATAACCTGCATTATAAAATGCATTTAATGTTGCTTCAGTAGGGTATCCTTTGGAGTTGGTAATTTCTTTTGTCAAATCAGATAAAGCTTTAATTTTTGTGTCCGTAATCTCTCCAGTTCTAATAGCAATCGTTTCTTCTTCAGTAAATCCTGCCATTTTTCCAACAGCGGTATGAGCCGCTAAACAGTAAGCACAATTGTTTATTTGTGAAACAGATAGTGCAACGGTTTCCACTTCTTTCATAGATAAAGAACCTGCTTTTAAGGTGTCGCCTAAGGCTAAATTTGCCTTCAATGCAGCTGGTGAGTTGGCTAAGGTTGCGTAAATGTTAGGTATCATTCCTAATTTTTGTTTCATCCCATCAAAAATAGGTTGCACATCTGCGTGTGCTTGTTCTTTTGTTAATGCATCAATTCGTGCCATAGTATCAAATTTATAAGGTTAATAATAGCACCGAAATTAGTCATTTTTAACGAGGATATTTGTTAATTTTATATAAAATTTATATGAATTCTTGTTCATCCATTAGATAATCAAAATTGGTATTATACTCAAATCACATAGCTTTTCGGGTAATTTGAGTAAACTATTTTTGTTGGTCTCAAGGCACGGCATCCAGTCAGTGGATGGATGAGTGAGCTTTGCGTGTGGACAAGAATAGCCGTAGCTACGGTTTAAATTTTTAACGCAGATAACGGCAAAAAGGGTAAATCAAAAATTCGGAAAGCTATGTGATTTGAGTATAAATCAGTAACTATTCCTATTTACACAGTATTTATTTTAAATTTGCAGCTTAAAAATTAAAAAATCCTTGGAGATAAAAGCTGTAATATATGATATGGATGGAGTTATTATTGACTCTGAACCCTTGTGGAGGGAAGCTGAAATACTTACTTTTGGAAAAGTTGGGTTCACATTTACTGAAGATATGTGCCGTGAAACGATGGGAATGCGTTTATTTGAAGTAGTCGAATATTGGTATAACAAAACTCCTTGGGAAGGAATGACCATAAAAGAAGTTGAAAAAGAACTATTAAAAACAGTTACTTCGCTTATCACTAAAAGAGGTGTTGCACTAAAAGGAGTTAAAGAGTCGTTGGATTTTTTTAAATCAAAGAATTATAAAATTGCGTTAGCTTCTTCATCGGCTATGAAATTGATTATAACAGTCATAAACAAATTGGAGTTGGTAGATTATTTTGATGTGATTAATTCTGCTGAAAATCTCCCTTATGGAAAACCTCATCCAGAAATATTCATAAAAACAGCCAAAGAATTGAGCGAATTACCAGTAAATTGTTTGGTTATAGAAGATTCTTTTAATGGATTAATTGCTGCAAAAGCGGCTCTAATGAAAACAATTGTCGTTCCTGATAAAGAAAGCAAAAATGACACACGTTTCAATATCGCTGATTTTAAATTAAATAGTTTGTTAGAAATCGAAAACCTTTCTTTTGAATAATAATTTCGACATATTCGCATGGGTTGACCATTTTTTTAGTACAACTAATTTAAAACATTTGCTAACCTACAATGAAGGTGAACCAATGATTTTTACTGGTTTTTTCTTTTGGGGATTTTTTGCTGTTGTTTTATCTATTTATTCCATTATTCATAAAAAACGAGGATTACGGAATGCATTTTTGTTTTTAGTGAGTTTGTTTTTTTATTATAAAACCAGTGGATTATTCATTACCATACTTATTTTCTCGACAGTTTCCGATTACATTATTGGTAAATTAATTTATTCAACAAAGAAAAAACTAGCCAAACAATTATTAGTTACATCAAGCGTAGTTATTAATCTTTTTGTGTTATGCTATTTCAAGTATGCCTATTTTTTCACTGATGCCTACAATGATTTGTTTCAAACCAATTATCAGATATTCAATCATTTTGCTCAGTTTACCAACGAAACAGTAGGGACTTCTTATTCGGTAAATCAAATTTTATTACCTGTTGGAATTTCGTTTTTTACTTTCCAAACCATCAGTTATTCGGTAGATGTTTACCGAGAGCAGGTGAAGCCAGTAAATAATCTTATGGATTTTGGATTTTATGTTTCATTTTTTCCTCAATTGGTGGCAGGACCTATCGTGCGTGCATCCGAATTTATACCTCAACTCTATAAGCCATACACTCTTACCCAACATGAGTTTGGATTAGCACTTTTTTGGATATTAAAAGGATTGACTAAAAAGATAGTTATTGGTGATTACATAGCGGTTAATTTTATTGACAGAGTGTTTCATAACCCGATGATGTTTACAGGTTATGAAAACCTCATGGCGTTGTATGGCTATTCATTGCAAGTTTATGCTGATTTTTCGGGATATACCGACATAGCAATTGGAGTAGCATTGTTGATGGGATTTACGTTGCCTACTAATTTTAATTCGCCTTACAAAGCCAAAAATGTAGGCGAATTTTGGAAGCGTTGGCACATGAGTTTGTCTTCATGGCTTAAAGATTACCTTTATATTCCGCTAGGAGGAAATAAAAAAGGTACGTTGGGAACTTGGATAGCACTAGGAGTTATTTCGCTTTTCATTATTCTGCTTTCAGGAAAAATGATAGTGTTGTATGGATTTATTTGGGTAGCATTATTGATTACTTTCTTGGCCATTTGGATAAAAACTTTTAGAGCGTGGTTAACTACCAATGTTAATTTATTAATTACAATGTTATTAGGAGGTTTGTGGCACGGAGCAAGTTGGCAATTTGTTATTTGGGGTGGTTTAAATGGCTTGGGGTTAATGGTATATAAACTTTGGAGGAAAATAAGCCCTTATGAGAAATTCAATAACTTTTTTGTATTGGCATTAAAAGTTTTGATTACTTTCAATTTTATTACCTTTACTCGGATTTGGTTTAGAGGAGAAAGCATGGAATCTACCTGGCAAATATTGGGTCAGATTACCAATAACTTCAGTGTCGATTTAATTCCATCCATTACATCTTCTTATGCTATGGTGTTTGGTGTGATGGCAGTTGGTTATATTATTCATGTACTTCCAACAAAAATAAAAAATTGGTATCAAGAAAAATTTATTGCTTTGCCCTTAGTTGCAAAAATAGGAATCAGTGCATTTGCAGTGTTTGGTATTTACCAATCGATGTCCTCAGAATTGCAGACGTTTATTTATTTTCAGTTTTAATTTTTGTTGGACACCAAATTTATTCTTCAATTTTGTAAAAGATAATGTCATTGAATTTTAATTCAAAAAGAGTCCCAAATTTTCCATCTTCAATCACTGTGAAAGTAATATCATCCCAGTTAATTTCAATAAAAACATCAGTTACAATATTCTCATTAACTACTGAAATTATAAGGTTTAATTTATCCGATTTACTTTTGTAGAAAGAGATTAAGTGTTCTTTTTCTTCGTATGGTGTTGTTAAATGCGAAGTTATTTCAAGTTCAAATTTTCCATTAGTTAATTTAGTCTCAATAAAGTGTTGTTTTTCTTTTCCATTTTCAAAACCATGCAAGTACATTGTATTAGGTAATTTCACACCTATAATATTTTTGTTAACTGATTGTATTGTTCCTACATACTTCACTCGATAAATTCCACAAGCTTGTCCGTGTGAAAAGTGAACTATAAAGCACAGAAAGAAAAAGAATCCTATTTTTTTCATTTACTTGTCGTTAGGTAGTTTATAATCTATAATATCAGAAATCACAAATATTTACTCCAAATATATAAATAAATATTAAAAAAAGGGAACTATAAATAAATGAAACACTTAACTATTAAATATCAACTCTTTCTTACCATAATCTATTATCGCATTGTATTCCACTAAAATGTCACTGCCTAAAACACCATCAATTAATTCCAATTCCAATTTTTCGTAAGATTCATTTACATGGGCTAAATCTAAAATAGTAGCTTCATAGTTTTCAATAATTAGTTCGTTGAGTTGAAGTTTTTCTAAAATAACATTTTTGCTGGTCATGGTGTTTGTTCCTAATCCAGTAGATAATCGCTCATTATCTTCAACATGATTGTTTTTTGTAAACAGCGTAATTCTGGTTTCATCAAAAACACTCCGAGAAGCCCCTGTGTCTAAAATTAAATTAGCTTCTACTCCATTAATTTTAACTTTCAATTGCAAGTGAAAGCCATCATTTTCAATAGGTAAAATTTCAAAAGAAAGTTTTGTTTGCATAGGGTAAAAGTTAGAAAAAAACCTGTCAATATTTTTAAGTGCTGACAGGTCTTTAAAGTTTATATAGATATTTACATGTTTTTCTATAAAGGAGAGAGGCAGAACTATAATGTTCGAGTTCGAGGTTTCGATGAGCTGAAAATCAGGAGTCCCGAATCTATCGGGATGGCTGGTTTTTAAAACAAGAATAACGAATAAATCGGATATTATAGACTGACTCTAATTATGCTAAGACTCCATTAAGATCAGCGTTAGTCTTCTTAACCCCATCAGCACTTTCAGCTAATTTAGCTTTTTCACTATCAGACAACTTAATTTCAACAATTTTTTCAATTCCGTTTTTACCCAACACGCAAGGAACGCCTATTGCTAAATCGTTTAATCCATATTCTCCTTCTAATAAAGCAGAGCAAGGGAATATTTTTTTAGAATCTAAAGCAATTGCTCTTACCAATTCAGAAACGGCAGCACCTGGAGCATACCAAGCAGAAGTTCCTAATAAACCTGTTAATGTTGCTCCACCAACTTTGGTATCTTCTACAACTTTAGCCATTCTGTCAGCTGATAAAAATTGAGCAACAGGAATACTGTTTCTTACTGCTTTTTCAATTAAAGGAACCATACCTGTATCGCTGTGTCCTCCAATTACTATTCCGTCAACATCGGAAGCAGGACAATCTAAAGCTTCAGCCAATCTGTATTTAAAACGAGCACTGTCTAATGCACCACCCATTCCAATAATTTTAGTTTTAGCAATTTTAGTGGTTTTATGAACCAAATAAGTCATGGTGTCCATTGGATTACTAACAACAATAAGAATAACATTTGGAGAGTGTTTTAATAGGTTTTCAGTAACTGTTTTAACAATTCCTGCATTAATCCCAATTAATTCTTCTCTTGTCATTCCTGGCTTGCGAGGAATACCACTTGTGATAACAGCAACATCGCTTCCTGCAGATTTACTGTAATCATTTGTGCTACCTGTTATTTTGGAATCAAATCCATTTAATGAAGCAGTTTGCATTAAATCCATTGCTTTGCCTTCCGCAAATCCTTCTTTAATGTCAACCAAAACTATTTCTGAAGCGAAATTTTTAATGGCAATGTACTCAGCACAGCTTGCTCCAACGGCTCCTGCACCTACTATTGTTACTTTCATAATTTTTTATTTTTTGAGGGTTAATATATTTTGAATAAGTTCATCGTTTAAGTAGCACGAAATTAAACAATCTAAAAATTATTACCAAACAAATTAATTATGATTCTTAGCATAATTTTATCATCCTAAATTTCGTTAGTAAAAGTAATTTGTTTAAGTTTACTAAAAGATAAATATGACGAATTTTTCAAAAATAATTATTATGGTGTGTTGCAGTTTGTTGTTGACACAATGTAGCAATGCTCAAAAAAAATCGACTATGGATAATACCAACGAAAATATTAAAAATGATAATCCTTATTACTCAAGAACAGATACTACTAAGTTAGCGGTAAGCGATTCTGTGTGGAAAACAATTCTACCTGAAGAAGTATATGAAGTAGCTCGAGAACAAGGAACTGAATGGGCTTTTTCTGGAAAATATTATGAAACCGATACCAAAGGAGATTATTATTGTGCGGTATGCGGAAATCATTTGTTTCGTTCGGATGCTAAATTTGCAAGCAGTTGTGGT
>Ga0100402_1007185_pt1 | contig 10825 bp, 12 predicted proteins | sample CryGeyme20150102_FD_80419 | JGI IMG/M metagenome (GOLD analysis project Ga0100402, IMG submission 80419) | Groundwater microbial communities from Crystal Geyser aquifers in Utah, USA - Crystal Geyser metaG 2015-0102 | ecosystem: Environmental > Aquatic > Deep subsurface > Groundwater | place...
AATATAAGTATTTGGGGATTGGGGATTGGGGATTGGGGATTGGGCCCAATCCCCAATCCCCAATCCCCAATCCCCAATAATTAATTTATAATATACTATTTATTGAAATTATATAAAGATTTTGTAAATTTTATATTGTTTATTAATATATCTTTATTTTTACTTAATATTTATTACTTAATATTTACATAATTAAGTATCATAACGAAATAACTACATTATTTTACAACTAGTTACATTAATTTTAAAATATGATACATTTACAACCACAATTTTTTTCTTCTTTATTTTCTTTAATACTTGTTTTTCTTCTAATTCTCAATATATCTAATGAATCATTCGGCCAAACAGAATTCCTTGAATGCTGTGTTGATCTATAACCAGAGTATATTGAATTTCCGTCATCTAGACGGGTTCTTACACTATTAACCTTTTTAAGATGTTTATTACTAAATCTGTTATGATTATTAGCTTCATTCTTTGGAGCTTCTTCTACTTTATTTTCTTCTTGGTAGATTGAATCATTTATTTTATCTTCATGATTTTTCTGTTCATTTTGCTGATCATTTTGACTTGAATTCTTAGAAGTTATAAAATTTAGGTTTAGTTCGACATCTTCACTAAAAAGGCTTGAGTAGGGAAGTTGAATATTTATATTATTGTTCAGAAAACTTATTTGAGGTCCTATACATATGTTATAATGTTTTTCATTTGACTTTTTTCTTATTTGAAATAAACTATTAATTGATTCACTACATATTTTATCTTCAGAAAATCCGTGTTTTGATATTTTTTCTTGATCATGAATAAAGTCTGGATTTTTATAGAAAGAGTTGTTAATTATATTAATAGTAAAAGTAATTTTTGAGGATTTGAATATTATAGACTTCTCATTTATAGACATTTATTATTTATTAAATAAATTAAATTTAATAAAGCTACGAACTTTTCTAATATTCTTAAGAACGATTAGATAAGAAAATTTAAAACAAATAAATATAAATTTCTTATTATTACTAATTTAAATTATAAATATGTTATATATTAATAGTAATACATTATTTTATTAATAATAAAAATGGGAATTACATGCTGCACTGAAATAAAGACGTATCATAAATATTATCATTTTAATATAATAGGTGTATTAATAATGAAATAGAAACATTAACTTACCATGACTGGGACGAAGAAAGACTAATAAAAAAGTTTAGGTACAATTTAATATTAAATAAAGTAAAAAAGTAGATTTTATCAATGCAAAATTGTTTGAAAACATAGTAGTAAATAGATTAGATTTAGTAAAGGATTTACGACTATACAACCCAAATCCTTATTTTAAAAAGCAAGTACCAGATTTCTCCAAAAAGAATTTTGAAGATGGACTATTCCCAGCTAATTATAACTCATTACTTTTTATTGACCAAACTAAGAAAAAAGAATCTTTTAGAGACTTTATTAGTGAGCAAAGTTCAAAAAATTCATTAATAGTAATTGACCCTGCATTGAAGAAAGAACATAAAGAAAATAAAGAAAATAATCATAATCATGTTAATTTGAAGGAAGAAGAATATAAAGCTTTCAATGAACTTATTTGGTGTAGACCCCAAGACATCTTTACTGATAGTGAATTCAATTTTTTCGATAAAAATAATGTTAAAGATATTAAAAGAGGTGTTTTTCAAAAGGGCCACTTTGTTTCTTGTTTATTAGCTATTGCAAAAATTCCAATAAGAATAGAACGTTTGTTTATTAATAGAAAAATACAAGAGAATGGCTGTTATGCTTTTAATTTATTTATTCAAGGAAAATTAAAATCAGTTACAGTTGATGACAAAATACCAGTTTTAGCAAATAAAAAATGGGCCTTTGCTCATTCAGATTCAAATGATATTTGGGTACCATTATTTGAAAAGGTATGGGCTAAAGTAAATAGATCATACTCAATTTCCATTAATAGTTCTCCTAAGGATATTTTTTCAGCAATTACTGAAGCTCCTGTTATCACTTATAATCATAAGAAATATGAAGGATGTGAATGGGATATTTTTACAAAAAACTGTGAGAATCCTGATTATATCATTTTCAATTCTACATCAAGCCTTGATAGTTGCTTACCTACTACAAATTTATATACAATAATTACATATTATGATATTGACGATTTAAAATTATTAAAAGTAAAATCTTTAGACTCTATTGTCGATTGGAATGGCGCATATGGTAACAAAAGTTCTAATTGGACAAACAATCTTAAAGAACAAGTTAATTTTGAAGAAAATAACGAACAAGTATTTTATCTAACATTGAAAGAATATCTAAAGTGCTTTAATAGCACACATATTTGTAAGTATTACGATGCTTTTTATTACAAATTCAGAAAAGTATATCAACTAAGTCAAGATAACATAATTGGCTGCAGATTCAAAATAAGTAAAAAAACAAAAGTAGTACTTGGACTTCATCAAAAACAAGAACACTTCTATTATAAAGTAAAGAACTATGAACCTTGTCATGCTAAACTTATCTTGGTTAAATTCACAAACCATTCAGGATATCATACATATGAATATATTAATAGTACTGAAGAAGTAAGCGATAGATTATATTTAGATCATTTAAGCACAGGTCTAGAACCAGGAGAATATTTTATTTTAGGAAATGTAAAATGGCCTTATTTAGATGAAGATAAAAATATCAGCCTTGTCTTAAGCTCATATTCTGATAACTACGAACTTGATTTCCATCATCTCGAAAGAAAGACTATTAGTAGAGATATGTTCAATAAGGTCTTCATATCTTTCATAGATAAGAATTTGACTTATAATATGTTAACTGAGGATATAAAAGGATTTAGTTATGTAAACGCATTAATAAAAGGATCAAATACTGGTTACTTCTTTTTAAGTTTTAAAAATGATAGCTTTGCTCCTTGTAAAGTTACATTCGTAATTGAAATGAATGAATACGTTAAGCTCTTTTCTGAAAATATCGAATGTGAACCATTGGAAAATAACTATTTACAATATAGTGTTATTCTTGCTCCTATGAACACAGAAATTATTCTTTTTGAACAACTTGCTGATATTTGGAAATGTTTAATTTCATTAAAATCAATAGAGATAGATGATAGTATTAATATGTTATCATTAGAAGATGATAGGTTTTATATAAACGAACATAAAAATGGCCTTATAAGAGAAAGATTTATTAAAAATGATGTCTTCTATAGTGAGTTAAGAAGAAATAACTCTCTTATATTAGTTCTAGAAAATGAGAGTAGTAAGGATTATTTCATCAAGGTGGAATTTATATCCTTATTTAATTGTCAAGTAAAGAATGCTGCTAAATCAATGTTTAGACTTAATAATAATTCTATGAACTATATTACATTAATTCAATTAGACCCAGGCGCTATCGATTTTGAATTAGAATATGCTTATAAAATATTATAGAAACTCAAATAAGCATTTATTTTTTTATTTAAATGAAACAAATATCAAATATTATGTTAAATTTTATATTAGACATTTTTAAGTTAATTAATAATTTAATATAATATAATATAATACTTATATATTAATTTTAATTACTATTTAAATAATAGCATTTTAATTTATTTAAATGATAAACGATAAAACTTATTTAGTGAGCACCGGCAGCATGTCCATGTTCGTCATGATAAGATAAATGTGGCATTTTATTTGGGTGAGTTAATACACTACTAATTGCAATATTGTTCTTTTGTAGGAATTGATTTTCATTTAATGGCCTGAAATATCTATCCTTTTGTAGGTAAGGATATCCAAAGTTAGCTTTCTTTTGATATATTTTTGATACAAATGTTTTTTCTAAAGAGTTCTTAAGTTTATATCCTAACCATCCTAATGATCTTGGTAAATAGAAATTAAATGGAGTTGGTTCAAAGTTATAAGTGTGTTTAAACATCCATAGCTTGTCAACACAGTGATTAATTTGGAAAGAAGAATATCCTTCATAAATTGCCTTAAATTCGTTACCGTGGAGATAATCCCATAAATTATTTCTACAAACAACACTTTGATTCATTGTAGCATAGTATCCTTTTGTAGTAGGGGTATTTGTGCAATCTCCAAAAGCAAAGATGTTTTCATATTTAACATGTTGAAGAGTATATGGGTTTACTGTAACTTGTCCCTAAAAAGGTTTAAAAATTTATTATTTACATGTTCATCAGTAAGATCATTTCCCTCATAAATAGCTCTTTTCTTATTATCTGGGGTTAAGGCTAAAGATCCAAATCTAAGTCTCATTTCTTTTCCGTCTTTATCTTTGAAGAAAGCAAATCTGTCTACGTGATTTTCTTTTTCTTCAACTTTAATATCTACGAGTTTCCATCCCATATGAACCTCTTATAATATTAATATATTATTATCGCTAAATTTATACCTATCATTGCTCTATGTGAAATTTCTTCCATTACTACTTCGTTGGCAAATGGGAATCGATATAATCTGATTAAATTAATATTAGTAATTATTCAATATTATACGTATTGTTTGGAGTAATAATTCTAATTTTCATTCCTCTACTATGGGTTCCACTCATTAAACCTCTTGTAAGGTATGAGTCTAAAGCCAAGTACCAATGATCATATGCTGAATATGTAAATAATAAAAATACCCTCTCTTCTGTTTGGTAACTCTGGTAAATAAATAATAAAGTCTCCATCTTTATGCATATAAAACATTCTTAAGTTTCTTTCTACTGAAGCCATATTACTTGTTTCATGGACAAATACTCTTGATTTAGCAAATGGATCATCCGTAACATGAGGTACAATAAATGGTGAATTAGAAACTTTACAGTCAAGACCTTACTATTAAAATAATCATTTTACCTGTATTTAATACAAGTGATTTGTATTTATATACATCACCTTTTTCGGTTGTAATTTCATTACTTCCTGGGTTTATCTTAGTAATAAGTTCTTTTCCGCATTTTGCATCAGTAACTTCAAAATTACTAGAGAAGGGCATTGATAAATACTTATAAGACTTCATATTTGAACCAATAACATACTCATACATATGTTCATTGAAAAATTTGGCTTTGTGATTAAATCCAGCCATTTTACCGTGGAAGTGTTTATGTTGAAAATATTTTATCATATTTGCACTATTTAATCCTCCAATCCAAATAGTATCAAATTCTCTTAAGGCTTGACTAATAGGAAGCTTCTTTTTACCCCCTGCAAAGGTTTTGAATGAAGTTTGATAAAATTTCTGTGTTGAACTAGACGCTTTTAACATTTTATTAGATATTAATAATAATAAAGTAATTAATAAATTTCAAATTAAACAACTTAATTTTATAATTAATTTATAACTAATAATTAATAAGTTAAAAATTATAAATAAATACTATATAAAATCAAACAGCGCTTTGCACTCATAATGTAATTTTAGGAGATAGTCCTATTGTGTTGATTATCATAATCGTATAAAGTTTTAATGTTTTTCACGGGATCTTTTTCATATCGTACTATATTGTTATCGTCTATATTATTAAAATCATCAATATCATCATCATGTTCCCATTTTAATGAATTATTTTCTGATAGAATATTATCATCCATTTCTAATTTTAAATTAAACGAAGCGGATTTACTATCATCATCAGATTGATTATTATCACGTTTATCAGGAGAAAATAAGCTAAGTGGATTAAACTTCCCTACATTAAATAAGTTTGTGCTTGAATTTTTTTTAGGTTTAATTGGAATTTCTGCTTCAATAACTAAAGTTCTCTTAGTTGTTGATATTCTTATAGGTGATTTAGACGAAGAAAATTTACTACTGCTATATTTTTTTGCGTTAAAACTTATATTCATGCTTTTATTTTCTTCCATTTCTTTAGATTCGATCCTCATTTTTGATAGTTTTTTCATAACAGCGGGGTTATCTGAATCAAGACCATCTTTTATTATTAATGAATTCTCTAATTCTTCACAGGCTTTTTTTAATTTTTCTTCTTCAATCCTTTTCAATTCTGGACTTATATTATTTGTACAACTATAATTTTTATTTATTATTGGTAGATTCCTTATATATTTAAAACTCTTAGCAATTGTAAGAAAAATAGCTGGATCATCAAGGTATGATGCAGGATTATTCCTGGTATAATTATGTTTTTTATTTATACTAATGTTAGATTTTGATCCATTTAACTCCTCTTCAGATTTTTGGGATTGAGAAATCATAATCTCGTTTAAAACCGATTTTTTGGTAAGAATCCTTTTATTTATTCTTCTTAAAGAATCTATAGTAGGAGTACCTGTAATATTATTACACTCATATTGTTGGGTTTGTTCACTTGTTGAATTTCTTTGTAAAAACAGATTATTATTAACTTCTTTACGTGGAGTATACAAGACTGTTTTACATGAAATTTTAATCTTATTCTTTGCTTTTATTAATGTATCTTCGTTATATGTTACTCTTGAAGAGCAAAAATTTTGTGTGATAGTAAGTCCAAAATTGTTATCTTTGCAATAGTTTATCTTTCTAGGAAATATAGAATTTATCTGTAGTGAAGGATGTTTTAATTTTTCACTCATTTCTTTATCTGCTAATACTAAAAGTTGAGTACGTACCGCATTAACATTATTAATGGATTGATTTTCGTACATTTCCATATTTATTATTTTTTATCAATTATAAATTAACTTAATAATATATAATATTTGATTAAGTAAGAGTTTTAATAAAATTTATAAAATTTGATGTAATTTCCTGAAAATATTAATTAAAATTAATAATATTTTTCTACTAATAGTGAAACAAAGCACAAAACACTTTAGTAATATTTAATAGTAGTAGATTATTTGTATTATTAGATAATTAATAAGATTAAATAGAATAAAGTCAATAAAATGATTAAGTGAATATATAAAATTAATCATTATGAATAATTAATTATTATTCTTTAACTAACTAATCATAGTCAATTCCATAATTAGCTTAATTTTAAACTAAATTTCCTCTTTTTTCTTGATCTCTTTCAATAGCTTCGAATAAAGCTTTGAAGTTTCCAGCTCCGAATCCATTGTGACCGGCTCTTTGAATAAATTCATAAAATAGAGTTGGTCTATCTTCAACGCACATAGTAAATATTTGTAAGAGATAACCTCTAAAAAAGTTAAAATATAATATACTTATCATCATAATCAACTAAGATTTTTAATCTTTCTAATTCATCAATATCTTCTTTAATTTTTACTTTTGAATGCTTTAAATTGTTTCGTAGATTGTCGTAATATGATTTGGGAATGTCAAGAAGTCTTAAACCTCTTTTTGATAAGTTATCAATAATAGGAATAATATCTTCTACTCTAACTATTAAATGTTAAATTAATATTATTACTTGCGATATGTTGAACTCCTGAACCGTTATAATAGTCAACATACTCTTGAATTTGAGATTTTCTTTTTCCACTAAATGAAGGTTCATTTTGTGGGATTTTAATATTTTCATCAAAATCTGCCATGACAACTGAATTAAGGGCTCTAAATTAAATGTAAGAAAGATAATTAAATATTAAATTACGAATATTCAGTGTGTAGCATTGTATCATCAATTGACCAATATTTGTGGAAATCTAAAACTTTTTCATACCATTGAACTGTTGTATCAATTTCTTTGTGATTACTTACAATATGATCAATATGTAAATAGTTCAATTCACCTAACAAATTTGTAATAGGGTCTGGTTTGACTACTTGGAAATTGGGAAGGAATTCTCCTTTGAATTTGTCTCTTTGAACAAAGGAGTGTCTTGTGTCACCGTAAGTTTTGATAGTGGCTACCATTACGCTACCTTGTCCATTTTTATCTTCAACTACAACTGGTTCGTTAACAGCTATTGCCCCTCTTGAGACAGCAACTTTATATGTGAGAGCACAGTCTTCAACTTCGAAGACAACATCTCTTACTCCATCTCCATGTTGATTAATATGATCAGCAAATTCTTGATTTGGAGCAAGAGGAGTAGTTAAAGCGATAGTTACTTTTCCATTTTTAACTACATGAGTAGTCCAGTCTCTGTTTCCAGTTTCTAGTCCCTAGAGAATTAATAAAAATAATACTTGATAAGCACAGTTCTTAAATCCCATTCTTGTTACATAGAAGTTTGCAGCTTGTTTAGCATTTCCACACCAAATGAGAACATGATCAAATCCAATAAATCTTCCAATTTCAGGCTAAAAATTAATTTTTAATTTACTCTTGTTGTTGGCTTTTCGTAATCCATTAAAATATATAATTAACAAGAGATTAATGATTTAATATAAATATTGTTAATTAAAATTATTTAATATACTGTCACTTCCTTAATTAATATTTTATAATGTTATTATAATATTAATAACAAGTACTTTTATTAAGATAGTAATTAATTTGATAAATAAATTATAATAGTAAAACCAAATTTAAATCCATATAGAATAAAGTTATTTACTAGATTAGAATAAATTTTATTAATTGTATTTTATTTATTTTATATTGTTATATGTCAGTTAAACAATAAAATTTATTTATAAATCTCTAATCTTATATATAATTGATTAGTAATTAGTAATTAATAGTTAATTATTAATTATTTACATAAATTATATGTCAGATCCTCAACAACAAAAACAATTATATCAAAAAAAGTTAACTGATTTCCTTGATGCTTTCTCTAGTAGATTTAATCAAATTAATAACTATCAAACTCAAAAAGGAAAACTAGGTTACGGAACAAAATTAAATGTTCCAAATAAACAAAATGCAAATATATTCTTGAATATGTAATTATTCTACAATAAAGATAATAAAATATTATACTAATTATAACTATTATAGTTATTAAAACTTATAATATCTTAATATAGATTCATATCAGATTGTTTCAATAGCGATCCTCCTATTTTATATATTTTTTCCTCTGAGAAATTCCAAGATCTTGAAAATACATTAGATAGTTTAAAAACTCTATATTTAAAGAATTATGATCCTTATAGATTCTCTTTAAAAAACTTTGTAGAAGTTGTAGTAGGAACATTAGAAGGAAAGTATAATATGAACAATAAGTAAGTATATTTCTATATATTTAATATACTTATAATATTAATAATCATTTAGAATAACAAATAGTCCTAAGGGAAATCATAACAGTAATCAGAACAATAGTCCAAGTAAGAACAGCAAGTAAGTATTATATTATAATATTATTAAATATTATATATATATTTACTAAATTTACCTAATTAAGACAAAGTAATAGTCTAAGAACTCAAAATCTAATAAAACTCGAAAAAGATTTACAAACTTTACTATCAAACAAACCAATCGAAGAACTAATATTAATTAATTTAAATAAAGAAGACTTTATTGATAGATTTTTGGAACCAAGTAAAAAATCTAACTTAAATTTGGTAAATCTAACAAGTCAATCATTAGGTAAAAATTTTTTAATAACTTATTAAATAATCCTAGATACTTCTGAAAGAGTCAAATATGAATATGCTAATTTTTTAGAAAGTATAAAAGATAAAAAAAATGAATATGATCAATTAATGCAAGAATACTTAAATTTAGTTAAAGAAAAGGAAGTTAAAGATATGGTAAATATCGTCGTTATACTTATTTTATAATTATATATAGAGATATTCTACTGAAAACATTTTTAAAGAATTACAAATCTATATCGAAGAGAAGTATAATAAGCCAAGACAAAAGATAATAAATGATTTCTTAACAAAGAAAATTGATTTTTTAAGTTTTCAAGATTGTATTAAAGAACTAAATACAAATTATCATTATTATTCAATTTTGAAAGATAAACTAAATGCTATCCGCTAATGATAATTTGAAGTTAATTTATATAGCTATATAAATAATATAAAAATTGTTTGTTGAACTTGTTTTATTTTTCTTTCTTTAATATTACGTATTATTAAATTATATTTATATGTATTTTATTTAGATAATAGTATTATAATAGTAATACTAAAGTAATTAAATAACTTAAATAACTAATTTATAATGTCAACAAGTTCAAAAAGTAAATTAAAACTATATGAATATTTACTAAATGATTTCTCTGGGACTTTTAATGTAAAAATTCGTTTTAAAGGTTGATTAATTAAGAAAATATATCAAAATAGAATTGAAGATTTTCTGACTAAACTTTCAAATTATAACGTCGAATATGAAGAGGAAGAAGACAATGATGTTGTAGATGATGACGACGAAGTCATAAACTACGATGTAAATTCGAACGACAATGACGATCATAATGATAATAACAATCAAGAGCACAATAACAATAACAAGGCTGGAAATGATGAACTAGGTAAAGTAAAATTCCAAGTACTCATTCTTATAATAAATATTAGATTCTAACAACAAAACTTTATTTAATGGTTAATATCCTCCAAAGGAATCTAAGCTATCGATGGATATTAGCACTTAGCAAAATACAATTAAGATCAGATATCCAAAATATAGTTCTTAAAGACGATAACTACTTATATTTGGTGCCAAAAACAAAGCTATTTACTTTTAGGAATTTTTATGCTTATCATAGACTCTATTACGCCGTTAAGAATTTTTTAAACAGACAATCAATACTAAAATCATTTTTTAGAAAATGGAAATTGTTAATAGTAGATATTATACCCAAACATCTTACAAATATATTTAGAAAATATGCCACAGTAAGAAATTTTACTAATTTTACTATATAAATATATATAATTTTCTAATTAATATATGTAGAATGATATATTTCTGATGAAGAAGA
>Ga0100402_1007187_pt1 | contig 10821 bp, 7 predicted proteins | sample CryGeyme20150102_FD_80419 | JGI IMG/M metagenome (GOLD analysis project Ga0100402, IMG submission 80419) | Groundwater microbial communities from Crystal Geyser aquifers in Utah, USA - Crystal Geyser metaG 2015-0102 | ecosystem: Environmental > Aquatic > Deep subsurface > Groundwater | place...
AAAACAGGTTGTCGTTTTTTAGTAGTTGATGCTTATAACGAACCACAGCCTATTCAGTACTACAAAAAGAATAATTTCGAATTTTTTGTTATCATTTGTTAGTATTGAACTGTTAATCTTTTTTCCGTCAGCAGTTATAAGTTCCATTGAAAAGGGAAAACTTTCTCTTTCCATATTTTTTTCCTGATTGCTTAATAATAAGCTGATTAATAGTATTAATAATTTTAACATGGTTTTTTAGTTTTTATTATTCCTGACTTAATAGCAATTAAATCTACATTGGTGCAAAATACAATTAAAAAGTCTAAATGATAATTATTCCTATTCCATAAAACTAAACGAAAGAAAACACTAAAAAAACAGAGAATGAGAATTTGGTGGATTTGGGATAGAATTTGGTAATTATTACTATAAAATGGAAGGCATTTAGCGGTTTTTAAATGATTAGCGCTTTGGTCAAGCTACTTGTTTGTACTTTTTCTGCCAAACGTCAACCAAATAATGAAAACCATTTTTAACTTTAACATTCATTCTAAATTTTAAACAATGAAACGACCGATTACTTTTTCAATACTATGCTTCTTTGTATTTCAACTCATTGCCCAGGAACCTTCAAAATCGGTTTTTTACAGCGCGGGCAACAACCGGCCATGGATTTTGTACCAGAACAACAACCAGGCATTGTACAAAATAATTACCAATGAAGCATTTACATTGTTGGAACAGCGGGAGCAACACATAAAAACCTTAATTACAAAAGATGATTTGACCAATTACCAAAACGAACTGAAACGTAAATTTGGCGCTTCGCTTGCAAAATTCCAGAAAACACCGTTAAACGCAAAAGTAACCGGCAAACTGGAACGTGAAAATTTTACTGTTGAGAAAATTATTTTCGAGTCGCACCCCGGATTTTATGTTACAGCCGCGATGTTTATTCCCAAAAAAATGCAAAAACCGGCGCCTGTCGTAATTTACTGCTCCGGCCACACCGAATTGGGTTTCCGCAGCGATGTGTATCAGCGGGTGATGATAAACCTGGTTGAAAAGGGTTTTGTGGTTTTTGCCTTCGACCCCATCGGTCAAGGCGAGCGTTTGCAATACTTTGACCCGCAAACCGGAAAATCGAAAGTGGGCGGTTCAACCACCGAACATTCCTACGCCGGAGTTCAAACTTTGCTGACCGGAACTTCGCTTTCAGACTACTTTATCTGGGACGGTGTGCGAACCATCGATTACCTTGAAACCCGCAAGGAAGTGGACACCAAGCGAATTGGAATTACAGGCCGTTCGGGCGGTGGCACACAGTCGGCGCTGATTGCTGCTTATGATGAACGGGTTTACGCTGTAGCGCCCGAATGTTACATTACCAGTTTTAAACGATTGCTGCAATCCATCGGTCCGCAGGATGCAGAACAGAACCCGTATTATTTTATCAAAAACGGAATGGACCACGCCGATTTTCTGCATATCCGCGCACCAAAACCTGCTTTGATAATTACAACTACTCACGATTTTTTCAGTCAGCAGGGCGCCCTCGAAACTTTTGCCGAAGTGCAAAAATCGTATGCAGCATTTGGCAGTGCTGAAAACATACAGTTTACAGAAGATTTTGGGAAACATGAATCAACTAAAAATAATCGCGAAACTTTGTACGCATTCTTTCAGAAACACCTGCAACTTCCGGGCGACAATTCAGACCATGAAATCAAGCCTTTCAGTGTTGAAGAACTTTGGTGTACCACAACCGGACAAATCAGAACTTCGTTGAAAGGAGAAACAGTATTCAGTTTGAACCGGAAATACTTTAAAGAAGAAAAAGTTGCTCAAAACAAACTGAAAGCAAAAATTGCAGAAACAGCCGGAATTGATTTTAGCCGCAAATTAACCGCAGCAGTTTTCACCGGAAAAATAACTGCTGAGAATTTCGAGGTAAAAAAATACTTTCTCGAAAACGATAAAAAGGATTATGCACTGCCGGTTTACGTGATTTCGAAACCCAATTCAAAAACCACAAAAAACATGGTTTGGCTGCCGGAAGAAGGAAAAGAGAAAATTTTGGATTCCCCGTTATTGGCTGAATTTCTGAATGGTGGTTACACGATCATTTCTGCTGATTTGCCTGGAATTGGAGAATTGAATGACCCTACTTTTCGTGGTGACGGATTTATTCAGAAAGTCCCGTTTAATTATACTTTCGGGGCAAATTTGGTTGGGAAAAGTATCGCCGGAATTCAAGCCGAAGCGATTGACTTGCTGGTTCAGTTTATTCAAAAAGATTTTCCCGGAACTGAAACAGATGTATTTTCGGAAGTAATAATGAGTTCACCCCTTTTGCATTATTCAGTATTAAAAAATTCATTTAACAAAACAGTTTTGCTGAATCCGCTGGAATCAAACCTCAGCCTGATTCAAACTGAACACTATTCACCAAAACTTGCTTTTGGCGTGGTTCCCGGAAGTTTGCCATTATATGATTTTAAAGATTTGATTTCGTTGCTACCTGCAAATTCTGTAAAAATTATAAATCCGGTAAATGCATTAGGTGAGAAATCAGAGAATATTTTGAAAGAGGCGGAATTTTTGGAATTCCTAAATGGAAAGTAATTGTTTAAATGGAATTAAAAACTTTTCAAAAACCCTACACAACATAGAACCTTAATTTCGCTGAAATACAAAACTTCTTTGTTCTCAGTAATAATATGCATTAATTCGGTAAAAAAATACTTCTCTTGGTTTTCAACGGTTTAAGCATGGTTGGAAAAAATATTTTTTGGGATAATATTTTCAGGGTTTTTCGTACCCTGCCCGTTGGGGTAAGTATCAGTATTTCCCCATAACATTTATTTAATTATGTTAAAACTTTGGTGTTTTTGTTGTATTCAACGCACTGGATTTTAACGTTTTAAAGATAGCTATTTTTAACCAGACCGCCAAAAATCCTATAGGGGAAATATGCAAAAAAACATAACAAGGGCAAACAGGTAGCCTGTCAAGCTGGTGAACAAACTATCAATTCAGTCGTTGGTTAATAAAATTAACAAACGTGAGGCTACATTAAACAGATTATAAATAAGATAATCCACGTCGAATCAATTGCAAAGTATTGTCGCGAAAAACCATAATAAAAGAATATAAAAAAGCAAGTTATGAAAACACAATTTAGTCCCATACATCCCGATTATTACGACATGTTTACAGAAGAACAGGAAAAGGAATCGATTAGAGTATTCTATTTTGGAACTGGAAGCGATGTGGAAGAAGTAAAGGGCAAAATTACCGGTTTGATAAAAAAAGTGGCTTTTGAAGAATATTTGGTTTTCAAATCCGGGAACGAGGTCCGTATCGACCGGATTATAACCATTAACGGAAAACCGGGACCGGCTTACGATGAATATGACGCATACGCGCTGGCCTGTCTGAATTGCAACGTGCAGGCCGATTAATGGACATGCTTCTGACTTGAATATTACAGAAAAAACAATCGTATAAAAAGGGAAAATGATGAACGAGAATGACGTTCTGATCAATCAGATTAATACACTCAGGAAAGCGAAAAACGCGGTTATCCTGGCGCATTATTACCAGATTCCTGAGATACAGGAAATCGCCGATTTTGTTGGCGACAGCCTTGACCTGTCAAGGAAATCTGCGGATACAGATGCAGATATCATTGTGTTTGCAGGGGTGAATTTTATGGCTGAAACTGCCAAAATATTATCGCCTCAAAAAAAGGTTTTCATTCCCGACCCAAATGCGGGCTGTTCCCTTGCCGAATCGTGTCCCGCTGAGGATTTTAAGAAATTCAGGGAAAAATATCCCAACCATCTGGTTGTTGCTTATGTCAATACTACAGCAGAAATTAAGGCCATGACCGATATTACCTGCACCTCAACAAATGCGGTCCGAATCATCGAAAGCATTCCAAAAGAGCAAAAAATAATTTTTGCGCCTGACCGGAATTTAGGGAATTACCTGAACAGTATTACAGGGAGAAATATGGTTCTCTGGGATGGCGCTTGTCACGTTCACGAAGAATTTTCATTGGAGAAGATGCTGACCATACTAAAAACTCACCCAAAGGCCAAATTAATTGCGCATCCCGAATGTCTAAGACCGGTTCTGATAGCTGCCGATTTTATTGGCTCAACATCGGCGCTCCTGAAGTTTGTTGAAACTGACGGCGGAAGTGAATACATTGTGGCTACAGAATCAGGTATCCTTCATCAAATGCGGAAACACAATCCGCAGAAAACTTTCATTCCGGCGCCACCAATTGATTCAACCTGCGGCTGCAGCGATTGCCGGTTTATGAAACTGCACGACCTGCAAAAAATATACGACAGCCTGAATGAGGAAAAATTTGAAGTGAACATAAGTCCTGAAATCATGGAAAAAGCAAGAAGGCCGATTCTGAGAATGTTTGAATTGTCGAATTAGATATACAACTAAAAGGCCGGCAAAAGTATCACATGTCTTACATGCTGTTGAACAGTTTAAAGTGCTGTTGGTTATGATCAAGGCTTAGCGAGCCAAAAAATAAATCGAAAATGATTAAAATAAAACAATTTAAAACAATTTAAAATTTTCAACATGAAAAAAGAAATGCTTATCACAATTAGTTTGGTTTTAGTAATGAGTGCATCATGCCGCGATCCGAAAAAGGATAATCAAAAACGCACCGAAACAGTGCAAACAAGCGATTTTAAGCCAGGCCTAACTGAAGAAAAACCCACCCGGATAGCTTCTGAAAGTGTCGGCATTGGAGAAAAACTATATTCTGACAAAGGCTGCCTGGTTTGCCACCAATTGAATACTAAACTGGTTGGCCCTTCTACCAAAGATATTGCAAAGGCTTATTCAGGAAACAAAGCGGGTTTGACTGCATTCCTGAAAGGAGATGGCAAAGCCATTGTTGATCCGTCGCAGGCTATCGTGATGCAACCACAAATAGCTGTTACAAAAGCTTTGTCTGCAAAAGAATTAGAAGCAATGGTTGACTATATCCTTTCAATTAAGTAATTATGAAACGAGCGCTTCCTTATTTATTGGCATCAGTGTTGGCAGTCTTTGGATTACTAACCTTATGTCTGAGTAGTTCATCATTTTTGATTTGTTTGGCATCAGGGCCAAAGAAGGAAACTATGTGCTGCTTGTTGTTTGGGCAAACTTTATCTGCAGTTTGCTTTATCTGGCAGCAGCGTATGGCCTTGTTAAACTAAAAAAATGGCCGTATAAAATCTTAATTGTTGCTGTCGCCGTTTTATCCATCGCCTTTGCCGGCCTGCTTATCCATATTAGCCGGGGCGGATTGCATGAAACCAAAACCAGGTGTTTAAATCTCGGTTCGATTTTCGTTGCATCTAATGTTTCTATAATTAATAAATTTAATCATTTAACTTTTATCCTGAACTTATATTTGTAAATTCCTGGTTTTAATAAATATGTCTCATTAACCGGCAAACCCCATGAATTGTCCCCACCTACCCCCATCTGGGCACAGTCAATATTCATGGTTATCAAACCCTCTTTAACCATTTCAAAATCATGGGTGGCCTGTTCCAGCCACTTTTGAGAATAAGGCCAGGCACTTGCTGAAAATTCACCACCATGATTTGCTTCAAAACTTAGTGATTGTTTGTTGTTACTATTGAATAAAATCCATCGGACATCGCAACGGTTGGCATTTTCCTGCGGTCTGACATAAGGCGTAATAAAATTACCGAGTGTTGACTGATAAATACCAATCGCAGCTCCTGATTTACGATCCACATAATTTTCATGAGGGCCGCGGCCATACCATTCTATGTTTTGAAATTCAGGCCTTAAGGAAAACTGAAGGCCAACACGCGGGACATTTGGTGCATCTTCAGGTATTGAAAGATGATAATCCACATCAATTGTACCGTCGGGATAAATACAGTTTTGAATATCAAGTTTTGATTTTGTAGCTTCGAACAAGTAGCTTGATTTTACCTCAATAGTATTGCTGTCAGTTTCATTTATCAAAAGGCTTAATAGCTTGTATTTTTCGCCTTCATCCTTCCATACGCCCATTTTCTGATCAACCTTCCATCCTTGATCATTATCGGTGAGGGCGCGCCAGAAATTAAAACGCACAGTTCCGTCAATCCAAACTTCGTTACCCACTTTGTATTCAGAAATCATTCCGGTTGATTTATCAATGGTAACTGAAAAACGATCATTGGATAGCATATAACAGGTTCCGGTTTCTGTTGATTCTATATTAGAAATCCCTTTTAATGAAACAGGTTGGTTATTAATTTCAAGACTGCTCAACTGAAATTGCTCCCATGCAACAACATGACCTTGCTTTGCCCAGGTACAATCTTCTTTCAAGAGAAACGAAACGGTAAGGAAATACTCTTTTATGGGATCAAAATCTGTTACTTCGGGCAGAACAATTTGCTTTTGAGTAAGCGGGGCAATATCTGCAACATTCAGTCGTCCTGCCGCAACGGGATGGCCATCAGCTATCAATTGGTAACGAAAATCGTATTCGTTCAAGTTGGTAGCCATGTTGCGATTATTGATTTCGATAACCAAAGGTTTCGTATTGACTAATTTGAATGAAACAGGCTGATAAACCTTTTGCAATTCGTAATAATGTGGGTGCGGAATCCGGTCGGCGCCTATTAGTCCGTTTATGCAAAAGTTTCCGTTATTCGGGAAATCGCCAAAATCACCACCATACACAAATCCTTCTGCCCGATTTACCCTGTTTTTATACAGCGCCTGATCAACCCAATCCCAGACAAAACCACCAACCAGCATGTCATTCTGATAAAAAAGTTTCCAGTAATCATCGAAGTTGCCCAAACTATTGCCCATTGCATGAGCGTATTCATTCAGCATAAATGGTTTACCAGACGGGTATTTGCCATGTTGCTCTTCGTTGGTTGATTCTCCGCGTTCTCCTTTACGGGTGGCCGCTCCTTGCACATGCTGTTTAAGCCATTCGATAGTTGGATAGGTTTGGCTGTCCATGTCGGCAGCCACATTCATATCGGCATACTGAATCAACCGCTTTTCCGGATCGCTGGCATGGGTGGCTTTGCGCATTTCGGGAAAAGCATTTCCGTAGCCGGCTTCATTTCCCAGCGACCACATTACTACGGAAGGAAATTGTCGGGTGCGGATAACCATCCGTTTAATGCGGTCAACACAGGCGGCAGTCCATCCGGGTTTATCGCCAGGCAATATGCGTTTGTGGTAACTCAACCCGTGCGATTCCACATTTGCCTCGTCCATTACCATCATCCCGTACTGGCCGCAGAGTTTGTACCACCTCGGATCATTGGGATAATGGGCATTTCGCACAAAATTGACATTTGCTTGTTTCATCAATTCCAGGTCACGAACCATTTCTTCGCGGGTAATTGTCCAGCCCTGATCCGGAGAGAACTCATGCCGGTTAACTCCCCTGACTTTGAATTTCTGTCCATTCAGCAAAAGTGTGTTTCCCGAAACCTCAATTTTACGGAAAGCTACCGGAAGTTTGTACGCCTCAACAACTTGATTCTTTTGCTTCAGTTCAACCCAGACGGTATATTGAAGTGGTTTGTCATCGTACCACAACTCAACTTCGCCCAAATCAATCTCAGGCAGCATAATTTCATCACTAAAACCTGGATTAAAAGATACAAGATTGAAACTCTTTTTATCGACAATCGATTTTCCGGCAGGAGATGTAACAGAAACCGTTAGCGAATAATTTTTCGCCGTTCTTCCGTAAAAATTGGCAGCCGAGTAATGCAAAACAATGCTGCCCTGACTGTTTTTAATATTTACTTTAGGTTGTGCATAAACATCCCAAAGTGTGGTTTGTGGCACTGCACGAATAAAAACATCCCGGAAAATTCCACTCAAACGCCAGTAATCCTGATCTTCGAGGTACGAACCATCAGAATATTTGTAAGTTTCGATGGCCAGAAAGTTTTCTCCTGAACACAGAAAATCCGTCAGATCGAACTCAGCCGGAAGCCGGGAATCCTGCGAGTAGCCAACTTTTTTGCCATTTACCCAAACAAAAGTCCCGGAACTTGAACCGGCGAGATGAAGAATAATTCGTTTCCCTGTCCATTCTTCAGGAACTGTAAATGTCCGGCAATAAGAACCAACCGGATTGCGCTGTTTGAAAGTTGTGTATTTTGGATCAGTCTCATCCATCACAAAAGGTGGATTCGCCTTGAAGGGATAAATTGAGTTGGTGTAAAGCGGCACTCCAAATCCCTGCCGTTCAATGGTTGAAGGTACTTGAATTGTTGCCCAGTCCTTTCGTGAAAAACCGGGTTTATAAAACGTTACCGGCCTCGATTGAGGATCGGGTGACCACTGGAATTGCCATTTTCCATTGAGCGATTTTACCCAGGCAGCGTGATCATAGTCCGTTTTTCCAGCCTCCTGCAAATCAGGGGCAGGCCAGAAAGCAGTGCGCGCCGGCAGTTTATTTACCCCAAAAATGTTTTCATCCTGAATTTCAGGAGGAATTTGGCCATTCGCTCCAAAATAATTGAATATGGCTAAAACCAAACAAATTTTTAGTCCCTTCATGTGACTTCCTATTTTCCTTTACATTTTACTTAATGATGGTTTTTGAATTAAAGGTGAAAATCTCCGATTCGGTGCGGGCTGATTCCATGAGTTCTGTTAGTTCCTTTACAATTTCCGGATTTGCATTTGCCACATTGTTTTGTTCGCCGATGTCGGTAGAAAGATTGTACAGTTCCACGGTGGTTTTTGCCGGGTCGAATACATCGTAATTTACCAATTTCCAGTCGCCTTTGCGCAGCGCTTTTCTGCCGCCGCGTTCATGAAATTCCCAATACAAATAATCGTGTTGAGGTTGTTCTTTTCCAAGCAGGGTTGGCAAAAACGAAATGCCATCGATATTTTCAGGGGTTGAAATTCCAGTCATTTCGGCCACTGTTGGAAACACATCCCAAAAAGCCGAAAGGTGGTTTGACTCGATTCCTGCGGTAATTCTTCCATCCCAAACTGCAATCATCGGCACGCGGATTCCGCCTTCATACAAATCGCGTTTGTAGCCCCTGAAAATTCCGTTGCTGTTGAAATAATCAGGGTCAGCTCCGCCTTCCTGGTGTGGCCCGTTGTCTGAAGTAAAAATTATCAGCGTATTTTCATAAATACCCAATTCTTTCAGTTTTGCCACAATTTCACCCACCTGCATATCTAAATAATCAACCATAGCGGCAAAAGCAGCGTGCGATTCGGGCTGCGAACCGTAACCTCCGATTTTGTAATCCGGTCCATCGTCAACGCCTTTATAAACTTTTTCGGGAAGAAATTTTTCGCGGTATTTGGCCATGTATTCTTCGGGCGCAACAAGTTCGGCGTGGGGAATTATGGACGGATAATACATAAAAAAGGGCTTGTCTTTGTTGTCTTCCAGAAATTTCAAGGCTTGTTTCTGAATGACTTCCGGGCCATACTCTTCGGTTTTTTTCCCGGTATTTCCTTCAAGCATTATTTTTTCCTGGTTGTGCCACAAATGGTAAGGATAATAATTGTGCCCCATCCGCTGACAGTTGTAACCGTAAAATTCATAGAACCCCTGGTTATTGGGGTCGCCCTCAGAACCCGGAAAGCCCAGTCCCCATTTTCCAAAAGCGCCGGTAACATAGCCTGCTTCCTGCAACACTTCGGCAAGTGTAACTGCACCGGCTTCAATCGGATGTTGACCTTCGGGCTGAATCTCCTTGTTACCCCTGATGAACGTGTGGCCTGTGTGCTGGCCGGTCATTAGCGACGACCGCGAAGGCGCACAAACCGTTGTACCTGAATAATGTTGTGTGAACTTCATTCCGTTTTCGGCCAGTTTATCGATGTTGGGCGTTGAAAAGTTGGTTTGCCCATAACAGCTCAAATCGCCGTAGCCGAGGTCATCGGCCAAAATGTAAACAATGTTGGGCTTTACACTTTTATTTACTTCTGAAACTTCGGTTTTTTTCCCTTGCTTTTGACAGGAAAATAATGTGATTACGATTAACAGTGAAATTAATTTGTTCATTTTGTTTTATTACGATTATTTATTTTGAAACCCCTGCAATTTGCAAATATTTTCAACATCTCTTTTAAACTGCATTGATTTCATTTTTGGCAAGTGTATTTATACATAACAAAGTTATGCTTGTTGGGTAAATTTAACTCCACCTCAGCTTCTTTATTTGTGGTAACGGAAAATGAATCTCCATCTCCCAGTACTTTTTCAAAGCTTAAAAAAGCACTTTTTGGTAAAGCTGTGTTTATTTTCATTTGATTGCTATCATGCCATGCTCTAAAAACTAAGATATAACCTTCAGAATCATTTATAACAGACTGAAAACCAGTCCAATTTAGACCGTTCGGTTCATCGCCCACAGGCATAATTATGCCCTTGTGAAATTCATGCTGTATTTCCTTATATTTTTTTATCAGTTCAGCAGCATCATAAGCTTCTTCGGGTAATTGACTCACTTCCATCCAGGCCAGCGGCTGACCTGCAAAAGTAGTGGCGATTTGGTAGGCGAAGGGGATGTTTTGTGGCGCTAAGGGATCGTTCTGCTGGTATTTTTGAGGATTTCTCCACTTGTTTAAAAACTCTACCTGGATTTTTTCTGCCGGTATAAATTGAGACAGCATCCATAAATTCCTGAGTGTGCTGTGTGGATAGTAATTTCCCCAATCGGTATATCGGTTTTCCAAAAACAAATTTCCGTATTCCATAAAGTAAAAGTAGCCCATGCGTTGGCCGGCAGTTACATCTATATTGAAGACCACATTACCCTGGGTGGTATCTTT
>Ga0100402_1007192_pt1 | contig 10817 bp, 11 predicted proteins | sample CryGeyme20150102_FD_80419 | JGI IMG/M metagenome (GOLD analysis project Ga0100402, IMG submission 80419) | Groundwater microbial communities from Crystal Geyser aquifers in Utah, USA - Crystal Geyser metaG 2015-0102 | ecosystem: Environmental > Aquatic > Deep subsurface > Groundwater | place...
ACCTGCTTCAATTCCGTAAATATTCAGAAGCGCTTAATGCAGCAATTGTGCCTTCTGCTACGGCAGTAGTAACCTGACGGTAACGCTTGTTGATACAGTCGCCGGCAGCAAAAACCCCGTTGATATTTGTTTTCATTTCGTTGTCAACCACAATCTCGTTACGGTTGTTGAGTTGAACAAGATCAACCAGACTTTCTGTATTGGGCTGATATCCAACAAAAATGAAAGTACCATCGGTTTTATGTTCAGTTTTATTTCCTGTGGGTAAATGCTCGATTACAACCTTTTCAAGTTGTCCGTTTCCATAAAAACCACGAAGTTCAGATTCCATTACGAATTCGATTTTCGGATTTTTGGTGGCTTCCTGAATGGCATGTTCGAATGCCTGAAATTGATTGAATTGGTGCACAATTGTAACTTTTGTGGCATATTTTGTTAGTGCAACAGCTTCTTCAAGCGCAGAGTTTCCACCTCCAACCACAACCACTTCTTTTCCGGTAAAAAAGTCGCCGTCACAGGTTGCGCAGTACGAAATTCCTTTCCCCTTATATTACACTTCGCCCTCCAAATTCAATGAACGTGGCCTTCCTCCCGGAGTTAAAATTATCGATTTCCCTTTAAACGATCTTCCGTCGGTAAGTTCAATCTCCTTAACGTCGCCTTCAAATTTGTATTTCGAAATTTTGATGTTCGACTTGATTTTACAACCGAAATTTTTTGCCTGGTTTTTCATGGTATTGGCAAGTTCGTAACCTTTAACCGATTCCACTCCCGGATAATTGGCAATTTCTTCGGTTAACACCATTTGACCGCCAACTGCGCCTTCGTTTAAAATTAATGTTGAAAGTTTAGCACGCGAAGTATAAATACCTGCGGTTAAGCCTGCTGCACCGGCGCCAATTATAATTACATCAAAAACTTCATCCATGTTTCAATTAAAAATTAGAAATTGAAAATGTTAAATTAAAAAAAGAGAAGAATTACTTACCAAATTTTGTGTCTAAAATTCCGGTTATTTGCTGCATATTCTGGATGCTGCTGGTTGCCTGAACAACTTTTCCGTTTTTATAGTACATGGTAAACGGAATTCCCATAAAACCCTTACACTCCGGTGCATTTCTTATGCTGGCTGCTTCGGGATTATCAAAACCCATCACTGCAAATTTTACATTGGTGCGTTCTTCTTCCAACTCTTCCATTACATCGTAAACTGGCAAACACATGGGGCCCATTCGACCGCAACATACCATCGTGTTTTCGTTTTCACTGATAAATTTCTGCAGCTCGGCAGCAGATTCCAATTCATGTAATCCTGTTCTTAAAAATTTCATCTTAATAAATTTAAATTGTTAATGCTTTTTTATTCTTTTAATGTTCACAGTATTAATTCTGCGATAATCTTTCTATCCGAAACAAGTTTTCCCTGCATGTAATCGTCGATAATTTTCTCCGGAGTATCAATTGCAATTCCAAGGAAAAGATTGATTTTTTCGGCTACAAACAAATTGATTATTTCGCGATTTATCTTGTAAGTGATAACATCGGTAATTCCTTCGCCCTTTAACCAAAGGGGTAATGCGAGCATATCGATACCGGCAGGAAGTAAAGCAGTTTTAGTCGATTTCACTCTTTTCCCGACCTCGAAAATGGTGTAATAATTACACTCTCCGAAATTTTCGCTTAACTTATTATTTACTATGGGTATCGCAATGCGTTTCATTTTGTAATTTATTTATCGCAACAAAGATAAAGTGCATCCGCGCATCGACCTAAAAATCGGCTATGAAGTTCAACAGAAACGAAACTATATTATTTCAGTTTTTTTCCTGTCAAACGAGAGTTTTTACTACTTACGAAACAAATCCCTGTTTTTATTGAATGATTTGATAATTTTGTATTGCCAAAATATATACGGACATGACAGAATCGGAAGACCAAAAAATAAATTTCGGGCAAATGCTTCCGGAAGACCTGAAAATACTCAGTCAGCACAAAACTCAAATCACCTATTTAAAAGGCGAAAATATTTTTAAACAGGGCGCCTTTGCACCTTATGTGATGTACATCGTCAGCGGACTTGTAAAGGTTTATTTGCAAATCGGTTACGACAAACAAATTAACATGAGTTTGGCCAGAAGTGGCGATTTTCTGGCCTTTTCATCGGTTTTTGGCGAAAAAATCCACACCTATTCAACACAGGCAATAAAAGACTCGGAGATTTGCATGATTGAAAAGGAAAGCCTGAAAGAAACGCTGCTTCACAATCCTGATTTTGCGTTGCAAATTACTTCGAAGAATTACCGCAACGAACGGCATTTATTCGAAATCATCAAAAACCTTTCGTACAAACAAATGCGCGGAAAGCTGGCTTCGGCGCTGCTTTACCTTTCGCAGGAAGAATTTTTGGATGAGCAGATATTTGAATATTTAACACGTCAGGATATTGCCGATTTTGCATCCGTTTCCAATGAAAGTGCCATTAAATTTCTGAAAGAGTTTGAAAAGGAAGAAATTTTAAAACTGAACGGGAAAAACATCATCATCCTAAACCAGGAAAAACTGGAACACATAAGCAAAAACGGGTAAAAATGAAACTGACCGAAGCACAAAAAAAACTGGTAGAAACCGAAATTGTATTTTCGGCAACCCGCAGCAGCGGCCCCGGAGGGCAGAATGTAAACAAAGTAAGCAGCCGGGTTGAATTGCGTTTTTCGGTGTTAAATTCAACTGTTTTTTCTGATGATGAAAAAGCCCGGATTTCCCTGAAACTGAAAAACCGGATCAATTCTGAAGGTGAATTGATACTCACTTCGCAAACCGGGCGTTCGCAACTCGATAACAAAGAAAAGGCGATAGAAAAGTTTTTTGAACTAATGGAAAAAGCGCTGACCATTCAGAAAAAACGGATAAAAACCTCTCCCTCAATTACATCGAGCTTGAAAAGGATGGAATCAAAAAAAATAACGGCGCTAAAAAAACAATTGAGAAAACCTCCCGAAACTTGAAATTGGTTTCTTTTTTTATTTTTGTATCAAAATAGTTTCTGTATCCAACTAATCAAACCGTTTTTATGATTCAGTTTTTTCGAAATATCCGCGACATAATAATCCAAACCGTTGATTGGTTTTATTTTCCGATTCTGCATTTTATTCCCCGCGAAATTTTCAGATATGCCGCAACCGGCGGTTTTAACACACTTTTCGATTTGCTGCTTTATTTTATTACTTATCGTTACATTCTCGACAGGCAAATTGTTGATCTGGGTTTTATTGCAATCAGTCCGCACATTGCCGCATTTTTAATGGTATTTCCAATCACCTTTCTGTCGGGTTTCATCCTGGCCAAATACGTAACTTTTAGCGCCTCTGAACTACGCGGACGTATTCAGCTTTTCAGGTATGGTGTTACGGTTTTTGGCGCCATCATTTTAAATTATGTTTTTCTGAAACTTTTTGTCGAACATTTTGGCTGGTATGCCACTTTTTCAAAAGGGGTTACAACGTTAATTGTAATACTGTACAGCTATCTTTCGCAACGCTATTTTTCTTTTAAAACCGCACAATTAGCAATTTCGGGGAAAGCAGCCAATTAGCCTGAACACTGTTTCAAATTTCTTGTTCTTTTAACGCCGGTAACCAATTTTGGTTATCTTTAGCCGTGCAGAATTATGAATGAAAACAGACGAAAATATTACCCAACTATTTTACAGGCAATCCACCTGTTGATACTTTATATTTTCATTCAAACGTTGGTCGATTTTCCGCTGGCAATGATTGACTATTATAAAGACACTGAATATTTGTACCACCCCATCAAAAAAGTTTTTCTCGGTGTGGGCTCCACTTTGTTTATCCTTTATTATGGTTTTAAAAAATCGTATGTCCCGCTTTTAGATGTATTTCCAGTAAAGTTTTTCAATCCGCTGATAATTCTTCCAGTAATCACTTTTTTATGGGCTATGCAGAATTTGTTGGAAATCCCCGGCGCTTTGATGGACAAATATATCCCAGCCCCTCAGTGGTTTTGGGAAATGTTTAACAAGATTTTTGAAGGCGATTTTGGCTGGTGGGGCGCTTTTATGAAAGTTGCTGTGGTAGCGCCAATTGTTGAAGAATTAATTTTCAGGGGATTGATTTTAAAAGGATTTCGCCGTAACTACAGTCCGGTTACTGCCGTTGTAATGTCGGCGCTGTTATTTGCGCTGTTTCACTTAAACCCGTGGCAATTCCCCGCGACGTTTGTTTTAGGATTGTTCCTGGGTTGGATAATGATTCGCACAAACAATATTTTGCTTGCCATTCTGGGACATTCAATTCATAACTTTCTGGTTTTGTTATCCATTACTTATTTCGAAAAAATTCATTCACATTCCTTTTATTTAATGGGCAAGACAAAGGTTTATTATGTTAGCGTACTGGTAGTTTTGTTATCTGCAATTCTTATTTTCGCCTTCAGCCAAAAATGGTTTAAGAAGAAAAAATCAGTTTAAAAGAATTTCAGGTTTATGGATTACGTTTTGATTGCTTCCGGAATGATGACCTGGTATTTTGGCAGGGAGTTGATTTTCGGCTGAAAAACAAACAAAGCAACATTTAACCATTTTGATGCGTTTATTATCGTACTTTTGCGAAAAATTTCAAACGTGGCAAATCATATCATAAATAGTTCATTATCAAAGTCGAAACCAACCAAAAAGAAAAAAGGCGGGTCGAAAAAGAAATCGGGAAAGTTTAGCTTTTTAAAACTTGCCTTGCAATCAATTGCAATTTTCATTTTTTTGGCAAGCCTGTTTTTTATTTTAGTTTTTATCGGTGTTTTCGGACCGGTGCCGTCAAAACAGCAACTACAGGAAATCAATAATCCGGTGGCTTCGGAGGTTTTTTCGGCCGATGGAAAAGTAATTAGTCGCTATTACATTGAAAACCGAAGCGATGCCAGTTTCGACGAGATTTCGCCCAACATCATTAATGCGCTGATTGCTACTGAGGATTCGCGTTTTTACGAACACCGCGGAATTGATGAAGTTGCACTTTTGCGTGTTTTAGTGAAATCGCTTCTTTTGCAAAACAGCAGTGCCGGAGGTGGGAGCACTTTGAGCCAGCAGATTGCAAAAAATCTTTATCCGCGAACCGATTACGGTTTTTTTTTGCTCCCTGTCAATAAACTCCGCGAGGCAATTATAGCTTACCGCATGGAGCGTATTTATTCAAAGGAGGAAATTCTTACACTTTACCTCAACACCGTTCCGTTTTCAGAAAATATTTTTGGAATTGAAGTTGCCGCCGAACGGTTTTTTTCGAAGTCACCCAAAAACCTGGAAATACAGGAAGCTGCAGTTTTGGTTGGAATGTTGAAAGCCAATAATTATTATAATCCTCACTCAAACCCTGACAGGGCAAAAGAAAGGCGAAATATTGTGCTCGACCAGATGGCAAAAAACGAGTACATCACCGATAAAGAAGCAGAAAAGTTTAAAGCAATGCCGCTTGAAATTAAGTACAGTGTTATTACATATAACCAGGGGCCGGCGCCTTATTTTGCTGAAAGGCTAAAACCACAGCTTGTAAAATGGTGTAAACAAAACATCAAAGAAAACGGCGAACCGTACAATTTATTCACCGATGGACTAAGAATCACAACCACCATCGATTACTCGCTGCAGTTATATGCTCAGCAAAGCATGATGGAACAGATGAAAAATCTTCAGTCGGTTTTCGATGCACACTGGAAATCGAGGGATTTATTCAAAGAAAATCCTGATATTATAAAAAGCGCGTTGAAAAGTAAAGAAGTTGCAGGCAAAAATACAGAGGAAAAAATCCGCACTTCACTATTTACCTGGAATGGTTTGAAAGATACCACAATCACCCGTCTTGATTCGCTGAAACATTATCTCAAATTATTAAATGCAGGATTCATTGCAATTGAACCTCAAACCGGCGCGTTAAAAGCCTGGGTTGGAGGAATCGATTTCCGTTTTTTTAAATACGACCATATTACCGCCCCTCGTCAAACGGGCTCGGCCTTTAAACCCTTTGTTTACCTTGCTGCACTCGAAAGCGGAATATCGCCCGATAAATATTATCCAAACGAGCAAAAAGTTTATACCGAATACCAGAACTGGTCGCCTAAAAATTCGCATGGCGATTATGGCGGATATTACTCCATGAAAGGCGCGCTGGCACAATCTCTCAACACAATTTCGGTGGAAGTGTTGCTCGATGCCGGAATTTCAAATGCCATAAATATTATCGAAAATCTGGGTATATCTGCCGAATTACCTAAATTTCCCTCGCTGGCGCTTGGCGTTGCCTCGGTTTCGTTAAAAGAAATGGTTGAAGCGTATGCAACCATTGTAAATGACGGTAAACCCATTGAAACCTGGTATTTGGCTGAAATTGCCGACAGTAACGGAAAAGTTTTGGAGAAATTCAATTATTCATTAGTGGATGAAGCAGTGGTTTCTGCAGAGAATTGCCGGGCAGTGATCAACATGATGCAGGCGGTAATATCCGATGGCACCGGGTCGGGCATCCGAACCCGTTTTGGTGTTAAAGGCGATTTTGCCGGAAAAACCGGAACTACCCAGGAAAATTCGGATGGCTGGTTTATTGGCTTAACCCCAAAGCTGGTTACCGGCTGCTGGGTGGGCGCCGACGACCCGCGGGTACATTTCATGACAATTACTTATGGGCAGGGCGCTTATATGGCATTACCGATTGTGGGGTCTTTTTTTAATAAAACTTACAATAATCCCAGATTCAATAATCTGAAAAACAGCGCTTTTATATCACCCGGGCCCGAATTGTATGCCTTGCTAAATAATCCTCAATACAAAGAAATTATTGAAGTTGAAAAAAGAGAGTGGGACATGGCAGATATTTTCAGGAGAAAAGAGAAAAGGGACGATTTAAAAACTGCGGATAGAAGCGCCACACAAACCCAGACTGAAAAAGAGGACAAAAAACCAATTTGGTCAAAAATTAAGGACATCTTCAAAAAGAAAGACAAGTAGCCCGATTTTTTCAGGGTTTATGGAAATTGTTAACCGAAAAATCTTATTTTTGTCGCACTAAAAAATCAGGGAAACAAACCTGATGTTCTTTGAAGAAAAATAAAATAAATTCGGGGTGTAGCGCAGTTGGCTAGCGTACCACGTTCGGGACGTGGGGGTCGGAAGTTCGAGTCTTCTCACCCCGACAAATTACAAAATCAAAATAATTAAAAAGCCTGTAGATCATTTGATTTACAGGCTTCTTTGTTTTTACAATGTCAAAATAAACTATTTAAGACCGTTTTAAATGTGAACAAAACGGGTAACCAAAAGGTTTCGGGGATACAGAAAGCAATGGGTGGCTTAATAGCCATTGGGTGCTTGAATGTGCCCGTCAGGTCAGGCGGGCATGAATGAAATAATATTAAACGATGCACATCCCGTTGCCCGGGACCCCGAACTGCGGCGCATCGGGACAGGCAGACTCTACTTGAAAGAAGAAGAAGGAGGGAAAATGTTTATGCTAACCGATGAAAAAAGAAGGCGAGAAATTGAAGAGGGTTAGGTGGATATCTGAATTTCTTTCGGTTGGACAGTATCGTTGGTGTAATACGAATTTTGAGAAACAAATTCGGGAGCAATTTCATGCATGTAAGTCACCAGCATTTGGTTGTCACATTCATCAACACAATCGATCAGTTGTTTGATTTGCTTGTTTACCAATTTGTAGTTATGTACAATGGTTTTTCCAATCATTATTTTTTCGTTGTGGGTGGGCAGCAGGCCTTCCTGACTTCCCATAACCTCTTCGTACAGTTTTTCTCCGGGCCTGAGTTTTGTGATTTCAATTTTAATATCCTCATGGGGGGTAAAGCCCGAGAGGTAGATCATTTTTTCTGCCAGATCGTATATTTTTACCGGTTCGCCCATGTCGAACACGAATATTTCGCCGCCTTTTCCCATAAAACTGGCTTCGAGCACCAACTGGCACGCTTCGGGGATGGTCATAAAAAAGCGGGTTATTTCATGGTGTGTAACCGTTACCGGGCCTCCGTTTTCAATTTGTTTTTTAAACAGCGGAACCACCGAACCATTTGATCCCAGCACATTTCCAAACCGGGTGGTGATGAACTGGGTTCCGTTTTTTTGACTTTGCGACAGCGCCTGGATGTATATTTCGCTGATTCGTTTCGATGCCCCCATTACGTTGGTCGGGTTCACGGCTTTATCGGTGGAAACCATTACAAACTTTTTTACCCCGAATTCAACCGATAAGTTCGCCAGGTTCCGTGTTCCGCCAATGTTAACGCGAATGGCCTCGCACGGAAATTCTTCCATCAGCGGCACATGTTTGTAGGCTGCGGCATTGATCACCATCGAAGGGGAGTATGTTTTAAAAATCTTTCTCAGTTTTACCTCGTTGGTTACATCGCCAACGATTACCGTGAAATTGGCATTACTGAATTTGGTAAGAATTTCGTTCTGAAGATTATATAAATCCGATTCTGCCTTGTCGAGTAAAATAACATGGCCTGCATTAAACAGCATTAACTGCCGCACGATTTCGGAACCTATGGAACCCGCGGCACCGGTAATGAGAACAACGGCCTCTTTTACGCCTTTTTCTATTTTTTTCCTGTCGAGTTTAATGGAATCCCTGCCAAGTAAATCTTCAATTTTGATATCTTTAATTTCCTTTGCCTTTAAACCATCATTCATCCAACGGTCAACTGTGGGTACTTCCTTTATTTTCAATTTATTCCGCAGGCAGAGTTCAACGATTTCCCTTTTTCGCTTTAAGGGAAAGTTCTTTTTTTCGATGGCAATAATCAGTTCAGTAACCTCTTTTTGTTTTGCTAATTTCTCAAAAGCCACCGTCGAACTGTAAATAGGGACACCGGCGATTTGTTTATTTTGCAATTCAACATTGTCGTCGATGAAGCCAATAATTTTAACATTTATCGTGTCATCCAGCAGAATTGCATTTCTGGTAATCTGGCCTAAACGGCCAGCGCCAAAAATTATTACTCTTTTCATGTTTTTCCGGTTGGTAAACCATTCGCTATAAATGCCTTTTATAATTAACCGCGAGGTTACTAATACCATTGAGGCTAACATAAACTGGATGATAATAACGGAATAAGGAATTATCGAAAAAAATTCGGGATAATATTTTCTGGCTAAGATTGAAGCAACATACAAAATGTATGCGCCGAGGCTTAATGAAAATATAATGCGCGTAATATCTTTGGTGGTGCTGTGCCGCAGTAAACCCGAATATGATGCTGTGGCCCAGAAACTGAATAAAAAGGAGGGAACAATCAGCAACAATTGTTTGATATCGAAGAAATGTTCTGCCTGGTTTAGATTGAAATTAAACCTGAGCATATAGGCAAGTATAAATGCAATCACAACAGTGGTGAGATCGAAACTAAGTACCATCCACCTTGGGAGGTATATTTTTGAAAAATAATTGGTTAATCGTCGCATCATTTTTTACTGTATTTAGAGGGTTTGCAATTGTTGTTTCATGGGTTTAAAAATTTTAATTAACGTGTTGTGTATTGTTTAGTTCAGTTCAGTTATTAATTTTTTTACTATCAATTTTTTTTTTTACAGATTGCAAATTTATTAATCAGTTAATCAATTTCCAAATTATTACGGCTGTAATAAATATCGTTAGTCAGAATTTTGAAAAACGCTGCCGTAGTTTAAAGTTTAAAGTTCAAAGTTTAAAGGCAGACTTTCAGATTTTGGAGGCCGGAGCACTAAAACCGGTCGTTAGTGGCTTACCTGTTCACGGAACCCTGCATTTGCCGGCAGGCAGGCGCGGTGTAAAATATGTGGTTTTTTGATTTGGCTTCTGGTTTCTGGCCTCTGGCTGTGTTGATGAGAATTAATAAGGTTTAGGTTTGTGTGATGTTATATTTGCTACTAAGGTCAAAAAAAACAGAATAAGGTTTTTGGGAATTAAACTGTATGTTAAAAAGCCGCGGTGTAAAATAAACGGTTATTTGATCTGGCTGTGTTGAAGGCACTGTGTCTGAGAATTCTTTCTTTTTCACCGGCGCTTTAGCCCAATGGTTTGGCAATCTGACTCTTTTGCTGGCTTTAGCATTTAATTTGTTTTTAATGGGCCGATCGTTTGTCATGAAAATAAACGATCCATCGTTCTTTTTGAGCATATCTACTGATTATTTTGAAGTGATATATGTTGATTCATCCTCCTGAAGTCTGTAATCTCAAACTAAAGGCTAAAAAACTTATTTTTTAGTAATAAAAAATGTTCTTTGTACCATTTGGGATTTTTTCAGGCGAATCCAGATGTACCGGCGATACGATTTACTGTAAACCGATTTTACCTGTTATTGATTTTCGTTCACCAAAAACCATTTCAGAAGTAAATTGCTTTGAATATTTCGCACCAACCGGTATGCGGTGAATTTCGACAACAGCAGGCGCATCTTTTTTAATAAGGTGGGGTATATCTGCCTGATTGAGTGATGCACTGATTTCGTTGATCTGTTTCAAAATCTGCAGGTTTCTATTCCTGTTCAGTTCGTAAATTTCCTGCAATTGTTCTGCATATTCATACGGGAAAATATCAAGCAACCCGTATTTTCTGAATTTCAGATAGAATGTCGGCAGTACCAAATGATTACTGCATATCCAAATCAAATCATCGGTATTTACCTCGCCAGAACCTGTTTTTTTCCTGATGATATTACTGAATTCAGAATGATTGTCTAAGGCAAGACATTGACCGGCAAACCCGATAAGTTCTTTGTAGTTCATTTGGTAAAAATAAAAAAAGGAGCCGTTG
>Ga0100402_1007195_pt1 | contig 10814 bp, 5 predicted proteins | sample CryGeyme20150102_FD_80419 | JGI IMG/M metagenome (GOLD analysis project Ga0100402, IMG submission 80419) | Groundwater microbial communities from Crystal Geyser aquifers in Utah, USA - Crystal Geyser metaG 2015-0102 | ecosystem: Environmental > Aquatic > Deep subsurface > Groundwater | place...
AAAAGGCATTTTTAGCAGAAGGATCATTGGCTAGATCGATTAAATAGCCAGCATAAACCTCGTATATCTTATTGTCAGACACAAGGGAGGATATTGAGACCGATATTTGAGAAACTCCGATTGTAATATTTGAACTTGCTAGTGAATACTAGCTCGTTTTTGCAGTGCTTGTGAGGGTAGCATCAGAATCAAAAACATTGACTGCTACGCTTACTATTGTAGAGCCACTGTGCGTTGGAATTATTTCCAAACAGGTGTAGGAGTTTTGAACCCCGGTCAAATCACAGTAGTTATTCTTTGCAGAAGTGATTGTTCTTTCTCTGAAGCAAAAAACAATAGCTGGATCTGTTGAAAAGTGTGATTCATAAATCAAGATGTTGAAGATACCCTGTTCAAGCCGAACGTAAATTTCCTCAGTCTGTATATCGTCTATTCTGAGAGGAGTTGTTTTCTGAAGTGGAGAGATTATTTGAAATAGTCCAACAAGTACCACCAGTTAACAAAATTTCATTTAAATTATACAAAAAATTAAAATGAAAACCAGTAAAACTGATTCGAACAAAAAATACTTCAATCATTAGAGAACAAACTTTTCTTGATTTTTTTTAATATTCAACTGGAGTCCATATAATGCGGGTATAAGCTCTGACATATAATATTCATTAACGAATAATAATGAGCATTCTCTAAGGTGTGAAGGCCTCCAATCTCAAGCAAGAAAAAGCTCGTTTTGTCATTAAGTCCAAGCCTACTGCTAAGGACATCAGAGAGGATCTGTAGTTTGACCAATTCAAAGCAAGTGATGAAGATGCTTAACAATTTGTTGAGTACATGATCAACAAAAGCCAGCGTTTACGCGAGCTCATTGACAGGAAAAGAATCTACAACGAAAACAAATTCTTCGAGAAGCATCTGTTTGGTAGCACTTGTTTGGTACGTTATCTTTTATTCAGAAAACCATGCTCAAGCAGATCTTAGATAGGATGCTGAGTGACCGTCGACTAGGAAAAAACCTCAAGGGAATGAACAAAGCAAACCTTCAGTAAATAGAGAACAGCTTATGGAGCATCATCGAAAGAGAAGCCAATCTATACCTGAACGAGCTGGAGTATGAAAGACAGAAAAAACAACTGGAAATCGATATCAAGCATCGAAAGGAGCAACTATTGGAATAAATAGAAAGTATCAACCAAAACAAATCAAGAAAGGGCTCCTTGAAAATTGTGGAAGAGTGTGTAGAGGTTTGATAGTTCTAAGCTCTTAATATGTTCAATATCAAATCATTTATGTGAAAGCTTGTAGTATTGAGTTGCATGATCCCTACCTGAACTGTAGTCACTGACAAGCATCTTAAAGTAAGATGGAACCTCGACTGCCTCTGGTAGCTCCCAATAAAAATTAGTGAGATGATCGACTGCTTGTGTGTTTGCAAGTTATAGGCTGATAAGAGAAGGTAATTCTGCTAAATCTTTGCGTATTTCTTATCTGACCATTTTTTCTATCAAATATCTGTCTGGTTCAGGAGCATCCTGCAAATACTTTGGATCTTTTTTATCAAACCGACCTGAACTTTTTCTTGAAGAATGTTTTGGATGTTAACTTGCATGAGATAAATGTGATTGGGTGAACTTCTTAGTACTTTTATTATCTGCCCTTGATATTTTATCTGGAAATTGATAAGTTGAGTCCTTCAGATGATCTGGTTCCTTGTTCGGGCTTTTATATGTATTGTTGTGTCTTATCATGCTAGTCTTGAATATCACAGATTACTCCTTCTTGGGAGTCACCGACCTTCTGCTTGACTCAGATAAGGAATTGACAAAAGTATGATTATTTATGGGCAGAGATGATGTAACTGGCAAGGATACAGTTAATGGTGCAAACTCTGTTTGAATAGCGACATTCGTCGTGACTGATAATTTTTGTGGTGTCAATGATCTCAACAGTTCAGTATTTTTGATGATTTTAAACAGATATCTACAGTTGGGACAACACACTTTTTGGAACAGATGCTATGGATGGATAGTCTATGCTGATGCTAGTGGCTCAATAACGTTACTATTATGATTAGGGCTTCTAGAGTTATAGAGATACTGTTTTTCAGGAGTTCTTCTTGCTTTGTAATTCTACGACTTGAGGTCTAGTTTGTCATATTTGTTCCACATTGGATGAAGCCACCTATTTTGTATATAATTTTTAATGCAAAGAATAACCCAACGATAAAATAAATAATAAAAGTGATATATAGGGTTTATTATTTTAGTGTCTAACTTTGTTTTATATTTGCAGTCAAAGCTGCCGTTATCGTCATTTTGATTTGTTCTTTTGATAGTATGCCATTATGAGTCTACAATTGATTTTAAAAGATAATCTTATAATTCAAATTAAAGAGGAAGCGATGAGCGAACATGAGCTAATGAGACGAAGATAAGGTGAAGAAGAGCAAGACGAACGCATGAAGTTGCCCACGATAGGAGTCTATGAGTCTGAAATAGTCGATGAGATTAAAGTATAGAACAAACTCAAAGACATCTATGTAAGTTTGATTTAAATAAGATTCCCATCTAATATCCAATGTGCTCCAATTATGAACCTCCCAATCTGGCCCCAATCAAAGGTACATTTCTAATCATTTTAGAGAGAAAGTTGGAGCTCGGGAAGAAATTCGCTGAATAAGCGATGAAAAATGATAACATATAGAATGAAGGATACGATGGTCTATACGGCTATATAAAGAGAGAAGAATCAAATAGCAACAATATGATTCGATAAAAGATCAGAATCGTCAGGGATGTTCGTGAATAATTCTACGAGGAAAACGGCTAACTTATTCTTGAAAAAGATTTCTTCTCAGAAGATTTGTCAAAACTAGCCAACATTTCTTTCTAAAACAACGATTGTCTTCTTACATATCAAAAAAATGCTATCTTGTCTGAAAGGAATAATCAGAAAAAACAAAGGCCATTCACGATGGAGTTGTGTATCGGAGGAATATGGTTTAATCAACATCCTTTGAACAATTAAGAAGAAAGAACATTTTAGGAAATTAGAGTGTTGCTGAAGGAGTGGGCCTATGTATCACTCCATCCATCCTTGCCTGAAATTGTTCGTGAGCTTCAATTTTTAGAAAGAATAAGAGACGGCCACTAAGAAGCAGCTTAAATTGATAGAAAGATTGAGCTGTTGAACAAAAAGTATAGCGATGAAAAGCTCTATCTTGAGACCTTGATGAAACAAATAGTCAACAAGAACAACGAACTGAAAGATGTGAGGAAAAAAACTGGTATGGAGTCAGTTCCATGGAAAATAAATTTAAAATAGTTTGAAGTTGATGGCAAGCCTTCTTATGATATCGGTGTAACTCCTTTTGAGATCAGTTAAAAAGTTGTTGCCATTAGTCAGAATTAAGTTGAGGAATAATAGAAAAGAAGGTAGTAAATCAGAGAGGAAGTTTATTTTGCCAAAGTTTATGCAAATAACTAGTTTGTTGGCAAAAGCTAAAAATTCAAACTCCAATGGCCCTCCTTCAGAGTTCCCCTTCTCCAAAAATTCACAATATTAGTCTACACTGCCCCAGCTACACTCAAAGTCGAAATTCTCAAGAGCGGATTCATAAACCAGATAATCGATACAATTTATCTTGCTGTTCCTGGAAACAATGCTAATTCATTAACATCTTCTGAAAAGAGATATGCTGCAACAACTTTCTCTCTGAATGGAAAGGATTTCAGAAAGAAGCTTAGAGAATAAAAGAAGGATGATGAAAAAGCTCACAGTGATACTCCTAGTGGTATATTGTTGCATCGAATCTAATGGAAAGGTGAAGGAAATAAAATGCCTATTTTGGCTCCCAAAACTGCCGAAGAAGAAACTGCCTGTACCGAAGAAACTTAATTTGATGAAGAAAGTGTCCTTTAGGAGTTATTTGATGCAAAAGACCCTCGTATTCCACATCGAGCCTTGAAGGAGAGGGTTGAATCAGACATCAAAAAAGCAGGAAATGCACTCCTTCCATTTGTTGATGTTCAGTCCTCCAGGCATTTGCTATTGAAAATGAAGACGATGATGCCTGAACTTGAACATATTCAAATTCCTCTTCTTGAGGAAGAAGTGAGGAATCGTTAAGACTTGATGGAAATTATCGAAAATGAGTAAATGTTGATTTATACAGACAAGAAAAACGATTCCGAGCATTTGATACAGCAGCTCTTGAGTATTATAATCCTTTAGAGGGAATTTTTGAAGATCAACCTTAAATTGTCATCAAATAGATCAAAGAAGTTATTGGAAAAATAAAAATGCTCAAAGCTCTCTCAAGTGGTAGTGGAGCTGGCACAATTCGATTCAAGATCATTGAATAGATCATTAATGAATTCATTTTTGAGCAAGAAGAGTCTCCTTTGGCAGTATTCTTCAAGAATTTATTTACTCAAAAGAGAAAGCTGGGACCACAACCTAGCAAAAGAAATGATTCAAAAGCCAAGCTTGATGAACTTGAAATCAACATGCATATCAGATCAGCAAGAAACATGCCTATCAGATAGACATCATTCGAAAGAATCAAAAATTTCCAAGATGAAGAAAATAAATTCAAGCAGCAACAGATGATGAACTTGGCAAATGTTATGTATGATCGATTTGGAGGCTATGGTCAAGGCTTCTATCGTCAACAACCTAACATCAATATGCACGGAAACACTTTCTTCACTGCATTCCAAAATCAAGGACAGAGAAATAATTAAGTAAATTATAGCAACTAACATCTTCAACTTGACAGAGCCAATACCTTCATGGAGTTGAGATTCAAAAAAACTATCAGAAGAACTCGATGCTTTGAAGGTCCTTATCCTGAATGGAACTAAACTCTTTTCTTCAACTACAGCACTAAGCAAGAACAAACAAATTTTGAAAAGATTTTGATGAATGGGGAAACATCCTTAAAACTATATGTTTTCGATATGATTGAATAAAGTAAACCAACTCAAGCTCTTGCTGAAGCTCGTGTCAAGAAAACTAAGTTTTATCTTGGAAGAATTGATGTACCTTTTTCTTTCTTGTTAACTGTGCCTTCTGTCAGTGGAATGTTTAAAGTTGATCGACCATTAGTTCAGTTAGGTTACGGAATTAGAAAATCTGGTCTTTTTGAAGAAAACGATCTGGAAGAAATGGCAAAAACATAAAACCCTGAGACTCATACCTATGTCAATCTAGATCTTTTTTCTGAGCCTTTAGTGGATAGCACAGTGGCGTACAACTCTGACAGAAAATTTATTCAAGGAGGTGAAAACCCTCTTGTTTTGCAAAGGGCAAGCTAATGGATTGAAGACCTAAACACAAAAAGATATGTGAGATTATGGCTCAATAACCTTGAGGGTAAAAGTGTCTTCATCTGCCGATATCTTTCGGATGCAATTTCCCCTCCTAGGCTGGCTGGTTAAGGTGGAATAGGTAGCTAAATAGAGAGGGCTGCTCGCTTTGTATCTTTGATCCCAAGGAAGCAAAACTGTAAATTATTGGAAGGTACTGAATAATTTCACATGAAGTGTGATGAATTTCTGAATGTTAAGATGGGTGAAGACCATGGAATTTTGCTCTGTAATTACTTCAACTACATTGACAGAGCTGAAGGTCGAAGAGACTACTAATCATTTTTATTGGTTTGCAAAGCTTTTCCTTATGGGAAATGTTTCTTTGTCTTGAGGAGAGATGCTAACACCAAGAATTCTGAAGTTTGGGATCCCTACAAAGGTTAATGCTATTATTTTCCTGCAAAAGAATATGATACTTTTTGTTGTTTCATCAAGTATGAAAAACAAATCGAGGCTGTTGATAGAAATAAAGATCCTTGCCCTGTCTTATAAGTCAGCTGCATTGTCTCAAGAGACAATGTCTATTACAACAATCAGAACTACATTAAGCCTCCCAGCATCGATTTTGACATTGAAGATGACAAACTTTGGAAGCCTTTCCTCAACTAAAGATCAAGAGGTGATATGTTCGAACGAGGCCATATTGAGTCAATTCAGACCCCTGTACCTGCTTAGTTCTATCCTGATCTTCAAAAACTCCAAAGTACTTTGTAAACATAAATCCAAAAATACTTGAAGGAACATCTTGAAAAACAAAGAATAAGTCACTTCAGACCCTACTCATTCAGGATTAATCCAAGAATCTCCAACAGTATCAACAATCATCTCTTATCTTTGTGTGAACAATTCAAAGCTGATCATCGGGTCCTAGGTGCTGAATCAACTCTTTACAACGACAGGACAAAAACTGTATATGAATAAGTGGTGGCTAAAATACAGGAATAAAGAGACCGAGTCAAGACTGATATTCCTCCAGAGAAAACTCTATATGGTTTTACTCTCAACATGACCTACACAACTCTCTCAGAAATACTTGAGAAAGTGACTGAAACCCAGATCCATCTTGACGAAAATTAAGACATTGAATTTGTTTTAAGCGTCAGATGTAATGAATACCCTTGCCATTTGGTCTCAGTCTGGATCTTTATCGGAACCATCGTTTGATCATCTATGATTATTTTCTATAGCTAAATATACACCATCATATGATATCCCACTGATCACCCCAATTATCAAGAACTTCAACAGAGGGCATCAGACATGAAAAGATGTTGTCTGTTCCGAAAACAATCTTAAGGTTAGTGCCGATCGATTTATGAGGTGTGTATTGTGGGTCATCAAAGCATATTTCCAAAGATGTCTTTCCTTTGATTGTGATATACCAGTGGTAAACTGCAAACCCGAGTAGTACAATGAACAAAGTGATCACAAGCGAAAATATCATGATGTCAACTATATGGAAATATGCGTACATTTTCTAAATTGATAGATGAAAAGCATTTATCCCAAAGCGAGAGTTGTATACGTGATGAAGTTCATGAAGTATCTACGATTATGGTGACCAACGCATGTTCCGATCCAGGGGCAGTGATCTACATGAAATAATAGATACGATCCATTTGAAGGACGCACTGATTGCATAGAGAACAGTGATGAGTTCTGGGAGGTTTGATGATACCACATTTACTACAGTTTCTTTTTATTTGGTACAAGTGAACCATTGGAATGGTTTACGGAGAACCTGGTTTTGTGAGAACCGCCATCACATAGTTGAAAATGATGTTGAATATGAACCAAACGAGAGCGACTAGAAATCCATAAGACCAGTATCCTAGCCGGACATCTAGAGCAAAGATAATGACGATTCCATGATAGCCAATTCCGAACACCAAAGAGAAAAGAACAATGTACAACCCACAAGACAATAAAGGACAAAGCTTGAGAGCCATACTTTAGACTCTTTTTGCCATGTTTCTGCTTAATGAGATGTCATCACTTTAGAGGTCTATCATTTGAGAATATATTTATATGAATATCAGGTCTTCAATATAGTTTCTTTTCAGGAGCAATCTCCATTGGTTAGACTACTAGCTCCTCTATCTCGCGAACAAGTTTATGATCACATACTTTTTCCTTTTACTTGTCAGTTTTTTATTTCCCAACCTTGGGATCTTAACGTTCTTCCTCTTTTTAAGTTTGTTTGTGGTCAACAAATTACTTTTTTAGTCTTTTTACTCTTGCCGAAGTCCACATTACCAGATTTTTTTTAGTCTGAGACATATGAGTCATGGCCCGGGCAATGGCGTCACATATATTACCCCCTGGAGTTGGTTTTTTCTTATGATCTTATGACATTGATTTTTATCTTTCAAACTAAATATCATCTGACCTCATCGAATGCCGATCAACTGTCTTGGGATAGTCTGTACTTGTACTTTAAGTCGTTTTTTTGGGAGGGGGTGACCAAGTTATGTTGTGATTGTTTGGCCATGAGGATTTCTTTCTCAGCTCATTTACCTCAAGAGTACTTGCGTAATGAGGATCGCTATGCCTATACTGAAATGTTGGCAGTTCCTTAGTTAGATGATTTTGTTTTTTCATAGCACTGTCGATAAAAAATTTATTGAAGTTTTCATTCTACTCATTGTAGTTATATAAGAAGGTAAGAAAGTGAGATGATTCTGTAAATTTTTTCATGAAATGAAAGTTACTTTTCGAATGTGACCTGATAAAATCGTTGAGCCGGTAATCCTTTTTGTGATTAAATCCCTTCTTTTTGGCCTTTTCACCTAAATGATTACTTGTACTCATGTTATTATTTTAATTGATGTAGAAAAGTTTGTAATTTTGAAGCAAGTTCAGGACCATTTCGAAAAAGATGTGCTTGATATGTTCAGCACTGAAGTGATTTTATTCTTCTTTCTCGTGGATCTTGAAAAGGTAGAACTGGTCCATGTAATGAAGCATTTCATTTACGTGATTTTTGACATAGATATCGTAAACCCGTAATTTTTTAGCAGCTTCTTTGATATGATTGATTCGATGAATTTATCTCTCTTTGTGGATAATGTCGTTACAGTCAAGAAATACTAAGATGCTCTTGATAAAATAATATCTACTTCTTCTTTTAAGTTATAAATCAAGTCATCGCTCGCTAGATTTGAAGGAATGCCTGCTATTAGAGGGACTGGAGCCTCCAGCATCTTTAGTAAATTGAAGGGAAGCAAAGGTAGAATAACATGTTCCCATTTCAGAGGGTACAGAAAAGATACCAAAGATTAGATGACATATCCAACTGCCACTTGTGAGTGAGAAACAAAAATTACTGTTTTTTCAAGAAGAAGTGCCTCAACAACCTCCACTATTTTATCGACAGATAACATTTTGAACAGACAGTGTACAGCTTTAGGCTAAATAAGATAAAAGATACTGAATAGAAGCTACTGTATTTCTCTTTGGGAAGCGGAAACACTACATTTTTACCATCCCACTCCATCTAGATCGGAATATCTTCCTTGAGATACTCACATTCAAGAACCCTCCTCTCACTTTCCCTGAACCCAATCTAGTATTTTTCAACAAAATCCAATAAGATAGGTTGAAACTGCACCTCCTAGCTATTGTAGCTTTTGAGAAGATACTTTGAACTTCTTCTTAGTTGTTCTGTCTGATACTTTCTAAAGAGCTACTCAAGCAAGTTATGGAAAAATTATGTATAGCAATACTTGGAAAGTAAACAGATGACTTTTTCGGAGAAGAGCAGCTGGTGATTGTGGATGTGAGTATCTATGCAGTTGGAAGGAAGGCTTTGGAGGATGCTTTCTTAGAGTTTTTATTTGAATTTTAGGCAGTTTACGTATATTCTGGTGCCGTCTTCCTGAGTGAGAATGAAGTTGAAAATACTGTAGCCATATCCGATTATCTGATGATGGAGCACAACTCCTTCAGGAAAGCAAAATTCATGAAAGGATGAATAGTGTATCTATGTGCTTTTCCCTTTCATTGAGTGTTGATATATAACTTTTGGTTCAAATGTTTGTACATGACTGTGTTCCTAATCCTAAAGGTCGATTGTCTTGACAAAAAGGTATTTAATTTTAGATATCATATGCTCTTCACTGTTTGAGTACTCCTCTTTTTATATTCTTTGGCAAGGGCTAGGCAATCTAACAATCTCGTAATTATCACCTTGAGGCAATTTAAAAGAGGTGTCTTATTCTTTTATCTCGACCATTTACACGTCTTAGATCAGCAGCTTACCATTGTGACTAGCATTTACCATGTAACAAAGGTACTCTTCTTAAATTGGATAGTCAGGGTATGTCAATGAGTGCAATTCGGGATTGCTGCTGCGATGACTGCTTTTGATTTTAGTGATAGGCTTTTTATGTTTTTAGCAAAACCATATTTTGAGGTAATACTCGTTGCCCAGTTCGACATACTTAATCCTCGAATTAGTCTGATGATTGTTGAGGAGTTCTTCTTCGTGCTGCCTTTGTGATATTATTTGCAAGCTGGTGATCCATTTCAATTCTAGTCTTAGCATTTTACATACCTTTTTTTGAAGAAATGCACCGACAGTTATCGCTAAGGCCCACCAAGATGACCTCTTCGATCATCGGGTTCAGACAAGAGGATTCGCGAATGATCTACCGTTCCAATTTTAGTGACTCCATCAAAGAGTTTAAAACAATAATAATAAAAGTGCCCTAAATTATTAGTAATGAAGGGAAGGATGTTTGAAGGTGAGAAGGTAAGAAAGGGAAGAAGATGCAGAAGCAGAGAGAAAATGATGAAGCAATTCATAAAATTAAATTATATTTTGGATTATGTTTTGAATATAATAGATTTGGAACTTTCTACAAGATAATGAGCTTCCAGAGCTTTTCAAAGCTGCCTCCTCCAACTCGTCACAGAGCAAAAAACCTCCCTTCACTCGAGTTTGTCGCTCTCCTCAATCAAATCTGCTAAGACACTCCGAACGACTATGATGCCAGAAATCATATCCTCAACATTTAGAGCATTGCAGCATTTGAGCACTCTCTAAGGGAAAAGGCTAACCGGAGCCTTCGTTCATTTGAGAAACAACTCAAAATTTTAGGATTCAAGAAACACCGAGAGAATTGTGAGGATGATAAGATTGAATAAAATGGGCCTGAGGATGACAAGGCAGGAATTAAATACTACTGGAAGGGGAAGAAGGAATAATACTTGAACAAATAACTCAATTACATTGAAAAGCATCTCTCTGACTTCATTGGAAAAATAACAAGTTTCCGATAAAGACTCGTCAACAATAAAGAAAAGCTTGATAAAAACTTTTAACATAGTGTATTCTGTGCTTTACGCTTCGGTTCCGATAATCCTAGGGCATAAAGCAAGATTAACCAGACCTCTCAGTTAGCGATCGAAACTATAAATTGGGCGCACAAAACTTCAGGAGAG
>Ga0100402_1007196_pt1 | contig 10814 bp, 6 predicted proteins | sample CryGeyme20150102_FD_80419 | JGI IMG/M metagenome (GOLD analysis project Ga0100402, IMG submission 80419) | Groundwater microbial communities from Crystal Geyser aquifers in Utah, USA - Crystal Geyser metaG 2015-0102 | ecosystem: Environmental > Aquatic > Deep subsurface > Groundwater | place...
CATATTACTTAAGCCCAACAAATGCTACTTCCAAAAACAACCCCGGGATTGTGTTTTTCCCCATCCCGGGGCAGTTTTGGAAATCCCGGGGTAGGGATATCCCTCGATTGGTGACAACAGATCTCACTCGTTTTGGTCGTCGCGAAAAGGCAAGATGGTCCTGTTCTTTGCTCTCTTCGTCATTTGATAATATCTTTACCTCCTTGCTTGCCCACGGCTGATCGAGCCTATTATGCTACGTCTTCAATGCGCACGACAGCAGCGAGCTTGTCGCGTCTTTCTCTACGATTCTCGCCACCTTTGCTTGCGTACGCGCAGCTAGAATGCAAGAATTACGTAACCCACTCGTGAGATAAGACGAAACTATCTCCTCGTTTCCGCAACCATCACAAGATCTACTAGTGTGGATGTGCTGTGAGGGTGCCTCCGGGATGAGGTCTGTTTCCGCCAGATATTGCTCTTCCTGGGCATGTAATGTTAGCCATCTGCAGAACCAAGAAAAATCGATTATTGCTTTCTTTTCCTTTGTTTGTTTGTTTGTTTGTTTGTATAGAAAATGGCTCTCCCAACTCCTTCGCAGCATTTCTTACTAGGAGTTGCGTCCACTCTTGCGGTCATATGGGTGACACGGCGTCTGTCCAACAGGAAGGCCACTACGACAAGAAGAGACAACAAAGCAAAGCCTAACGAAAAATCATGTGAATCCGACCAACTGATGGATACACCCGACTTGTCGCAGCGCATCATCCGCAAAGCTGAAACAGTAATTCAGTGGCGAACATCTCGGATAACAGTGGTCGTGGAGCGTTGTACCAATGATCACAATTATTCTGCCATTTTACGTACCGCAGAGGCGCTCGGGCTGCAACACGTTTGGATCATTGATCCTCCACCTCCACCCGACTTTGTTGTTGACGATGCAACCCAGGAGGTAACGACGACTCTGCGCCGGAACAAGCCCGTTTCTTCCGGATTGGTCACTAGAGATGAATTGAAACAGCGTGCCATGCATCACCTATTTGCTCAAAAAGCCAACAACTGGTTGAGCGTGAGAGAGTTTAGGACGACAACCGAGTGTTTGGAAGAACTACGAAAGACGGGGCATGATATCTGGGTAACAGATTTGAGCCAAGAAGCCGTCTGTATGACAAAAGAAGGACTGACCGAAGGTGACAGTACAAGTTATGCAGAATTTTCCTTGCCGGCCAAGACAGCTATCGTATTTGGGACGGAAGCTGTAGGTTGTTCGGATGAAATGCTGCAAGCAGCAGATAAGCGGGTTTATCTGCCTCTGCGTGGATTTGCCGATTCTCTTAATATTAGTGTTGCCACAGCGTTGGTATTACACCAACTGTTCATATTGGATCCTAGCATTATCGGTGATATGCCGGAGGAGGAACGACGAGGCTTGCGAGAGAAATGGTTCACACAGTTGTGTAAACAAAGGCTCTTGACTTCCAGACAAAAGAAACAGCGTTCCAAGTTACAAACGCTCATAAAAAAGTGTGAACATTTCCAAAAGAAACAAGACAAAGGCACATTTATGCAACCCGAGGAAAAGGAAAAGCTTAGCAAGCTTAAAGAATACAAGCAAGAATTGTCAGAACTCGAAAAGGCAACGCACCTAGAGGGGAGTGATGCATTGACTCAAGCCGTACAGGAGTTTGTGGATAATCCACCATCGCCTTTGACAGATCTGAGACGTGCCGATAATCACCGGGTGTGCTTTGTTGGGAAGAACACCAAAAAACAACATGAATCGCACTGGAAAAATATGGCTGCCACCAACAACTATGACACTACGGCGCAACACGGAATGTCAAGTCACTACTTTCGCGATCGCGTGCAACAAGCTGCATCTTCGTCTGAGATGGCGGAAACCAGTTGATTTTATTTAATGCTGTTTAAAAGCAAGCTAGCCTACTTATCATCTAATGGGAGTATTCTTTTACTCAAACTAAATAGATACTACTACTGGAATACAGTACAGTACTCCTGAAAAGATAGCTAAGCCACTGTTGAGAGTTCATAATCAAGACTTTAGCAGCACACTTGCCTAATCGAAAATCGGTACCCTCAACGAGGGCTTCTCATCGTTCATCGTCACTAGAGTATTAATTACTGTACCTGGTACTCGAGTATTAATTTACGCAGACATCAGACTTTCGACTTTCGACTTTTAGACACAGTACAAGATACAACAAGTATTGCTTGCGATTGCAATGGACTTGCTCAGAAGTAGATAATTAAAAATATTTTGAAGCCTATTCAAAACTTCGCTGATTCGCAATGATGAACAATATTATCGCAGCTACTGCTCGCCGAGCAAGGCGGGTTCTACTACTAGAGGCCAAGGACAAGATCGCCAGATTCTTTTCCGTCGCCATACCCGAGTTTGTTGATGAACGTCCACGTCGGTCTCTTTTCAGTGTTCCTGGCGCCGACGAACGCAAAATAACAAAGGCACAGTCGATAGGTGCAGATGCTATTGTTTTGGATCTCGAGGATGGAGTTGCTCGGGATAGAAAAGACGATGCACGATTTCTGGTCCAGCAAACGCTCTTGGACGCTCAGAAAAGTTTTGGTGAATCGGAGCTGTGCGTGAGAATCAATGGATTAGATACTGGAGACTTGGCTATCAAAGATCTGGAAGCCGTACTACCGTGCGAAAGATTGCAAGCTATCGTCGTACCTAAAGTAGAGACAGCAGCGGATATTTCTTTTGTTCGGCGGATGATGGATGCAAACTGCAATCCTGACCAGGATATACGAATTATTGCAGCTATCGAGTCAGCTCTGGGAGTGCTTAACCTTCGAGATATTGCAGAATCTGCAAAAAATCCTGGGCCTGTAGGAAGATTGGATGCTCTCGTATTTGCGTCGGAAGACTACTGTGCGGATATCGAAGCAATTCGTACTCCACAGGCAACTGAATTGCTGTATGCTCGATCTCACCTCGTTACTACTGCCAAAGCATTTGGACTGCAAGCGATTGATATGGTCCATATTGATTTTCGTGACCTTGATGCACTCAAGACAGAATGCCTGAGTGGAAGACAGCTTGGTTATACTGGAAAGCAAGCTATCCATCCAGGCCAAGTTGAAACCATTCACACCAATTTCTCACCTTCAGAGAAGGAATTTGACTTCGCCTCTAGAGCACTCGAGGCATACGAAGTAGCAACATCAACAGGGAAGGGCGCTGTTGAAGTAGACGGAATTGTAGTTGATATGCCAGTGTACAAGTGGGCTTTGAAAATGTGTCAACGAGCAGCAAGAGCGGGAATGAAGAAAACTTAGGCGACATTGCAAACACCACTTTTGACACAATCCATTTTAATGTCGCATATTTATTGGAAGTGTTCATCGTCGAATCAGCTCTTATGTACTCATCTTTTGCCTAATTAGTTAAAAAAAACGAAATGGACAGTTGGTGGCTGATGCTCGTGTTGAAAATTATAAGGCTGAAAGCAAAGTCACCACTTGAAATTTAGACATGGCATGCACTTTTGCTTCATCGCTGACATCGTCATTATCACCATCACTCGCCTGGTCGAAATCACTATCGCTTGTCTAGTCACAACCGCTCATGGGATTCCTATCACTCGCATATGATGGTGCTCTGGGATGGCCGTGTGACTTTCGTATTTCATAAGCGAGCTTCACGTCAGATGTAAGCACTGTTCCAGATGCAAGCCTTGTAGTCGGCGCGCCACTCCGAGTGTCAGCGTGAGCAATACTTCACGCAACTCCTGTCCTCACCGTATATGCGACAACTGTCTCCTTCTGCCTATGCAATGACCTGTACGACTACGACTTTATTCCACTTGGGAATGAGGGCTTTTCGAGCGAGTTCGCATGCAGGCGCAGTCCTTTGAACCATGTTACTCTATTTCGTATGACAAGGCATGATGATAGGATGAGAAGGTAATGATAGGAAGGGGCTGTTTTGTAGAATGGAGTGTGGGGTTGAGAGAACAAAGCTGAACCGCTTTCGTTGTGCTCGTTGGTTTGAACGACATTACAATGGACGCACACTATTTTCTTTTCTTTTCTTCAAGAATTAACAGAAAGATCTTCTCGTATCAACTCAAGTGATTTTACAACTACTAGCTACTCGAGTAGATGGTAGACTCTATGTAGGAGTAGATTAGCACTCCGTAGTAGACTAGCTACCACTAGTAGTAGTAGTAGTAGTAGATACTAGAGTACTACTAGCTAGTAGAGCGAGTAGTAGACTGCTACTGGTGCTGTACGAGTACTACTACTTAGTTGTAGAGTAGAATACCTGGTAGACTACTACAGTAGTCTAGTTAGTAGTAGTAGCTACTGTAATAGAGTGGAGAGAAGATCGTAAGATCGTAAGATCTCTTGTTACCTCCGCGCAACAAAGTATCGCGTATCGCAGCTCATGCGATCTCATCGCCTTAAAATGCCAACAATATCAAGCTGAAGAAATATCTCGCTATAAATTAGAGCAGACAGCGATACATTTCAACTTTCAGCAGAGTGATTTTATTGCGATCTTTCGGTATTTCTTTGAAAGCTTCGTACAACGTACAGTAGCATTAACGACGGCTTTGTTGTGAGTGAAGAGTTCACAGTTCACAGACCCTAGCAAGCCTACTTCGCTTCTCGTACAACTCAAGACACAGCTAGCTATCAACTGGCTTAAACATGTCGTCCACTCCTCCTTCCAAAAAACCAAAGGTTACAGACTCTTCACCTGCCATGATTCGGTTCGTAGAAGACCAGCAGCTTCTCGCGAGTCAATCCATCCCAACATCCTTAACTCCCAAAATCATGCGTACTCCAAGATTGCCTGATAGTCAGCGTATGAAGATATTGGTAACTGGAGGAGCTGGATTTGTGGGAAGTCACCTGGTGGATAAGCTAATGATTCAAGGTCATGAAGTGATTGTCCTGGATAATTTCTTCACGGGTCAAAAAACGAATATTGAACACTGGATCCACCATCCGAATTTTAGTCTGGTGAGGCATGATGTTACCCAGCCCATCCTCCTTGAGGTTGACCAGATTTATCACTTGGCTTGTCCTGCAAGCCCTCCTCACTACCAATACAATCCTGTCAAGACCATCAAGACGTCTACTCTAGGGACATGTAACATGCTTGGGCTGGCGAAAAGAGTGCATGCCCGAATCCTACTGGCCTCCACTTCTGAGGTATACGGAGATCCTTTGGTGCACCCTCAACCAGAATCTTACTGGGGCAATGTAAATACTATTGGTCCTAGAGCTTGTTATGATGAAGGAAAGCGGGTGGCGGAGACCATGATGTATGCCTACAAGAACCAAAATGGCGTCTCTACTAGAATTGCCCGTATCTTCAACACATTCGGCCCACGCATGCACCCCAATGATGGGCGCGTTGTCTCTAACTTTATAATTCAAGCACTTCAAAATAAAGATATTACCATTTACGGAGACGGAACATACACGAGATCTTTCCAGTATGTCAGTGATCTGGTGAATGGATTGGTCAAGCTCATGAACTCGGATTACGATGCTCCTTGCAACCTTGGCAACCCTGATGAATATTCGATCAAGGCATTTGCTGAAACAGTCCAGGAAATGACAGGTTCGAAATCTAAAATTATTTATCTCCCCAAGGTAGCCGATGATCCTACTCAACGACAAGCTGATATTACCACTGCAAAGCGAGAACTTGGCTGGGAACCCGAAGTACATGTAAAAGATGGTTTGAAATTGACAATTCAGTTTTTCAAATCCATGCTGGAGGTTGAAGGTGAAATTGAACCAACTGGACCTGAGGCTGCCAAGCCCAAGGGCAAGTGAATAGGCCTTTTGCGAGCTCAATGTCTCTTTCAGCGGTTGCTAATACATTATGGATGTAAACGTACACGAAAACGACAGATTCATCTCTAGTAAATTTCAGTGATTTATGTAGTTTGAAAACATCAAGTATATTGTAGTACATTGCACTTATTAAAAACGGAAATACGTCAAAATAGATCAACCTCCGATCCTGCTTGGAACAAAGTCTACTCACTTTCAGGACACGTTTCATGGTGCCATTGTTCCCATTGATTTTTTACGTTTTCCCAATCCACGGTTTCTTCCGCAAACCCGACAGAAGTCACAATAGCAGATGCTGTTATTAGCGTTAGCATACCACACTTTGTCGCGATATCTTGAATCGCTTGCAGTTTTTCCTGATTGTTGAAATTCCACATTTTCTGAATCAAAGTCGTGTAGATGGTAATTTCGTTCTTCAGTAAGCAACATAGATTTTGGTAGCCCGTCGGAGACAGTGTCGACGACTGAAATTTTTCACTACCGTGAGTCAATTTAACGGGAGAATTTTCTGTTGCTGAAATGATGCCATCATCACGTCCCCCAATTCTATGATTGAGTGCTCGAAAGTCATGCCACAAATGTTCGGTTCGTATACCGAACCATTCCTTGTTTCCTTGTACGTATGGCTGCAATGCTTTGTTCCAGTAGTGTTGATAATTGTAACGAAAATGAGGTATTGGGAATACTGGTCCCTTGCCAATGATGTAAGCTCGAGCTAACCTGGAACAGTCTTCTTGTTCTTTTGTCATGGGTTGGCTGAATCGCGACGGTTCGACACTCAGTGCCAATTCCTCTACATCACCTCCAGGAAAGCATTCTACGAAAATTTTGGTAAGTTGCTGTTCCATTTTCTGCTGATTTTTATTGCTAGTTCTTGTCTGTTCAGAGACCCTGCGAAGTATGTGGCGATTGGTGCAGCCTTTGGTAGAATTGGGCAACAACTCGTTGTCCTGACAGTTTGCCGGATGGCTGTAGCGATAGGCAGACACGAGTCGATCCACTGGATTTCGCAGGGATATCAACAAACTGGTTGCTTCACTGAGTTCCTTGTGAGGAATGGCATTCATATGTGCGTAGTAAATTGTTTGCAACGCGAGCGGGCGAAAAGAGGGATCGGTACTTCCAAACGTATCTATGAGGCACTCTTGAATGGATGACTCTGTGATTTGATCTCGGGGTAATCGACAATTTAGACTTGTCATGGCCCGTAACGTCAAGCCACCGGCTTTGCCGATGTGGATCAAGGCCAAAGAACGGTTGGATTGAAAGTCTTGCTGCCGCGTTGATGCCTTGTTGACCGTAGCATTTTCTTTTCGTATCGTGACATCTTTGTCAGTGGCCAAGACGGCCAACGGAGCCACCACCAATCCACTGAACGATATCACAAATACGATTCCTAAAGCGCTCGCCAGGATGAAGTAAACGGCTCCATGACGAGGGCATTGTTTTGTGTTTACAGTTTCCAAGCAGAGCCGTTGAGAAGGACAGGTCATGGAGGGAAGGTGAAGGAGGAACAGAAATGAGAAATCAAATCCTTCCTTTTCAATATCCAAACCCCATTTCGATTTTATTCGGTCGGTACACGTGCTGACATTGTTGGCTTTATGGTTGTTTTGATATCGTGTATTATACTGTACTCGAGTACGGAATTTTTTAGGAAGAGTCGTGAACAACTGAGGCGACGATGATTGATGATTCTACTAGACTAGTAGATTACCACTGCTAGCTACTCGTACTCTACTCTAGTCTGCTCTACTAGTACTACTACTAGTAGTGGTACTGATACTACTGCTAGACGACTACCTAGTAGTAGTACTTAGTAGCTACTTGCGTATAGCTTGTAGGTCTACTTGACTAAAAAATGATAAAGAGAGACAAGTAATAGGTCTACTACTCGGGACCTCTGCTAGACCTACTACTACTACTGTAGGAGTAGGAGTAATCGTAGTCCAGTAGACTTGACTTGTAGACTGGTGCTGTCCAGTATTATCTATCAGTCCCGTCCTTTTCCAGTCCACTTTATGTAATATCCGTAGTCCTAAACTGCTATTGGAGTTCGGATAAAAGGGCAAATTGAATTACCGAATTACCATAGGCTCTTTAAGAAGTCATGTCCCAATGCGAAGCCCATCCAACGTCAAAGCATCTTCTACCAGGTACTATCAGGGATAGTACGTGGTACAGTACCAGTATGCATTTCGATTAATGGGGGTTGGGAAGTTAGCGAAACAAAAAGCTGCACGACCGGTACTACTAGTAGCTAGTGGCCAGTAGTAGTACTACTAGCTAGCACTAACAGTGACAACTACAGCACGCTTTTGTAGTCTGTAGTAGCAGCAATGATGAAGCTGGCTTTCCTTCACGAAGGAATCGTGCAAAATACAGGCAAGTCTCCTTTGTGGGAATCTAGCCAGCCACTACTAGTACCCAAAAAAATTGAATGTCTAATACTAGTACCAAGTACCAAGTGTTGTCTAGTTCCTCTATCTGGAGTGAACAAGAATCAGATCTTCTAGAATGCTCTTCCAGACCGACTCCAACTGAGTAGATGCTTGAACAGGTTTACGTGTTTCATACAGTGTTTGCTACTATAGTATTTTAGATGCAGTAAAAGAAAGTAATATTGTCTTACAGTAGCCGGATTTGACCTAGTAGTATTCCTGCAGAAATGGCTGCAACCTGGTAGCATGTAATGGTAGTTTGAGCCGCGATTTCTACTCCAGGTTCGATGCCAGAACGAGGACCGAAAGATGCATGAAGTGCACATGTGTAAACATTGTTAACGTTCAGCTGAAGCTTTATCCGATCAACGCTTGCTGAATGTCATGGATAGGAAGCTCTCCAAAGTCGTGCTTGCCTTCAATGAGGGCACAACGAGGACAGTGGACGAATTCTTCCGACCAAGCCACCATAGCATCTTCTTCATCATCGGTAATCCCCACATCGGATGAGGACTCCGAATCATCCGACTCGGGGGTGAATGCAGGATTACTTTCCATGGCCTCGTCCAAGTCTTTCATAGCCTCAGAAAAGGGGACGGGTTCGTACGAGTCAGTCTTGGACATCTTCTTTGGGAGCTGCGCGGTAATGCGGGGTTGATTATCTTGGTAAGAACTCAACTGAAGGGCTGGCATTTGAGGCATGCTCCAGTCATCACTGCCAACACCTGCGTGGTGTTCGTGACAACGGTGCGCAGCAGACATCGTGTGGTGATGGCCATGTTGGTGATTTTCTTTTACAATGCTCTCTCCTTGAATAGCAGGAATATCGTCAGGGTTGCCTTCCCAGAAGAACAGCGACGACTCATCCTTTCCCGTCTTGATAATAGTGTTCTTGATCGATGTTGCAACGCCAGGTACGAAGAGAACTGGTGGATCCTCCAAGTTTTGCGCCTGAGCGGCTTTCAGTTCGTCCTTACATGTCGAGCAGATTCCATCGGGATCTCCCGGGCTCATCTTACCTCTGGCAAGATCGCGCTTTAGCTGTTTGTGATGCTTGCTGGACTTGTACCCGTCGTTCAAGGCATCGCGGAACGCCTGGGCTATCGTCACCTTTGCCGCGTTTTCCGTTGCCGTGTAGTAGCGACCCGTACAGGCATCCTGTTTGATGAAGCCTATACCATCGGGACAGGAGTTTCGTACATGACGAAGTATCTTCTTGATAATGTTCGACTTGGTACCTTTCTTTCCGGTCGAATAATCGTGAAGCTCGGCCTTGACCATGGCGCGGAAGCGACGATTGCCTTCGTTATTCAGGCAACGACGGCCACGACCAATCATGACAAGATCGGGAGCTATATCAAAATCGAGAGGGAGGAGTCTAGGCTCATCACTGGAGCGGGGTCTCTTCTTGTAATGCATGTTTGTTTCGGGTTAAGGAAATGCTGTCGTTTGTGTCGTCAGTTTGTGACTAATGAAATTTGTGAGCCCTGCAAAAGTGTTTATGGAACTCTCACCTGCTGAAACAAGGGGAATTTTGACATGGCCTTCTGACCAGCGCAGAAAAAAGTCGAGCTCGGAGCTCGAATAAAGGCCTTTTTCATCAAGGCCTTTATAGGCAGGGAAGAAGATAGATCTTCTTTTCTGTTCTAAACGAACTTTTCATTGTATCGATTTAATGAAAATTGAAGTTTTAACAAATCTCGTGGTACGCCCTGTAACGTCATCGCAGACAAATACGAATTTCTGCCAAGGAGACCGCAAACTTTCCGGTGGAGTTCTCATCATTGAGAATACCATGGTATCAATGATTTTTGTCAGATGGTGAAGTTAAAGACACTGGAGTAAAGAATCCTAACTTCAAGATTTCGTTTGATTGCAGCTGCTTTGGTTCACTACTACCAGGTACAGTACTGCGTACTACCTGGTACCTGAGGATTCGCAAGAATCGTCACGTACTGCAGTTCAAAAAATAATTTAATGACGATTCCTTTTGTTTACCAGTACTAGCAGCCTAAGTACCAGCTACACTCTAATCAATAGTAACTGGTACCAGGTACCAGGTACCAGGTACTACTAGGAACTGGTACCAGAGAACCAGAGAAGACCTGCGGTAGCTAGTACTGTAGTAGAAGTCAACTATGATGATGTTGTAGTATCGTCACAGTGCTACTAGTAGTACTGGTAGGAGCCTACTACTGTCTATTATCGTAGTACCTGGTAGTAGAAAGTATTACTACTAGCTACAGCAGTAGTCTACCACCAGTAAAAGCCTACTACTAGTACTAGCCTACGGTACTACTGTAGATGATATTTGGTTCATCGCGATGTCAGATCTTTCATTGTTTTTCCCTACCTGGTACCGGTATCTCGCTCGCTGCTGGCGTTCGTTGTATTTTGGCTAGTACTGTAGCAGCTAGAGCCGCAGCCCCCCCCCCCCCCCCCCCGCCCCACAAAAGGACCCCCCCCTGCCGACAAACTCACCCACGAAAAACAAAAAGACCAAAAACAAAAAAAAGGCAGCTACCACCACACACC
>Ga0100402_1007205_pt1 | contig 10806 bp, 6 predicted proteins | sample CryGeyme20150102_FD_80419 | JGI IMG/M metagenome (GOLD analysis project Ga0100402, IMG submission 80419) | Groundwater microbial communities from Crystal Geyser aquifers in Utah, USA - Crystal Geyser metaG 2015-0102 | ecosystem: Environmental > Aquatic > Deep subsurface > Groundwater | place...
AGAGAGAGAGAGAGAGAGCATAAATAATATTGGTTTCATAACAGGCGCTGGTATTAAGCTCAACTGGTGGTGTGGTTGTTCATCCATGTGCTTGTCAAGTTGTAGCTAGATTCTTGAGCAAACGCATGCAGCAAGCTAGCTGGGGAATCAATTGTTATTTTGGGGCAAGTCTGCTGCTTTCACTTCCAGGCTATCTAGGCATCTCTACTTTCAAATAGGTTAATAATTGCTGTTGGTTAGCAAACTCCCCAGAGCTACAACATCAACCAGCATTGCTCGTGCATTGAAGCAGTTTTGTTCTTGCGCCCATACTTCAAACACTACAAATGACATTCTGAGCAACTACTGCTGTTTCCATTGTCGCATATATTCGAACAAAATTACACTCCCACAAATGGCTGCATTGAGGCTCTCAATTGTACCTTCCATGGGCACATGAACAGCCCGAATACTATTGCTGCTACTGTCGCTATCTGAATGAAGGCTTTGTCGTATTTCTTGACTCAATCCTGTTCCTTCACTTCCAATGATAAGAGCTGACGGTTCGGAATTCCAATCAATGTCGTAATGTGCCGCAGACAATACTTGTCCCGTCTGTTGATCTTCCAACATGGTGGCGGCAAAGACGCGTCCTACTTTGCATTCTCGTAACATGTCCCGTGCTTCGCTCCAAGAGCCCACGGACAGTGTTGGTACAAGAAAACTTCCGACCATGGCACTTCGGATGGCTTTCGGGTTCCAGACATCACAAGATCCCGGTAACAAGAGAACCGCCTGAACACCCACAGCAACACTGGATCGCAACAGGGTGCCCACATTTCCGGGGTCCGAAACACCATCCAAAATGAGATAGAGTGGTGCCTGCTTTGGTTGTTGTTGTGGCGAACTAGCCATACTGTCCATTGACCAGGTTGGCAATTGCACTCGTGCTACTATTCCCTGGGGCGTCACAGTATCACTACAAGCCTTGATGACTTGAGGCGTTGCCATCTGAATGGATAAATTGTCGTGGCTAGCTGTGTCTTTCAAAATTTGGTGAAGTTCTTGTTGAATGTTTTCATCAACATCTGTAGAAAGAAGGATCTGTTTCATGAGAGTATGTGTTGCTGGATTCTTGAGCAGATCCAAGACCATACGAGGTCCTTCTACTATCACTTCCCCTGCCTTCCTCCGCTCGCTCGCTTTCTTATTGAGCATCACGAATCGTTTCACAGTCCCTGACGAGGTCGACGTCAAGAGATCAGCATTATAGAGTTGGTCAAGATTCGTCGAGAAAAGAGCCTGCTGCCGTCGGAGATAGGATGGATTCTTTTTTGCTAAGTAAAACGGAGTGTGCGAGTTTGCTGTGGAAGATGATGATACAAACGCAGTAGGAGAATGCCTTCGCACTACTATGGAGCTACCCGTTGTGGTGACTGTTGTGGCTTCGACCATCCATATTTTTTGACTTCTGCAGAATGCTTGTAAGTAGTACATAATAATTTGGATAATTGAGCAGGGAAACCCTCGTCTCATGTTGATCTATTGAGATGCTTCAGTGGTGTCTGAAAGAGCTAATGAATGTGTGAAGCGCAGGACGTGTTATGATTGAAGCTCAACACCAATCATCAAGACCGACAACCGCAAGGTTGAGTCAGTTATACCAATACTGCGAACGGACACAAATTTAATCTTGATAAAATAATCGTAACGAGGCCTCTCTTGAAAGCTTTCTTATTTTGACAGACGAATTGTTGCCAAATCTCTCCGGACTTTACACAAACAAAACTTATGTGACAAAAAGCTGCAAGATGAAGTGGCAGAGTTGATAATTATTATTTACTCCATTTATTTTTATCTGATATCTGTTTTCCATGTAGCCGCTTTTTTTCGTCTACGAGTAGAATACTGGTAATTTTTTAGCTTCTTGTCTTAACCCTCTTCTTAGTGCAGATCCATCTAAACAACTTAACAACCCTCCTCTTACTGTAGTACATCCAACAACAAATTAAATACTCCGAGTAGCTACTACTACACTACTTTTGAAAGTCACGTCATATTATATCAAAATCGCTCCTTAATAATTTTTACAAGGAGGCTGTTGTGACTTCATCACAAACATGGCGCCCCACTTTCGTAACCATACAACAATGGACCAAAACGTCACAAGCGATCCGAAAGCGACTCATGACGCTGGACATTATTTCACTCCCCTCAAGAGTCTACCTTCTGATATGTGCTCTCGCAGCATTTATCCATTCCTCGACAAGAAATCTTTGTCGACTTTGTTTCTGGCCTTGTCCAGTGAAAACAGTACCAAAGCAACGGAATACCGTGAATGCATTATAAAACGAGCACGGTGTGGCATTGCATCGATACAACAAGAATGGCAATCCGAATTGGAATCTATGAACGACAAATATACGCCCTCGGCTGCTGCTGCTGCTGCTGCTGCAGACAACACGGACAATGATGCTACTAGTAGTTCGAATGGTAGAAGAAACAATTCTGTGAAACAGCAAGTACGCCCTTACATGTCAGCGGCTGTTCGTTGTATTTTTGACTTTCAAATGTCACAGGAGGAACAGAATAACCAAGAGGATATTGCAAAACAAAACCGAGCCGTATCCGAAGCTTTGATTATAGAACATACCTTTTCATTTCCTTACCATAACCTAGGAAGAAAAGTTAAACAGCAACAACAACAACAAGAGCTGCAGCAGCAGCAGCAGCAAAACAGAACGACAGTACCTCGCGAATGGCCTATCTGGTGCGGAAGGATTGAGGTACTGTTGTGGATTCCACGGGGAAACTTTCATGGATTTGAACGTAAAATACTTCAAGCAAATGCAATGCTCCTTTCGCCGAACTGGGATCTTGCTCACTATTCTGGTTGGGAGTCGGTATTGGAACGAAAAAATAGTAGTAGTAACGATTCAGAAAACAAAAATACTAATCCCCTGCGTACCATTCAGTTAGTGGCAGAGGCATACAACTTCCTACCAACGCCACCCATGGGGCGACTGGTGGGCATGACACAGAAGGATCAAGATGTTCTTCGAACCATTGCTGGACGATTGAGCGATCAGAATACAGTGGCCATTTTGTCTCGTTTCATGGACGCCCATAAAAGCCTTATTGATACGGTTCGCATCCTGAGCCGATCACAAGCTAGCGAACGTGCGAGGACGATGCCAAGTTTACCATTTTCGTTTTATGTCCATCACGATGATCTGGCAAATGCAGCAGAGTTGGATGACGCTGGTCAAGAACTGTTGTGCTGCTGGCAGTACCGGGATATGTTTGATACAACCCTGCAAACAACCGCGAGCAAGTGCATTCCGTATTGGAAACAACTTGCACAAGCTAGAGATATGTGCTTGCAGTTAGAAGAAGATTAGACGACTTCTATATATGTTTTGCATTCAGTCTAGTAAATCAATACTGTATCGATTAAGATGATAGTAACTGTTCGATGCCATTTTTTTTAATTTGTTCTTTGAGTCCATCATGTTGTAGCAGTATGATCATTCGAAATAATAGTATGTGCAGTAGCGGGGGAAAAGAGTGTGTGTGAGTAGATCTTTCTACTATAACAACCCCTGTGCGTCAATATGTCCCAACTTCAACGCGGTTTCGACGGCCCAACGTGAGCTGAGTTCAGAATATCGGCGGAGTTGTTCATCGGCATCATCATCATCATCATCATGACTGTTGTTCGTGTGGAAAGACCCTTTTTCCTTGGCTTGCTTCAGTTCTTGATGCAAAGAAAGAATCTTCTCTCGGTGCTGTGACTTCAGTGTCAAGACTCTACGAGAATGTTCATTGACGGGGAAAATACCACGAGTCTTGCGCTTTGCAGCAGCAGCAGGAGAAGAAATGATGGTGTTGGCAGTCGACGAGAACTTGCCCCTGGCGCTACTATCATCATGACCAACACAACCGCCTTCTTCATCGCTGCTGATATCACAGCTACTGGCAGTATACTGTAGCACCTTTTCCAATCCTCGTGGTGACAGTTCGGCACTCTGGATAAACATAAAGAGAGCTTCCGAACTCGTCGCTATCTGGGCAGCATTGCGAAGTCGCTGGGCATCCAAATAAGCACTAAAGATAAATTCAGAGTAGTTCTCAGGACTGTACCAAATGTTGGGTTTGTCCGTATCAGCTGTCGGTTCTACTTCAACAACATGTTGAGCATTGGAAAAGCTCACTCGTCGGTTCATCATTGTAGTTCTTCGTTTCTTCTTCTTGGAAACGATCGAAATGCTTGAGCAACAATTGCTACTGTCGATAGTATCATTATCGGACACAACTGGAGACGAGCAATCGATTGTTGGTGAACAGGTTGCTGCTGCAACAGTTGCTTCGAGTTGTTCTTGAGATGACGACGTGGCCCGTCTCTTTCCTCGACACTGCTGCACTTGATCTACCAGAGCTGGACATTCTTTCTCGAGCAATTGGATCCCTTTGATGTTGGCGTTATTATTCGTGGTGCTGGTAATGCAGGTCGTCGTCTCGATGCTAATCGTCGTGCTCATCATCATGGTAGCACAGATCGGTCCAGGAATCATTGACTAGGCAGTATTTAGTATTTAATGAAAGAGTGAGAGCCTGTCGGAGTATAGAGCTTTGCTAATTAGCAGATCTACTACTAGACTAGTAGAATCTAGAGTGATGTCCTATTGAGTGACAACATTGGAGTTCGTTCCACATCAGCGTCAAACAAGCGAATCTTGTCCACTGCAGACAATAAAAAAGCCCAATCAAGATAATATTTTCCTACAAAGCCATATTTCGTCTTGTTATTTATTAAGCTATCGATATCTTGACATGTTTCATCATCTATCGCAATGCCACGAGCCAATGAAACCAGATCGTTTTGTTGCAGACGTTGATGTGGCGCTTTAGGGTGGTGTCTCAAATGGTGCATCACACCTTGACTGCAGTGATTTGTATGGACTCCTGTGATGTTTCTGGCAAAATGGCCATCGATGACGTAATTGATCCGCTATTGACGGACCAATTTTTGGAAGACAATTGGTGTCCGGGTCGACAAAATAATAAATTCAAAAAAATGGTTTATAATGTGCGTACTAATAATATCAGAAAGTTTAGCTCTAGCTACCACTACTACTACTAGTAGTACTCTATATTCCAATACAAATACTAGCTAGTACGTCAAAACAACAGCGCTCTTCGAAATATCGTTTGTGGCTCCATTATCCTTTGTTGTTCGTGGCTCCAGTAGTATCTCCTGTCGCTCATGACTCCAGTATCTGTTGTCGTTCGTGGCTCCAGGCTGTTGCTCATGGCTCCAGTATCTGTTGCTTGTGGCTCCAGTATCCTCTGTTGTCACTCTGGTAGCTCCAGTAGCTGTTGTGGTTGCTTGTCCTGAGGCTCTTCAAGCAGGCAGCCATCTAGTGGTGTATTGGCAATTTGGTTGACAAATAGCTAGGCTTCTATTTTTGTATCTCTCCAAATACAGACAGATAACGACCGCAGGCTGTTAGCTACTGTTATTGTACAAATTTTAAGCTATTGTTGATGTAATTTGGTGGTCTATAGCTTGTGTTCTAGTAGCTTTTGTCAAGGAATGAGGGTTGTTGTTGTTGAAAAAAAAAACACAAGTTTTTTTTTGGTTTGCTAGATTGCCTTTTGCATTCTTTTTTGCTAACAGCTGTAACCCTAACTCTAGCTGAATTAAGACTCCTGATATCAGTTGTTGCATTTAAGTAACTAAGAGTAACTAGAGACTAGAGTAGTAATACTCTATTACTAGACTACTCGTAGTAGTAGTAGAATCCCCTTTTTTATGTGCACGTAGCACTACCATCATGCTGGGGTACAGGTGTTTCCCTCCCAAGTTCAAACATTGTGATGGCAGCCGCATGTCCTACATTCAAGGAATTTCCATGTGCTTGGGGAACAAAGACGATGCAGTCACAAGCATTTCGTACTTCCGCACTCATTCCAACATCTTCATTTCCCATGACAGCTGCCCACTTGTGGTCTTGCCCGTGCGGCTTAACTGGGGATGATTCAGGACCAATTTCTACCCCATAAACTCGAACTCCACCATTGTGAATATCTTGCAGTGTCGTTGCTATATTATCGGCTTTGTAGAATTTGTGATAGTAAATGGTACCCATACTGCAGCGTGCTGCACGGCTGTCTTTGAGCGCCGCCCAGGCTGTATTGGAGGCGACAACGGAAGTAATGCCTAAACAAAAGGCAGTTCGTAAGATACTTCCAACATTTTCTGAATTTCGTACATCTGCCAAAACCAGTATTGGCGGGTCATGTATCAAATCTTGAAGTTGCGAGACAACTGGAAATTGAATCATGGCAAGCACGGCATCACCTGCATTTAATTTTTGACCTCGAATGGTATCAAGCAGCTCTTTTTCAGCCACATAGACTTGTGCCAGAGAGTTTTGTTGTTTTGCACTGCCATTATTGGAATGAACAAATATTTGCGTGGCCAGTTCGGGTGTCGTCAAAAAAGAAAGTGGCCGAATAGGCGAGCCTGTGGATATGGCTTCTAGCATTCGTACCATAGCCCTTCGTCCGCCATGCATAGATGGTTCCAGTCCCTGTGATTTGTAAGATGAGAGTTGTTTGTGGTATTCCTGGTGATCTCGTAAACTTTTTGGTCGATATAGGGCAACTCGTGGATCCGCAGCGTCAGCGATTACGGCAACGTCATGTGTCTTATTAGTTGAAGTCTTGGCAGCCGAGTCATTAATAGTAATTCCATCTTGTGTGATTATTGTCTTGTGGATAGATGTTAGCTTGGAAGCTTCTCGCTCAGCAATTTGGCCTGCCATGACCAAATCTTGACCGGATGCCAACAATTCAAAAAAGTTGTCGTACACTGTTCCCATGATGGACCATTGATATTGTGCCACTGCTGCCTTTGTTTTTTCCGAAACAATCGTTCGTTCCTCGTTTGAGAGCTGGAACAAGGCTATCAATTTGTCGAGACAATCATTGTGCGTTTCGTAAAAATGATTGGGAAATTGATCGACAGGAAAGAGTTCGGGATAGGATAATCGATTGGGCAACAAGGGCAAAGCACCACAAAAGACGCTCTCGACGATGGAAGCTCCAAACGTCTCGTGTTGCGCCGTAGAGATCGTCACGTTGGCTTGATGGAGCCAGTACGAGTACTCGCTTCGGTCTGTGCAAAATCCAATGTGCAACAGTTCTTGATTTCCGAATGCGGTACGAAATTTTTCATACCATACTTGTCCTTTGGAGGGATCCGTTCCCAATACGATCAGTCGAAATGGAACGCCTTGCTTTCGCAAATAACACAGCAATTGGAAAAACGCCTTTGGATCTTTGTCTTCTTCTAATCGTGCGTTCCATAATATGATTGGTGGTGTTTCTGTTTCTGATTTCTTTGGGTCGTCTGTCAGTTTTTGCTTCTTCGTTTGTGGTGATGCTGCTGCTGCTGATGGCAATTGTGATAATGATGATGGTGGTGGTGGTGTTTGAAATTGTACCAATTGTTCCAGCTCTAAACCGTACCGCAAAACAGAGCATTTGGTTTGCAATAATTCATGAACTCGATCAAGATGCCACTGAACAGTATCCCGTGGACATTGTTGACGAATGAGTTTGGGAAGCATTTCGGTAAACACCGTTAAATGTTGTCGACTGTTGAAAATAAGTCCATCGGCTACTTGCAACGATCTCCAATGGACCAGACCATAATGCCAATGCGTTTGTTTTTGGCGATCACGATCCTGTTGTGTAAACGGTGTCGTTAATTGATTCTCGTGCATGTAGACATAAATTTTGGGACACTGGTGGTGGTGGTGGGTACCACTGTTGTTGTTGCGGCTTCTTAACAGGGCCACCAGTGTCGACACATCGAGCATCCCATCGACAATCAAAATATCATCGTCTGTTGCAACGCTCGATTCAAATTCAGCAGCCGCTACCAACATGCGCCATTTCCAACGTTCGCTCGACATGACTTCCAATTCTACGCGATGATGATGCTCATGCTTATCATTAGTAGTAGTAGTAGTAGTAGTAGTAGTAGTAGTAGTAGTAGTAGTAGTAGTAGTAGTAGTAGTAGTAGTAGTAGTAGTAGTAGTAGTATTGTGATGATGATGATGATGATGATGGTTGGCACAATAGCGCTGATATCCTTCTGCCCAGGTTTGATGACTCGCAAATCCCATCACGATAAACCGAATGTTCGTCATTATTGTGCTGCACGTGTGTAACGAGTAATGATATTTATACAGCCCTCAATGATTCGGTTTGAGAGAACAGAGAGAAGGATGGTGGGGAGTGTATGGAAGCAGACGACAGCTTGAGCTAGCTAGTTCGCTAGCTAGCTAGCTACAGAAGAGTAGAAAATAGTAGATACTCGTAGCAAGCTACTCGAGTAGCTACCTAGCCAGAGACGACAGAATGTTGTGATGTACTCGGGGTATGATAGTAATAATATGGGCAACAAAAAATCGAAAATGTAGGTACTGTAGGATGGTTGGTCGGTTTGGGTTGATGTTTGATGGTGCGAGTTCTTAACCCTTATGTGAAAAAGGATCGCGCATTTGCTCTCTTCTCACCCATGGACACTAGTAGTCTACGTATCGTGACTGACTCTTGACTTTTACTGTATTTTAATACTCTAATACTCCTAATTAATATCGAACGATCAAACAACAACAACAGCAGCAACATCCCACAAACAAACAAAAATAATAATAAGTAATAATAAAAACAACACCCAACAGCACAACAATAAGAACATCAAGAATATAAACAGCGCAAGAAGAACAAAAGAGATGAAAAGAAGACCCCGGAATAGACCTAAAAATCGAAGGAATTTTGCTGTTGAACAAGAGTCGTTGTTGGTCAAGAGAAAAAATGCACCGGAAGAAACCAAGAACGAAGCCGCCGAAGAAAACGCCCAACAGCAACAACAACAGTTGATATTACCTTCCGATGCTTTGTATCCTTTGACACAACCACCGCGTCATTACAAGAAACAAAAATTGATGCTCAATGACGAGAGTGATGATAGTGGAGAAAAAGGAAACGAACAAGAGACTCCAATCCAAACAACAGCTAATGACAATCACAGCGACGAATCAGATTTCCAACCACCACCACAACCACATCAGCAGCAGCAACAACAACAGCAACAAGTCTTGGAAGAAGAAGAAGAATTACGGTTATTAGAAGCATCACTTCGAGTGTTACAGTCACGACGACAGTTGTTAGATGAACAAGAACAACAATCACATGTTCGACGGAAAGATTATATGCAAACAATTGCAGATGCTATGCAACGTCGGGTACAATTAGAAATTTCACGCAATAGTCAAGCTCGATTATTGGAAAATTTAGAATTGTCTTTAACGAAAAGTCGTGACTTGTTACAAAGGAAACAAGACACCACCACCACCACCACCACCAATGAAGACGATAACGATGATGATACAAACGGGGATAGTACTGATGGAGAAATAATGAATTCTAGAAACAAAAAGGAAAGACCTACGACAATAATTGGAAACAACGACGATACTGGCGATATTGCTACTACAGATGACCAATCGGAACAGTCAAGGATAGAGGTAGAAGTTCCACCACAAAATACAACCACTACCACAGCCACAAACGACGAGGATGATGAACAACAGCAATCCTTGGCTTCTTTTCGACAGTGTCCAGTACCTTCCTCCTGGAATGTCGTTCAGATTCAAAACTTTTGGAAGGGACATACACCACCCACGGCACGTACACGACAACCACTGTATCTATTCAATCCTTGTATTTCATCTCCAACAACAATCACTACCATGATGAACATTACGGCTCGAGAGGCTTTGGGACGACAATGTCAACAGCAGCAACAGCGGCAAGAGCAACAACAACAACAACTTGGTAATGACTTGACGACAGCCGTGGCAGAATTTCGACGACAATCATTGTGGAATACGTGTTTAGATTTTATGGGCATGATGATGGGGAACAACAACAATAACAACAATAACAACAATAGGAATAACAACAACACGAACGGCGCAGGCGGCAGCGATAATGCAAATACAAATAATGCTGACAAAAATGTATCCAATGAGACAATGTCATCTATGAGGGATGCTTATGCAACACCAATAGAACAAAATAATGATCAGGGCGATGAGGATATCCAAATGACAGAAAACAATATCGATACATCGCAAAATAATGACCAACAACAACAACAACTTACAGACGAATCAAAAACAAATAATGATGATGATGATAATAATAATAAGAATGATAACCACGTGGACCCCAATGTTGCATTGTGTCCTTATGAACTTGGTGGAGTTTGTGCTGATCCATTTTGTCCCTACCAACACTTGAACAATCTACAAGATCGACCCATTGCAACATCTATATTGCCGCGAGAATTCTTGCCCTTACCAGAATTGCGATTGCCAGAAACACCCGGTGGTTGGGAAATAACAACAACAACAACAACAACACCAGCAAAAACTGATATCAATAACAAGCCAGAAATGGGAAAGAACACTGTCGCAATAACCCAAGAGGAGCATGATAGCAAATCATCTAGTCCACTTGGAACAACAGCAACTGCTGCGGTTGCAGAGACTTGTAAAGCTAGTGATGACAATGCCCAACTGAATTCTACTGATCCATCCGCAGGAAATAGAGCGTCCGACATGGAAGAGAACCGACAAAATCTCAAAGATACGATGCACGACTTTGAAACGAATGCTGACTTTATCGCTCTGAATAATCTTGACAGCGACGACAGTTCAAGCAACGACGACGACGACGAAGAAG
>Ga0100402_1007212_pt1 | contig 10799 bp, 9 predicted proteins | sample CryGeyme20150102_FD_80419 | JGI IMG/M metagenome (GOLD analysis project Ga0100402, IMG submission 80419) | Groundwater microbial communities from Crystal Geyser aquifers in Utah, USA - Crystal Geyser metaG 2015-0102 | ecosystem: Environmental > Aquatic > Deep subsurface > Groundwater | place...
TATCGAGCAACAGCAAACACCAATTTAGGAAACAACCAAAGGCAAGGATGCCTACGGCATCCGCGCTATCCTTCCCCGCCCTGAACGGCGGGGCTTGCCGCGCATCTGGTCAGTTCGTTGTCGCTGCCAGCCACAAAGCCAGCAGAATTGCGCATACGTTCGCGCTCAGTGGTTATGGTGGACAGACGGTAATCTAGCGAAATACTGTATTCAACAATCCGCGCGGTCATACAGCACCCCCAACAAGATGTGAACCGCCGAGCATTTGTCGAATTTTTGCAATATTCTCAAGCGCTTTCGCGTTACTGATCGGCGTTTTGTTCTCAACGGCAAGATGTTTTTTTGATTGATCTGCAATCTCAGGAACTGATTTTGCGGCGTGATCACAACCCAATCTCCCAAGGCGTACGGCTTCAGCCAGAACAGTTTCGCGCATCATTGGATCGCTCCCGAGTGACGGAAACCACTTCGGCGCAATGCCAGCAATTTTATTTTTTTCAACAATGCGACCATAGGCATCCTTGAACGCCATACGCGCCGCTACCTGATCACCATCATCGAGCAACGGCTTTGCAATCCCGTAGGCTTCGGCCATTTCTTCCGTAATCACGGCACTAACGCACTCATCACGAGGAATCATTGCCCATGCCTCATCAACACCTGGGCGACCGTCTGGGCGCATCGCATTGATAATCGCAATGATGCTGGCAGGCTTTGGTGAAAATCTTCCCTCCGCGCTTTTCAGATACCGACTGAACGCAATCTCAACATCGGCAAAATCGTAGCAACTCAGCAAATTCCACCACAAGCAGACCGTTTCAACCGATGCGGTCTTATCGTAAACGGCAAGTGTAGCTTGCATCATTTTCAAAAACTTTGATTTTTCTGGATCACGCATTTACAAACCCCTCGTCAATCAATTTTTCGTTTCCAGCAAGAAACTCAACCGCCACCTGCTCGTTGCTCCGCGCAATCTGGTCTGCCCTTGTCCTGCCTGTGTTGCCGCTAGATTTTGATCTCCAATCCCACGAAGAGTCAAATCCAGCCCAGCCCCTCTCGCAGCAAATACGCAAAGCGTCTGTCATGGATATTTCAGCTTTTTCTGCCTCACGCTGAATACCATCAAGCGCGGTTTGTGTGATGGTAGCTTTTTTTGTTTTGCGGAGCTGAATCCAATCATCCGCGACGGTTTGATCAACACCGAGCGCAGCGAGTACGGCGGAAGCCGTTGGCTTCTTATTATTTACTTTTCCCTGTTCCTTTCCCTGTTCCTTTCCCTGTTCCTTTCCCTGTTCCTTTCCCTGTTCCTTTCCCTTTCCCTTTCCCTTTGGAGTGCTTTTCCCTAGGGACATTTCGGGGACATGTAGTGGTTGTCCCTCGGGACATGTAGTGGTTGTCCCTAGGGACATTTCGGGGACATGTAGTGGTTGTCCTTGGGGACAACCATCGGCGATCCATTGATTAAACTCAGGTGGTAGATATGGAATTTCATAGCGTTGAGCGTGCTTTTTAATGCGTGCGCACTCTGTACGCCATTTCCTCCCCTGTTTTCCACTCCACGCATCTAGCGCCTTCTCAGCGATAACCGGATGGTATAAACGCCCATCATTGCATAAAATCCATCCACGCAACGCGCCTAACTTTACTCTCTTCCACTCCTTCACGACACGACCAAATCCAGCAAGGTTTGCAAGCACGCGGTCGTCGTCAGGTAGGCTCGCTGCTGGTATTTGATGCCATGATGCGCACCAAAGCAATACGGCAGCCCAACATGCCTCTGGTGTTTCTGTTGCCGCTAAATCACTATCGCGTAGCCGAACAACATCAAGTGGCATGAATGCAAAATCTCGCAGGTCGCAATCCTGTGGCGTTAGTGGTTCTGTGGCCATTTTTCTACCCTCATTTTGTTGCTCCTTTACAAAATCCAGTTGCTAACTGGGATGCTCCGAATAAGGTGGGGTGGCACGATGGGTGGAGCGTTCCCATCTTCGGTAGCTGCCTAGCCACCCCGTAAACCGTTAATTTGTCTTGATAGGTCAGCCCATCCGGCTACGCTTGCGCGCTGGGCTGTGCGGCATATTCCTGGAGAGGTGTCAGGAATTTATTTTTTCTTTTTTTCAAAAAGTTCGGGCAGCAAAAACAGTTCTGGGAAATCCAACTTCACTTTCGCTGGGATTCCGCGCGTCTTCCAGTTATGCACGCGCCGCGCACCATTTGGTGTTTTGAAATTAAGCAAATTCGACAATTTTGTCGCTCCGCCGTACAAATCAATAATTTTTTTATCGTCCATGCGCCGATTAAACTCTGCGTGGATTAAAAAGTCAAGCACGGTAATCAGAAAAACAGATTAAACATTTAGTTTGCTTTTTAATTAAAAATACGTTTTAATACTGCCATGCGCTACAGCAATATAGCGGCGCATAAGAAACGAAAACGTCGTGAACTGCCGGACGTAAAACGGAAGCTCAGTGAAACCGGGCGATACCCCGAGGGGAGAACCGAGGGACTGAGGCGCAGGGGAACGGTAACTCCCCACCCAAAACAACCAAAAGGAGAGTGATTATGCATAATTACACGGTACGCATCACTGAAGTTGGTGCGCCTAGCCGCACCATGCTGATAATAGCAAAAAATAGTATCGCAGCAATCCGCATTGGGTTGGCAACAATGATTACACCTGGACGTATTTCGGTGAAATTATCATGAATCGCGACGACGATACGGATGATCTGGAAATGAATGAAGACACGGAAGCAAGCACCGCTTACGCAGCGTTGATTTTATTGGCGTTTGCGTTGTTTGTACTACAAATTGTATTGGTAATAGTTCAATAAACAAGGAGAGAGAAATGAGTACAAAACAAATGGCAGTGCAGGAGATCAACCAAGAGATCAACACGGTTCAAGATAGCCGTACCAGCTCATTGGCACTAATTACCAACGACGGCAATATGAGCCGCTTAATGTTGCTGGCAAAGCTCATGGCCACCAGCAAGGTGACAGTGCCGAAGCACTTGCAGGGAAGTGAAGGCGATTGCATGGCAATCATAATACAAGCCACAAATTGGGGGATGAATCCGTTTGCGGTGGCACAAAAGACGCACCTGGTAAACGGGGTGCTAGGTTATGAGGCGCAGTTGGTTAATGCGGTTATTGCCGCATCCGGCGCAATCGTTGGTGGTTTTGAGTATGAATATCGCGGTGAAGGCTTGACGCTTGAATGCAGGGTCGGTGCCGTGATGCGCGGTAAGTCATCAATCACTTGGGGACAGTGGTTGATGAATGGTGACGTGACAGTCCGTAACTCACCACTTTGGAAGACCAACCCAGCGCAGCAATTAGGGTACTTACAAGTAAAAAATTGGGGCAGGCAATACGCCCCAGGCGCGATTCTTGGGGTTTATACAACCGATGAACTTGAAGAAGTCCCGATGAAGGATGTTACGCCGCAACCTGAAGTACCTGCTCCGGCAGCTAAGCTGTCACTGCCAGAAATCACAGCCGATGAGCTGGCGGCTATGTGCGCCGATAAGATCAATGAGGACGGCGAAATAACAAAGATGGGACACAAATCAAAAATCCAGTCCGGCAACGGAACGGCTGAAAAGTTTATTGAGTGGTTGAGCAAGAAAGCGACGATTACCGAAGAGATTAAGGCAATCATCGAATCCTGGGAACCAATTCAAGGGGAGCAAGCATGAAAACAGTTGATTTAATCCAAGGGACACTGGAGTGGCATCAGCACCGCGCTACGCACTTTAATGCCAGCGATGCGCCTGCAATGCTTGGGGTGAGCAAATACAAGACTCGTAGCCAGCTTCTCAAGGAAATGGCGACTGGGATAATTGACGAAGTTGACGCGGCGACACAGCGTAGATTCGATGATGGACACCGCTTCGAGGCTCTTGCCAGACCGCTTGCTGAAAAAATCATCGGTGATGACCTTTCGCCAGTTGTCGGGGTGTGCGGTAAGTTTTCAGCTTCCTTCGACGGGATTACGTTTGACGAATCGGTGATTTTTGAGCATAAAACGCTTAATGACAAACTGCGCGGCATCATCGGCGTGTGTGACCTGCCTGAAGAATACTGCGCACAGATGGAGCAACAACTTTTAGTTTCTGGCGCTGAAAAGTGCCTATTCATGGCCAGTAAGTTTGATGAGAATGACGAGCTGATTGAAGAGATGCACGTCTGGTATTACCCTGATATAGAGCTTCGCAAAAAAATCATTGCCGGATGGTCTCAATTTGAAATTGATGTTGCGAATTATCATCACATTGATGATGAGCAGGTAATTGTAGCAGCACCAACCAAAGACCTGCCAACGCTTTCTATTCAGGTCAATGGGTCAATCAGCCTCATTTCAAATCTTACCAAATTCGGCGTAGAGCTATGCTCTTTTGTAGAGCAGATTAACAAAGAGCCTGCCGATGATCAAGGTTTCGCCGATGCCGAAGCCGCAATTAAGACGCTGAAAAACGCCCAGGATGCGCTGGAAGCCGCTGAAGCTAACGCACTGGCACAGACAGCAGATATTGATGATATGCGCAAGACTGTGAAGCACTACGCTGATATAGCACGCACTACTCGTCTGATGTTGGAAAAGATGGTCAAGGCTCGAAAAGATTCGATCAGGATTGAGATCGTTACCAAAGCAAATGCGGCTTATGCCGCGCATATCGCCGCGCTTGAAGCTGAGCTAAGTCCAATCCGCCTTGTCGCGCAAAAAATTGATGCGGCTGGCGCAATCAAAGGTAAGCGCACCATTGCCAGCCTGAATGATGCAGTTGATACTGTGTTACGCAATGGGAAAATTGAAGCGGATGCTCTAGCCGCTGATATTCGATCAAAACTGGCATGGTATAAAGAGTCGTCCGCTGGCTTTTATTTTCTGTTTAACGACCTGCAATCAATCATCTACAAACCGGATGAAGATTTTCGTTTGATGATTACCAGCCGCATTGATCAGCACAAGGCGGCAGAAGCCGCCAAGTTGGAGGCAGAGCGCGCCGCCATACAGGAAGCGGCAGACCGCAAGGCGAAGGCCGAAGCGGATGCAATCATCGCGGCAGAGCGCGCTGTTATGCAAGAGGATGTAGACCGTAAGGCAAAGGTCGAGGCCGCTAAACTGGAGGCAGAGCGCGCTGTTATGCGGGAAGCGGCAGACCGCATGGCAAAGGCTGAAGCCGCGATGATGGAAGTTGAACGTGCTGCCAAAGCCAATGTGATCGAAGAGCAACGCAAGGCCGCGCAGATTGCAGAATCGGTTGCAAGCCAAAGGAAAACTTTAATACAGCAAAAGCCATCAGACGGGAAAATCATTGAAGTGGTAATGAGCGGATTAAATTGCTCAAAAGAATCCGCGTGTGAATGGATTATCACCTGTGCAGAAAACCTTACTGGAGAAATGAAAAATGAAAAACACTAAATTTAAATTAACGAAAAAAACGAACGAGTACGGCGAATTCAGGATTTGCGCTCTTTGCAATTTTGGAGATGTACAAAAAGGCGATTTAGGTGGGTTTGTTGATAGCGAATTATGCTTATCAACGAACCCACATGATACATCATGGATTTATGATAACAGTCGCGTGTGTAACAACAGTAACGTGTGTAACAACAGTCGCGTGTGCGACAATAGTCGCGTTAGTGCTAGTATCGTGAGAAACAGCCGCGTTGATAATAGCGTCGTTGAAGGTAATTGCATCTTGAAAGGCAGCCGCGTTGAAAATAGTCGTATCTTGAATAGCAGCAGCGTTGATAACAGCCTCATTGAAGATAATTGTATCTTGAAAGGCAGCCGCGTTGAAAATAGCCATATCTTGAATAGCAGCAGCGTTGATAACAGCGTCGTTAGCAACAACAGCGTCGTTAGCAACAGCCGTATCTTGAATGACATCCGCGTTGATAATAGTTTTATGTACGACAGTATTGCGACTATCAGTACACTGTCAATTTCTGGTCAAACTTGGATAATAACCATCACTGACGATAAGATGAAAATTGGCTGTGAAAACCACACGCATGAAGAATGGCGCAATTTTACAGATGAAGAAATATCATCCATGCATAAGGACGCATTGACGTGGTGGAGTGAGTGGAAGGGGTTTATTCTCCCTTTATCGGAGATGCATATAAAAAAGGTCGAAGCCGCCAAAAAAGACATGGAGGCAGCATGAAAACCAACAAAACGCCAGTGGCGCATAACGTAAAGGTAAGGGGTCGCACGCTTTTGGGCGATCCCTCTTCACCGCCGGGTTAGACCGGCTTTTAATAAGGATGATGAAAATGAACATTGAAAAATTAAATGCTATCCAACACGAAATAATCAATGAACTCATAACCGCCATAAATACCTTGGAAGGTAGTGGTGGGCTATTGCCGATACTTGGTTCATGGGGAGACACACTTCCAGAAGTGGAAATACTGGCGATGCTCAAAGAATGGAACTCTAGGGGTAGGTGATTTCAACATCAATGTCGCGCGGTAATCGTCTATGCGACACATCCGCATGGAATAAAGCAAGTCCTATGACGCGCCCTAGCGATATTGTTCATCCATCTAACATATTTGCCACGCCGGAACTCGCAAAAGATGATATGGATAGAATCCACACTGATATGGCAAGTCGGTGGAAGAGCTGAAAATGAACCGCGAATCTGAAATATATAGGGGATAAGACATGACTAAATCTCGCAATATCAGGCCACCACGGCAATTTTGGTCGCCCGAACAGATTGAGTTGTTGCGAAAGTATTATCCTGACACGCGCGCATGTCGCCTGGTTGATATAATTGGCCGAGCACGCCACTCGATTTATTCAAAAGCCAGTGAGCTAAAACTGGCAAAATCTGCTGAATTTCTAAAATCACCAGATTCCGGTAGACTGTCTTGCGAACAAGGAAAGAGGACGCGTTTTGTTAAAGGGCAGGAGGCATGGAATAAAGGGAGGCATTTTTTCGCTGGTGGAAGATCAAAAGAAACCTGTTTCAAAAAAGGCCACCCACCTCACAACGCACATCCAATAGGCTATGAATCAATATCTGCCGATGGGTATCTGCGCAGAAAAATTACCTCCACCGGATGCACGCAACGCGATTATGTCTATGTCCATGTTTTGTTATGGATGTCGCACAACGGAGCAATCCCAAAAAACCATTGCATTATTTTCAAGGATGGGAATAAATCAAATATCGTTATCGAAAACCTTGCCTGTATCAGCCGTGCAGAAAACATGAAAAGAAATAGTTATCATAATTACCCAAAAGAGATTGCCACGCTTATACAACTGCGCGGCGCGCTTAACCGTCAAATCAATAAAAAGGAAAAAATCATGCCACAAAAAACTAACAACATCGCCACCCTGCGCAACATCTTGTTTGAATCGCTGCTCGCGCTTAAAGTTGGAGCAAGCGCAGAAGATATAGCGCTGGCGAAAGCCAAGTCGGAATTAGCCCAGACCATCATCAACAGCGCAAAGGTTGAGGTTGATTTTATCCGCGCAAGTGGCGGTAAAAATAAAGGCACAGGATTCATGACGGAAAAAATTACAGAAAATCCGGCAGTCGAAAAAAAAATTCCATTGCCAGCCGGAGTTAGTTACCCAACACCTGGCATAACTAGGCATATCATGACGTGATAACTAATCGCATGGAAAAAAATTATAGTAATATGCTGCCATCTACGAGATCAACCTGGTGCCGACCATGGAAAGTGTGTTGAAATGACCACTCGTCGGCTTGAAATCCCACCGAAACTAATCCCTATTTTTGATGGTAAGGCAACCATTCGCGGCGCGCATGGCGGACGCGGCTCTGCGAAAACGCGCACGTTTGCCAAGATGACGGCGGTGCGCGGTTATATATGGGCTAAGGCTGGACGCGAAGGAATTATCCTGTGCGGCAGGCAGTTTATGAACTCGCTCGATGATAGCTCAATGGAAGAAATCAAGGCTGCGATCAAGTCTGAGCCGTGGCTTGCTAAGTTTTACGACATAGGCGAGAAGTACATCAGAACCAAATGCGGACGTGTGGAATACAAGTTTGCCGGGCTTGACCGGAATATCGACTCAGTCAAATCCAAGTCGCGCATATTGTTGTGCTGGGTGGATGAGGCAGAGCCAGTCACGGAAGAGGCATGGCAGGTGCTGATTCCGACACTACGCGAAGAAGATTCTGAGCTATGGGTAACATGGAACCCTAAGCGCAAGGGTAGCGCGACTGATCTGCGTTTTAGGAATAGTAAAGACGCTAGCGTTAAAGTGGCGGAAATGAACTGGAGTGATAATCCGTGGTTTCCTGCCATTCTGGAGCGGTTACGCCTTAAAGATTTAGCAGAGCGTCCTGACACCTACAATTACATCTGGGAAGGCGGCTACATCACTGTTCTAACCGGAGCGTATTACGCCGCAGGAATCACCGCTGCCAAACTGCAACGGCGTATAGGTCGTGTGACTGCTGACCCGCTGATGACAATACGACTGTTCTGCGACATCGGCGGCACTGGAGCGCGTGCAGACGCTTTCGCGATGTGGGCTGCGCAGTTTATCGGCAAGGAAATCAGGGTACTGAATTACTATGAGGTGGTCGGACAACCCCTGTCGGCGCATGTTATTTGGCTGCGTGAACAGGGATATACACCTGACAAGGCGCAAATCTGGTTGCCTCACGATGGAAAGACGCAGGATCGCGTAAATGACGTGTCATACGAAAGCTCGCTTGAAGCTGTCGGTTATACGGTGACGGTAATTCCAAATCAGGGTAAAGGTGCAGCCAAGGCGAGGATCGAGGAAGGTCGTCGCTTATTCGGTGCGATGTGGTTTGACGAAGAGAAGTGCGCGCCAGGGTTGGATGCACTGGGCTGGTATCACGAAAAAAAGGACGAGACGCGCAATATCGGCCTTGGACCTGAGCATGATTGGGCGAGTCATGGTGCAGACGCTTTTGGCTTAATGTGCGTAGCGCACGAAGAACCAAAAGCACAAGCCAAGCCAGAAAAGAACTGGCGAGACCGGCTTAAAAATATAACAAGCAATTCAGGCACGGCGCAATCTGCATAATCGCTTGAAATAAAAATATAATTAGCGTAGAAAAAAATAATCAACATCACACGCATTGCAGGAATTGCCATGACTAAACAAACTGTTTCCGGATTCGATGACGTAGCCCGCGAGAACTGGCACAGGTATCTGTATGGTAAAGATCGAGGTCACCTGCAATATATGGAGCAGGCGCGTAAATGCGAAGGCATGTACCTAGGCGGTGGTGAGCAGTGGGCGGAAGCCGATAAAACGGTACTGTCCAGGCAAAAACGTCCGTTCTACGAGTTCAACGAGATAATGCCGTCAATAAATTCAGCGGTAGGCTACCAGATTCAAAATCGCATGGACATCGCATTCAAGCCGCGTGGTGGAGAGTCGGATATGGATAAGGCCACGATACTAAGCAAAGTCGTGAAACAGGTGTGTGACCAAATAGCTTTACATTGGCACGAAACCCAACTGTATTCAGATGGATTGATTGAGCAGCGCGGCTATTATGATATGAGAGTTAACTTCGACAAGAATATCAAGGGAGAAATTGAGGTTGAAACGCTCGATCCTATGGATGTCATCCCTGACCCAGATGCAAAAAACTACGATCCTGATAAGTGGGCGGATGTGATTATCACACGCTGGCTGAGTTTAGGACAGATTGAGCAACGGTACGGGGCAAAGGCTAGAGATAAAGCGGAACAAACCTATGATTCGTCTGCCGACTTCGGCACGCTAGACGCAGAGCCAGACCGCAATAAGTTCGGTAATTTAGTGCAAGGGCGTTACGGATTATACGATGCCTACACCAATAGCAACGACACCGATAACATCAAAAGGTATCGCATTGTTGATCGTCAGAAATTCGTTTATGAACAAACCCCGTGCATGGTCTATCCTGAATCGGGCGATATTAAGATTATTGCAGATATGACCACAGCACAACTGGCCGATGCTCAAGCTAGAGGTGCAGTCAAAGCCAGTCGGATGCGCAAGAGAATCAGATGGACAGTATCCACGTACTGCGCAACATTGTTTGATGAGTACAGTCCATACGAACATTTTACCATTATTCCTTATTTCAGCTATTTCCGTCGCGGCAAGACACGCGGAATGGTGGACAACGCAATCGGCCCACAAGAGGCGCTAAATAAAGCGGTATCGCAGTTTGTTCATATTATCAACAGCTCAGCAAATTCAGGGTGGGTAGTTGAGGAAAATAGTTTAACCAACATGGACACTGACGAGCTAACCGAAATCGGAGCGATGACCGGGCTGGTGCTGGAACATAAAAAAGGCTCAAACCAGCCTACAAAAATACAGCCAAATCAAGTGCCGACAGGGGTTGATAGGTTGATTGATCGTGCTACTCAGGCGCTTAAAGATGTAACAGTACCGGACTCGATGCGAGGATTGCAGGGAAGTTCGGTTTCTGGTGTAGCGAAACAGGCCGATCAATTCGCCAGCCAACAGCAACTGGCGATCCCGCAGGACAACTTAGCCTATACCCGTTTACTGTTGGCTAAGCGCATTATTAAGCTAGTGCAGCGTTATTACGACAGCTACCGTGTGTTCAAAATCACTGATACCGACCCAATAACCGGCAAGGAAATCGAAACCTTGTTGGAAATCAATAAGTTTGTGCCTGAAACAGGCAGTTATTTTAATGACCTGACAATCGGCACGTATGACGTGGTGATTTCCGAGCAGCCGATGCATGTCACATTCGCAAATAGTCAGTTCCAGCAGGCGCTTGAAATGCGTAAGGA
>Ga0100402_1007216_pt1 | contig 10797 bp, 8 predicted proteins | sample CryGeyme20150102_FD_80419 | JGI IMG/M metagenome (GOLD analysis project Ga0100402, IMG submission 80419) | Groundwater microbial communities from Crystal Geyser aquifers in Utah, USA - Crystal Geyser metaG 2015-0102 | ecosystem: Environmental > Aquatic > Deep subsurface > Groundwater | place...
AAAAAAATAATTATAAAAAAATAATATTATTTGATAATTCAAATATCAATCTTAATAATTGATAAAATATATAATAGATTATATAAAGTCTACAAAATAAATAAAGATAATCAATTAATTACAAAATAAGAATAATTATAATATAATAATGGCAATGAAAACAAATTTTATAATAATACTAATTACTATAGCCTTTGCTATAGTATCATGTATCGATGATGACTTTTCATCTTCTACCTACAATAAATTAACTCGAGAAGAAAAATTCAATAAGATCTGGTCAAAAGTAACAGAAGAAAGAGTACCTTACGGATGGTACAGCAAAATTACTCTTATCAAGCTATTTTTTCTAGATTTAAAGCCAACTATGGAATATAAATCAGATGCTTTCCCTTCTGGTCGACAAAAACTTATTCATTCAGTTGGTACTGTTGGAATGGTGGAATTTAAAGCAACTGATGATACTACCTCGAATCCTTACTCTGGAGTTTTTAAGGGATGCAGTCATGTTATTTTAAGAATGTCAGTAGCAAAAGAACCAGATGAATCTAAAAAAACCGCAAATGGAGCCGATGACAACTTTGTTCCAGGATTTGGAATAAAATTCTTAAGAGATGGAGTTCCATCAGGAAATATGGTTGCAATGTATTCAGTTAATGGACAGGCCAGTTGGAATTTCTTCAAAAACGAATTTTCAAATCATATCGCTAAAGCAGAAGGAGTTGCGGGGATGCTTATCGAGAAGAAATTTAGTACAGTCACTCAATACACAGTTCAAGTAGGGCTAAAAGACATGGCCACATACGGTCAAGACGGTCACGACTACTCAAATAATTTAAAATTCCCTTATAAAATAATTTACAGACCAACTCCAGAAGCCAAAGCATTATTCACTGACTATTGGTCTTCAAACTACTTACCCCAATTAGAATCAATCCCGGTCGACTTTGTTTTATATGATGTACTTGCTTTAGATGGACCACTTTCTAACCCAGTTAAAATAGGAGAATTAATAACAAGAACAAAGCAAACTAGAAGTAAATGGGGAGATAAGACACTATTCTTTAGACATGGTTATATGGATGATGATTTTGCATTCCATCCTGAATGGTTAGACCCTCAAATATTAGAAAACCCAGAGTTTAGAGAAAGTTTTAAAGCAAAGTATGGCTTTGAACATCCCTAATGGATTATGTAAATTGATTAAGTAAAATGTTAATAGATTATGATAAATAACTCAATAAGAATAATAACTAAAATATAATTAAAAACAAATTAAAAGTTAACTTAATAATTAAACTTATATATTATATAATATAGAATAAATATAAGACTAACTATAACTATTAAATATTATTATACTTTAACACTTATGTATTTTGTTTATTTAACTCCGTTTTTATCGTTTTTATCATTTTTATCATTTTTGTCATATAAAAATGGCTTCCCAGACATTATCCATTTCCAAATTACTACGTTGTCTTCTCCAGGTTCCATTAAGAATTTACAATAATATTCAATATTATTAATTAAAGGAAATACTAATTCAAAGCTTCCTTGTTCAGCTCTAAAAAATTCATCATCTGTTTCCTTAAGCAATGACGAATACTTCTCAACCGTATAAAGCTGATTATCAAAAGAAAAATTCGGCTTACTTTTATCATACGTTTTTAAAACATTTATACCTATACTGTTAGTATTTGACGTTTTAATTGATTGTGATCTCATTTTCAATTGATTTGTCACATTCAAATTTAAAATTGTTTTATTGGTTACAGTTGTTTTCTTTTTAGTTACTATTTTTATTTTTGGAATAGACTTCTTACTGTCTATTTTTATATTTTTTAAATTTGCGATTAAGTCTTTGTTTGAGTTATTTACGTCAATTGTTGTGTTCGAACTTCTTATATCTATTGTGTTATTTGAAGCTTTGACGTCAATTTCTTTATTGCTTAATTTGTTAGGTGATAGTATAAGATTATTGAGACTATTAAAATTATTGATATTATTAAGATTATCGTCTTGGAGCTTTGTTTCGAAAATTGATACTGGTTCGCCGAATATATTTAAATCTTCTTTTTTGTGAGAATAAGGAATTAAGCCGACGATGTTGAGTAGATCTGTCATCATTTTAGTTTTAACTTGTAAATCTAACTGAGAATCACACCCAAGAGATGGATTAACATTCACTTCAATAAGCCATGGCTTTAGTTTTTCATCAATCATAATATCAAAGCCATACAACTCAAATAAATTATTTTTATATCTAGAAAACATTTTAACTTTTGAAGTAGATTCATCTGCTGTTGAGAGAATAGTCTTTACAATTATATCTTTCATTTTCGTATATAATTTTTCAAAATCTAAATTATTAGTAATGAAATGTTTTTTTAAAGCTGATATAGTCCATTTACTTCCACTACCTTCATCGATTGTTGATGAACCTTTTTCATATTTTTTGTTTTTTTTATTAACAGAATAATTCGTTAGGTGAACGTATATATTTGATGCATTTTGTTTACTTTTATCGTATTCTTCGCTAGCAAAGCGAACTAGGCCGTCTTTGAACATATATATTTTTAATGGTGTGTAAGATCTAACTAGGACATATATTCTTAGATCGTATTTTCGTTTGTTGATTATATGAGGCTTATCTAAATATGCTGAAATTAAATAATTATTCTTAGGCAAAGGATCAGCCTTATTCAAAAGATGAATACCTCTCCCTCGACTACTACTTGTCGGCTTCACTATAAACTTCTTTTTAGGAAATGTCTTAATAACAGACTGTAACTCATCTAAATCATTAGGCATTATATAAGTAGATGGACAATACTTAAATTCTGTAGGATATAGTTTTTGCATTCTTTTAAAGTTTTTATAGAGATAATCCTTCCTGCCAAGCTGCCAACAGGATGGAAAATGATTATACTTTTGATGTTTACTTAATCCTTTAATAAATACTTTCATGCTTTCTATTCCCATTAATTTCCATATTAAATTTGCTTTATTATAATCACTACAACGGATAATATTTGCATTTTTCATTGGTATTCCTATACATTTTGGTTCTTTTTTATAGCTTTTATAATATAATATGAATTTTTTAATGTCTTTTGTCCATTCTATAACTTGAGTATTTTGATTGTGATTTACTAATAAATCATTTGGAGGAAAAACATCTTTATCATATAAAAAATGGATTGTTCCGTAATTCAATTCGTTTTCGCTCTTGTAGTTATGTCTTGATTTTATAATTAAGCTTGTTTTGCTGTTTCCGCAAAGAGAATCAATATCGTCTTGAAGATTTTTACTAGGGCATTTTGAGGACTCTTCCTCTTCTTCTTCCTCTTCGTTGTTATTTGTATTTGATGATAAATTTAGTAAGTCTTTTTGCGTTTCTTTTTGAGATTCTTTTTTTGATTCCTTTTTAGACTCAATTTTGTTTTCCATTTTATTTATTATATGAGTTATTATATATTATTAAAATATATTATTAATCAGTTAGTTATTTTAAAATTAATACAAATTAATTAATTCTATTGTGATATAATTATTATTATTATATAAATAATTAATGTTCTCTAACATTCATTAAAAAGTTGATGAAATTCACTTAAAACTCAGCATTCATATAATTAAAACTAACTAAAAACAAAAACCTATCGTACATACGCTTAAATAACTTGATAATCAATTAAAAGGAATATTATTAATAATATTATTAATAATAATAATACTTTACCCCATTTTATAAAAAGTATTCAAATGAATACTAATTTTAAATTAATTATTAAGTAAATAATAAATAAATATTATTTTACTAGTATATAATTATTATATATTGTCATGAATGAAAGCGAAAATAGCAAAGCCGACTATGAAATACTGAATGATGATATTCACCAATTCGATTATACTTTTAAGATAATAGTAATCGGTAATGCAGGTAATAACAAAAATAGTCTATATAATATATAATATACTAAGGTGTTGGTAAATCTTGTTTAACAATCAATGCTACTAAAAATTATTTTGAGACAAATTATAATGTCACAGTAGGCTTTGAATTCTATTGTTTGAATATAAAGTTAAATAATGCTATTATTAAACTACAAATTTGGGATACATGTGGACAAGAGCAATATAGATCGTTAGTTACAAATTTTTATAGAAATTCTGGTTTAGCTATTATAGTATATTCAATAGATGAGTAATTATTAACTTAACATAATGTTCATTTCTAAATTCCATAGTGAAAAAACTTTTAATTCTATTGAAGATTGGCTAAAAGAATTACGATCAATAGCTAGTCCTGATATAAAAATATTTCTAATAGGAAATAAAGTTGATAAAGAAGAAAGGTAAGTAGTGTATATAAGGCTTATATTTTTTATTTTTGTTTTCTTTATACTTAATTTATTCCAATTAATCATTATTTAAACTTAGTCGTAAAATAACATATGAAATGGGAGAAAAGCTTAAGAAAGATAATAATTTAGACTTCTTTACAGAAACTTCTGCAAAAACAGGCTTTAACGCTAAGCTAATGTTTAAAGAAGCTGCCAAGCTTTTATATGACGAGCATTTAAAATATAAAGATCACTTAGATAGAAGAGTATTTAAACCATAATTTAGAGATCTTCCAGTGCTGATGTAATGGTAACAAAAAGGAATATAAATTACGATTATGGAACACCAAAGACGCTGAAAAATGAAACAGGTAACTAGTTTATTCAATATTTAAAATGTATTAGGCGATAATAAATCTTCAAGTTGTAAGTGTTAAAATTAAAGGAATTACTTTAATAATTGATGATGATTTAATGATTTAATGAATGATGAAGATGATGTATATCTATAATATGTTAGATAATATGAGTTTAATTAAACTATATTTAATAAAAATTATTAAAGATGAACTATTTTTAAGTATATTTAAGTGTAAATATAATATAATATACATAATCATTTTTATTTTGTTTGCTCATTACAAATTTTGAAATTTTGTGTATATATAGTTAAAGTTTATTATTTGAATTTAACCGTAACATATAAAGTATTCATATTATTATTTAATATTATAACTTAATAATAAATATTAAATAATTTGAAAATGGGCAAAAGCAACAGTTGCGGATTTTCAGTGGGAATAAACTTCATGGTTTTAGGATTCTCTATAGTAGCTTTAATACTACACGATATGGTACTAAAAGAAGCAAATAATTTACCCCACGAGTTCATAAAGGATTTAAACGATAACTGGAAACTTAACTACATAACAGATATAATTTCTACAACTAGTTATACATGCCCACAAGATTATGAATTTTTAATATCAAATGAATGGCCTGGGACAAATCCCGGATGTCTTTGCTACTCATCAGTGGTAACCCTAGGATCTTGTAGAGAGAATCAATTGGATGGAAATAAACAGTGTAGAGATATAAGCGGAATAGATTCAATACAATATCAAACATGGAATAATAAAAGAATATGTGTTAAAAGAGGTTCAATGAATTATTTTGATATTAATACTAAAAAGCCTACTTGTCTATCAGATAAACCAAAAAGATGTGGATTTATTGATACTCTAAATAATACATTATGTGTTGGGCTCACTGAAAGTTGTCCAATTAATGAAATACTTATAACAGATATTAATGCAACAGTTAATAATATAACAAAAATATATCAATCGATATCGCTGACTGATAAGAAAATATTATTTTCTACTCAAGACACTGCTGGAATTATCCCAATAGCAATAAAAGTCTCAGATGAAACTCCTTGTGTTAATCCTAAATATCAGAATTTTTATCGTGGATTAGGCTATGTTTTAGATTATCACTTTACGAAGGAGACATGTTCAGTCCCAGTTATTGGTAAAAGAGAGGATTCTAGTTATAAAATGTTAGACACATACTCATTCGAAAATGTCCTTAGAGAGAACGGAATTTTCAATATTTACAATAAATTATCGTCTCTTCCTTTATTTCCAAAAAATAAATTAACACACTCATCAGGAATGTATTCAAAACCCTATTTTGGTATGAAAGTAACTTGTAAAGCTAATTTCTTAAGCAAAATAAGTAATATTACATTCTATAATGACTATTTGGACAAACTTGCTACATCGTCTAAAACATATCCTGATACTGTTTCTCGAACTACAGCTTTACTAGTTATACAATTAATATTTGTTGCATTATGGTTTCTAATAAATCTCATGTATAAATGTATTAATTTCAAAGAAACAAGCTCTTGGCAAGCTAACTTATCTGTTTTATTTACAGTAGCAGCAACTATATTAAGTGTCCTTGCGCTAGGCTTTTTTGCAAATGCTGTAATGGAATTCAACTATGACATGTCAAACTTAATGTATCTTGATAACTGTGTTGATGATACAACTGATTATTTAGTTAAAATGTTTATAACAAACTACAAAGCTATGCAAACAAACGGAATAGTTGTAAGTATATTACTTGGATTAAACATTGGATTAATAATTATTGAACTACTAATATGGAGATGCTATGATCCTGAAGTAGAAATAGAAGAAGATATAGTATTAGTAATTGATGAAGATGATAGTTCTAAGAAAGGTGCAATTACAAATAAAAAAGGTAAAACTGAGTCTGTAGTAGGATTAAAAAATCAAGATAAAGATATAATACAATACCAAAATGAAAACAAAAGTAATAGTATTGATTTTGGAGAAAGACTAAAATTAAACAATAAAGAAGATAGTATGAATAAAGAAGTTAACTCGAGTCGGGATAGTAAGGCTAACAAATCAGATGCTTTGACTATTAATAATGTAATTTTATTTTTAATAATAACAATATAACTTATTTACTTTATAGACCGGAAAGAAACTTAATGGAAATCATGAAAGCAAACCAATAATAGTAGTAGATGTAAAGTCTAAAGATAATAATGGTAATGCAAACGCTAATAATGGAGATAGAATTGACTATAATTCAAAAAAAGCATCAGCCAGAGTCGACAATATAAATAATGTTAAATCAAATAGAGAGCCTGTTGAAAATAATAAAGGTAGAAATACTAATAATGATAAAGACATTCATACAAATACCAATACTCAAAAAACTGATACTAAGAACCCGAATAGTAATAGAGGAGGAGATAAAAGTGACAGAAAAGAATTTGGAAAAGTCCACAATATGGAAATTAAAGAAAATGCCTTTGGGATGGATTTAGGAGGTAAAAAATAATCTTTAATCTTCATAATTTAGAGGACAACGAACTTGAAGAGCACGATGAATTAGGAACACGTAGAGGAATTGATTATAATGATAACACACCAGATTATGTAGGTCAAGCTCATATGGTTAATGATATAAATGAGTCTCATGTAAACATATCTAACAAAAGCAATGGTAAAGAAACTAAGGAAAACTTATGTATTTTAGACGAATCATTCAATAATTAAATTACAGAAGTGAATAGATTGAGAGATTTTAGAGGACTTCTATTAATATAGTAAAAGGCTTTTTTAACTATATTAAATTTATAAAACTTAATATATTATATATAAAATATTATTTATATAATCTTATTATAATTATTTGAGTTTCATGTTATTTATATGTATTTAAAGTATAATAAATGAAATATTATTATAAAAAAATTAGAATTATATATATTCTTCTTGAGTATAATGTACTAAGAATATATTTTATAATAACAATAAACTATAATTATAATCATTTCATTTATTCTTTTTTATTTATATTGTATTTGTCTACTAATATTTCTACATAAACTTAGTTAAAGATAATATAATTTTATATTTATTTTATAATAAAATAATCACTTAATCATTTATAAATTAATCATAGTTGTAATTTATTATAAACAATAATTTTAAAAAATGAAGTTTTATTTTTTTATTGCCATCACAACGTTTTTGGTTTCAATAATTGAATATATTGAAGCAACTCGTACTCATACACATAATCATATGTTTTTTAAACATTTAAAAGCTCAAAAAACTAGTCAAAAAAGTTTACCTAATCTTACATCTGGAAAGCCTAAAATAAAGAAAAGACCACTTGATTTATCTATACCAGAATCACAAGTATACTGGCAAGGATGGGTTAGATACTACCACTATCCAAATAATACTCATTTCGAAAAGCCCCCTTCTCTTTTCCAAAATAATGCTTATTATCATCAAAGAGTTCCAAAAACTAATTTATTAGAAAAAGATCAATTTGGTTCTAAACATATTCCAAACAAAGCCTCATTTTTCTTAGTATTATATAATGATTCATTAGCTCTTTATTCAGAAAGAAAGGAAAATATGATTAATATGTTGGTAGATTCCCTTAGAATTGAAGATATGGATCCAGTTCCAGAAGATGATTATTTAAAGGGAAGCGTTAAAAATTCTGGTGAATTCGGATTCGGTTCATGCCTTGAAATTTTAGCTTGGATCCCCACAGGCAGACATGCTGGAGTAGCAACAGCTGAAACATGGATTCTTTGCACAAACTCAGAAAAAGAAAAATTCGGCCTTCAAAAAAGAATTGCGAAATTAAAAATTAAGGACCAACGAACAAAAAATGGAAATATAGCCACAACAGTAGCTACTTTAAAAAATGGTGTATTTAAGAAAAAACATAGCGGTTTAGGAGGTCTTATTACTAATCCTTTCGGAGAAGACAGACACCAAGGTGCAGTTAAAAATCCATCAGATGGATACTGGGTAATGCTTAACGACTGGACAAAATGTAATAGAAAATGTGGAGGAGGAGTATCATTCCAACAATGGATGTGTGTTCCACCTAAAGATGATGGTTTACCTTGCTCCGGTAACGCAATAAAAACTAAAAAATGTAATGAACAAGCATGTCCTAGCGTTAACAATCTCCTCACTCTAGTAAAAAATAAAAAAGCTGTTTCTCCAAAACCTATAATCCAAGTTGGAGCTTTTTCTAATAGACCTCAGAGATATTCTAAGTGCTTTGTTAAAGAAAATGATGCCTTTACTAATGAATATGATGTAGATAGCAAAGGAAAGATAAAAAAGCCTGTTAGAATAGTTATGAATAATCACACTATTTCAGTATTTAAAGATGATCAATATGAAGACTTAGCATATACTTTTGACTTACAAAAAACAACATTTGTTATTAAAAGCAGACCTTGCTGCTATGTAATAAGAGATAATGCCAAAAAATTAGAAATATGCAGTTATGATTCTGAATGCGATAAAAACACAAACGCTTGGGCTAAACAATGGGAAAAAGATTTCCATCTATTCAAATATGAATGCCATACTGGAATTCAAAAGGACTTCATAACAGAAGCTGACGAAGAACAACTTGAAGACAAAATGAATAATGACTTAGAAGCTGAAATATCCGATAACGCCGATAGCCAAGCTCTTGATTTAAAAAAACAACAATTAAACTTAAAGCAAAGACAATATGACAAAAAGAAGAAAGATGTACAAGAAGTAGGATTTAAAGTAATTTCAAAAGAGATTGAGTTAGAAGATATGGTACAAAATGAAGAAAAGGAAAAAGAAGAGCTTGAAGAAAAGAAAATTCAGAAAAAACTCGAGTTAGAAAAGAAAAAACAAGCCTGTCTTGAAAAAACTTTTGAAGAAAAGGAATTAGATGATGAATTTATTGAATCGGAAAAAGGCTCATTAAATGATACTAATGAAATTAAATTACAAACTGCAAAGAAAATCGAAGAAGGCAGATTCAAACTAAGAAGAAAAATTCAATTGATGAAAAACAAAGCTAAGGCAAGACAACAACAACTAAATCAAGAACTTACCTTATTAAGATCTAAAATGTCAAAAGAAATTATATTAGCCAACAGAAATGGTAATTGGAGAAACTGCCAAAAAGGTAAACATGATAACGACTACAGAGAAACATATTGTAACAATGCTTTCCCTGAAGATTGGTATAAAAATAGTGATTGTAAAGCTGATTCAGATTTTTGCTATGCTTGCTGTGAAAACGAATTTGGGCTTAATTTTGTTACTCAAAGAGATAATTGCTATGATATGTGTGACCAAAAACCTAAACCAAAAGAAATTGTTAAATTCCCTGTAGTTAATGGAAAAGCTATTATTAAGTTTAAGGATGAGACTTTACCAGATGATGGACATTGGCAATGGGCCCCAAGAGATGAAACCAATAATAAACATTAGATTATTAAGTCATAGCTATTAGTCAATAAAATTAATTATCATAATAAAATTAATTAAAATAAATAATAGTTTATTTAATTTTTGTAAATTAATTTAATATAAATAAGCTTTAATTTAATTATATTATTAAAAATTAGTTTAGTATTAGTTTAGTTTAATTATTTAACTTTATTTTAAATTTAATCTTTTTAGTCAATATAAATATGTTTATCCATATCAAATATATATTTCCATTTATTAGTAATATATTTTTCTCTTCACTTATTACTAATATTTACCAATTTATTAACTAAACTACTAAATTTATTTGGTTTTATAATAATATTCATATCTTTCAAAATGGCAGAAGCCTGCTGTTGTCCTGACATAAACGCAGCTGTTACTGTTCCAGAATTTTCATGTAATATTGCTTCCCCAGCAAAATAAAGATTGTTAATTTTATTTCCTAATTCAAAATGATCATTCTTAGTAGCACCTATTGGGCGAACTAAAATATATTAGTAATTATAATAATATTATAATATATTAATTAAATTTACCTGTCCAAGCTCCTTGTGAATATTTATCATTTTGCCATCGTGAAATATGGAATTCTTTTA
>Ga0100402_1007217_pt1 | contig 10793 bp, 10 predicted proteins | sample CryGeyme20150102_FD_80419 | JGI IMG/M metagenome (GOLD analysis project Ga0100402, IMG submission 80419) | Groundwater microbial communities from Crystal Geyser aquifers in Utah, USA - Crystal Geyser metaG 2015-0102 | ecosystem: Environmental > Aquatic > Deep subsurface > Groundwater | place...
ATTGGCATTGATTTTCTTGGTAAAAACGTGACTCATCACTCCACAACTTGTCGCCTACAGCTTTGGGACACAGCAGGGCAAGAAAGATATCGTAGCTTGATCCCCAGCTATCTCAAAGATGCCGTTTGTGCAATTTTTGTCTTCGATGCAGCAAGTAACAGTAAATAGATGCAGGGCCTTAAACTCTCGAGGATCTGCAGATGTGGATCGACTTATTCAAGGACAATCGTGGTGAGAGAACAGTCATGGCCGTTTGTGTCAATAAATGCGATTTGAGCAAGTAGTATGATTAGAAGAACTTGACAAACTTAGTCTAAAAGAACAAAATGAAATGTTATGAGACTTCAGCCCTGACCGGCAATGGAGTCTAGAGCATGTTTTTTTCATTGATAGATGACATCGTTGTGATGCAACAGAGTAAAAGGAAGAAATTAGTGGAAGACGAGGACTACATCAATCCCCCTCTGACTGAGGACCACTTAAAATCATAAAAAATGACGACTCGAGCTAACTAGTCATAAAACGAAGTTGACCGTGAGAAGAATATGAAGTTGAAGAAGTAGGAAGGCGGATGGAAGAAATACTGCTGTTCTGGATGATTTTTGATATACTTATCAGAATGTACATTCTACCTTAATATTTTTTATTGGAGATATGATAAGCATTGAATTAATTCATGAATACACAACAATAAGAAGGTAGTTAAGTAGTTTCTGAGAGGAGTGTCTTTTTCCATGCAGTTCTGATAAAAATTATTAAATAGAAAAGCATTTGTATCATAAAATGGTCAAAGTATTCCAACTGTCAGTAGAAGTCGGTCGCTGTTGGCTGCCAGAAAATACCAAAGCAACTCCTCTTTAATATGTGCTTTCTGTCGAGCTCAGTAAGCTAGTTTCTATGCAGCTAGAGATTTATCAGCAGCTACTTCGATCAAAGATGCTGAGCAGGGAGTCATCAGTTTTGGTAACCGACTATTTGTAAGGTTAGACAAGCTTCCGGTGGATAAAATACCAACAGTATCTCTATTTTTATTCAGTGTTTGATAGTCTTAACGAGCATCGACAATAAAGGAAATAGACTGAAACTGGCATTTACTGAATTACTGGCCAAATCTGAGGGCCTACAGTAGTTTAAGTTGAAGGGAACAAGAACAGGAGATGGATAGTATAGGGTAGAACTGTAGTTTGGCTCTGGGTTGGTCTAGGCAAAAGAAACTCGTTCTAAAAATAACAAGTCGAATAGTTTTAAAGGTAGCTTCAGTAAAAAATAATCGTCGTGTGAGTAGACCTCAAGCAAAATGAAAAAGAAAGGAAGCAATTTTCAATCGATGGGGGAACTAGACATGTCCGCCTTTAAGGAGTCAGCTGAGTTCTTCGGATAGACCGTAAAAGTCAGTAAGCATGATGAAAGTAACAACATCAGCAAAGAAGAACTTTAAACCTCTGTTGCCACCAGTAAACCATAAACTAAGGTCGATTACTCTTGCCAATATGATTAGACAGCCACAATGCTAGCCTGGCAGATCAAAGTTGATCAACTCGAGGAGCAGCTGACTATTGTCAGTAAGAAATTGAATTAATGCAATTTTAAATTAGAATCGACTCTCAATCAACTTGAAAAATAAAAATGCAAGAACAAGAGAATTGAGCTTGAGAAAGAGGAACTAAAAGAGCTACTGATCCTTGAGGAAACTAGAGCTAAAATGGCAGAGGGGTACATGACAAAGATCAACCGCCTGCTTGGCTCGATGAACAGAGAGGATAGGGACATTTTTTAGCAAATATAGGAGAAAGATTAAATCATTATGCTCAATGAGGAGCTTTAGAATGAGGTCAATAGCAAAAGACTATTGATCGATGGCCTGAAAGCTGAGATCATCACTCTCAAAGATAAGATAGTTGATTTTGAAGCAAAAATGACTCCTAATATTTCTGCTGAGCCTAAAAGTTCTATTAGGAGACTCAATCAGTTGCCTGGAAAATAACTAAGGGAAGTCAAATCTGAGAAAAGACTTATTGATCGAAAAACCAGTACATGGAACAAAAAGCAAGAAGACAAGACTAAAGAGACCAATACCTCCAAAGAAAATCCAGTTAAAAAGTAAAGAGAAACAATCAGAGCGCCTGCTAAGAAAGAAAAGGAAGTTAAGGCTCCTGTTAAAAGCAAGATTCCTTCTCATCGAGTGGAAATTCCTCCAGCCATAATACCGAAGGCTGGAAAAACCAATAAACCTGTGAAAAGCGAGTCAAATAAACTTGAGCCTGAGAAGAAAAGCAACATTGACTCATCTTTGCAACTCCTAACTCAGGAGCTGGACAGTTTGCGTGAGCCTACAAATTTGATGCTCAACTCACGTGCTATTTAATAAGAAACGGCGAAGGTTGAGACTCATTGATATTGATTATTTATTCTTGGTTTTATCCTTACACATATCAATTCTCACTGTAGATGGCTTTTACTATATTTGGAATATTTTCACATTCTTTGTAAAAACTTTAAATATCTTCAGGACCATAGCGACTCGTGAGCTATCGACCAAAGATTTACATTCTCTATGAACTTTTAGCAAAGGCTAAGAAAGCCCAATCGATTAAGTTGCGACAGGCTCCTTCCATGATATGTTAGCTGTATAGAAAACTGCTTCCTCCTTCCTCCAACTTGACTCTGCTTTTTATATGATTATAGTCCTTCATCAACTAGGCAAGAGTTATTGAAGAGGTATAGCTTCCCTCTTTTTGGCGTAAATAGCGACTGCGAAAGAGCCCCATGAGAATGATTTCAGGAAGATGGCTAACTAAAGATAAAAGAATGAGTACTTTTGAAGAAATGTCTTGCAATAACCTTGTGATCTGTGATGTACATGTTATAGGTCTGAAATCCCTCGAGAACAATATCAAACAATTCCTTTTGGTTTGAGCATAGTAAAGACAGGTTTTCAGCAGATTCGATATTAATCGCTAAAATAAGTTGCATTATTTTAAGGTAGTATGAAATTGGTCGCATCTCGCAATCGTAATGAGCTCCAAGAATTTTGTCTATTTCTTTTTGCTATAGACTCTTTAATAGTTTGCCACAATCTTTATCTTTCGTAGGATAGTTTTCAACCTGATTGAAACCATCTTCTATTCTCTTTGCGAGTATCTACTTGACCTTGGTAGGAGTGGGCCTTCCGATATATATTAGAGGAATGTTCATTCTGCTTTTGACTCTTTTTTATCCTCGATCAACAAACCCGATGTCCCTAGTGGCTATAATAAATTGGAGAGAGTCGTGATCTGTATTTGAGTTGATCCATTCAAGAATGTTATAGATGAGAAGAGGTCGTGTTTGTTCAGCTAATTTCTCTGGATTTTTCAAAATAATGACAAACCTCTTGTTTTCTCTATGCAAAACTTTACTCAACTCTTTGAAATTAATTGCCCCTTTTACCACCAAATCTTTGCTCAAATGTCTGCTCAGACTGCAGCTGAGACCCTCCAGCATTTCGTTGATGATAGCACTGTCAGTAATATAGATCTTGCAGTCAATCCATATGATTTATTTGTCAGTGAACCGAGTGAGCCATTTGATGGTGGAAGTCTTTCCGCAATGTCCAGGACCCATCATGATAAACGATTTGGATTGCAGCTCTTCCTCCTCCATTTATATTTTGCTGTTGAGAGGCACAAGGATTTCTTATTTAGTATTGTTCTCACTAAAAGATTACATGAGGGCATGGACAACGTCATAATATTTTTTTGGTTGCTGCTTGTATGAATGAGCCTTCTTTAGATTGTCATATTTGTTATCAGAATGTCGGGTTCGCGGCATGATTATTATATAACCTTTGGTCCGCCAAATCTATGATATTCAATAGTATCAAACATAAGGTTTGTCGATCACTATAATGTGGCCTCCATCTTGACTGTCTTGAAGTCGAGGTAAGCAATAACGACACTGATGTCATCTCGGCCGAATTTCAAATATGGAAGATCACCTATTTTGGAAGCATTCTTCTTGTTTCTATTGTTTTCCTCCCAACGTGCTTTGCATTCATTCACCAATGCGCTAGCTGCAGTCTAGCGATCCTCGTGCTGTTCAACAAAACCACAGACCTCTGCTGAAGACATCACATCCCAACAACCATCAGATCCAATCACAATAAATTTGTCTGATTCCTCAAGCTCCAGGTTCTGAATTTATGGCTCAGAGATCAGGCCAATCTTTTTGGCTTAGAGATCTCCAAGAGAACGAGTGATGGCTATTCCGGGCCCTTCCTCATCAGCCCACACTCTGGGAGGGCCAACCTGTTGTCCTTAGTGTGTCAATCTGTATATTTTCCCTCCTGATCTTTAAATTCTCTCTCTTTCATCAGGTCGGATAGGTTTGTGATCGTATGATAGCTCAATAGCTAACTTTTCCTTGGGAGTCACTCTGAAAAGGACAGCTCTTGAGTCTCCAAGGTTGGCAATGAAACACTTGTTTCCTTGGAGAAGAATGGAGACTGCACATGTTCCTGAGCTGGAATAATCAATGCCGCTTGATTTTAGTTTTTTCTCAGCATTCTTGAAAATTTTGGAGAGGTAGTTTTCGACTTCTTTTTCAGACTAGAGTTTGGCAAGGTCTCCCTTGTGAGAAAATTTCTCTAGCTCTGATGAAATATAGTCATTAGCAGTTTGGCTAGCCTCACGACCTGAGGAGCCGTGACCGTCATAGACTGCGAAAAAGTATGTATCATTGCCGAGGTTTTCCAGCATGCAGCAAGTATCTTGGCACTATTGTTTTTTCGGTCCTGATCCCATCAAGCTGGAGACATGCATTTTGACTCCTTTCAAGGCGTAGACCTAGTTCTCAACTCTATCTGATCTTTTGTTCTTTTTCTTTTTCTTTTCAGCCTTGCCAGCTCCGAAGATGCTCAAAAAGTTCATAGAATTTAAATTATCGAAGTGTATATTATTTAAAATAAAAGATCACTCTACATGCTAGATCCCCAGCAAATCAGCTAAACTATTCTCAATTTCTTTTACAGCCTGCCGACAATAATAGTGAGGCTGATTTTTCATATCAAACTGAAGAAATCCATGTGGAAATTCTTCAAATATTTTCAACTGAACTTTATCGGAGTCGCATTCACTATATCAAGAGAAAGGTACCTTAGACGTTCAGCTAATCTGCAGCAATCATCATGGAATGGATCCTTGCTTCCCACAAACATCCGAGTCGGAGGATACTTCATCAGCATATCCTTCGGGGTCAAGATAGGACTGACGTAGTAGTCCTACTCAGGCTTGTATTTTGGGTTCTTGAGGTATGATTTGAGACATATTTTCAAGAAGGTATGTGGAAGAATCATGTCATTGAGACAGGTCAGTAGACTAGGAGTATAATTATGATAGTTGAGGTTCAATGCAGGATAGATCAGGCAAATTCCATCAGGTAAGCGCAAATTCCAGTCGATGAGTATATTTAGCAGAGATGCTACAAGATTGCCTCCAGCTGAATCACCTACAAGAATTATTTTTTCAGGCTCAAATTCATAAAGCTGTTTCATACAGTACAACATCCAAAGATAGGCTTCAAAACAATCCTTGAGCCCTTCAGGATATGGATGCTCAGGAGCTTTTCCATAGTCAACTGAGATAATGGGGACTTAAAGATGGTTTGCCCATGCCCTAGTGTAGATCTGATGAATGAATGAACTCATACTGATGAATCCTCCTCCATGAATGTGAAAGATTATACTCTTTGACGTTTTGGATTTTATTTTCGAGCCAAAATTAGTATATTTGTCTCTAAGGTTCAAGATGCCTGATACAAGAGATCGAGAGATATTTTATATTTTTTGTGAGAAGTAATTTTTCTGAGGTCTGTCCTCATCATTAATAAACTTGAAGTGCATCTTGAAAGCACTATTGATTCTGATGGGAATTCTATCTTCTTGGTGCTACTTCTTTACCATGGTTTTGAAGTAAGCGATAGGATCTTTGATCGAATAATCAGGAAGCTCAATTTTGTGATTTTTCATTTTTTCCTCAAAGTAAAAATCTGAGAGTCGAGGAATGAAGAAATGAACTGAGTACTAAATGGCTGGGAGAGACATTTATATGAAAGTTTTAAACTATTTTCTCTCAGGTAAGTTCCAAATATCTTTCGCCAGTTTTTCATTAGGTTCGGATATCATACACTCAGCCTCGTGCATGGCCTTGTTTTTTGACAAGGCAACTTGCAGAACCTTCCCGACGGCGTTCAGAGCAGTCCCGTAATTTTTAGAATTTTGGCTCATGATGCTCATCGCAGCATTAATGATGTTCAGCTGAATAGACCCAATAAAACGTTTGCTTTAAGGTTATCGAAAGAATCGCTCACCTTTTTGGACTCTCCATAGATCTTATAGGAGATGATGCCTTCATCAAATAGTCTTTGCCAGCGGGGATGTTTGTGAGGTTTGCAGAAAAGATCTTCAGAATTTTTTACACAAGCGTAGGGAAATAACTCAGCAATGCTCTGTATTTTAGCAGCCTAGGTATAATCAAATGTACAATAATTTTGAGTCTTTTGATGTGATGGTCAATTTTAGTCTTTCTAGCTGGCTTGATTATTTTCCCCTGCTCGAGAGCTTTATGACATTCTTCAATGTCTATATTGAGCTCTTGGCATTTTGTCGTGAATTATTGATAGAAGATGACCTCGTGCTCGATAATATTAGAAAGGAGAAAATAGTTGATAGGCTGAAAACACTGATCCTTTGGTATGGTGTATTCCTTGATCTCACTGAAATTTTTCTCGAACTATTCGATGAACACCTCCTTGGTAAGTTTGTGGCAATGGTCTTCAATGTAGAGCACCATTCCTAATTGTGACTCTCTTAGCAGAAGACACTTCTTCAGAAGATCAATATTTTCTTGAACTCTCATAAACAACTGCTTTTCTTCATTCAGAGAAAGTTTATTCATGACAAGGATGTTTTTCTACTTGGCAGCCTGACGTAACTCTGCTTTTGAGTCATCAGGGTAGTACATTTCAAGAGAATCTCGATTGGTCTCCAGAATGTGGGAAATTGTTATCTTTGAAGGCTGAATCATTTCGATCAGTTTGACGATAAAGTCATGAAATCTTTGGTTGTCGGGGGTTCGATGAGGAGACTCCTCTCTATTTTGAAATTCATGCTGAAAGAATTAGGAATAATGTTGGAGAGAGTGAAGATCAATGTTGTCAAGATCGGGTAGCGCTTCCACTTCTGACATCAGATCGATCTCGTCAATGTTGTAGTCAAGGAGATTTTTTTAGACCTAAGCTTCTGCTTACATAAAAATTGGTATGTTAAGTTAATAGTATAACAAAATATGACAGAATTTGCTATTATGACCAAATGAGCTATATTAACAATAAACGAATATCTATCATGAAGATCAGATCAACTCTTCATTTTCAACTGCCTTGCCTTATTTTTACTCTTCTTTCTTTGGTGAGTCCTCCACCTCCTCAAACTCTAATAAATTGCTATCATGAACCACCTAACCTTAGACACCTTCGCATTCCTCCTCCAATCTTCTCATCAAATCCTCATCGCCATCGTTGTTGTTATCTCCGATCAACTGATAGTTGGTTCTCATTTTCTCAGGTGAGTCCTTGTCTTCTAAATTACCTTAGTTTTCATCATCAAGCTCAAAATTTTCAGGCATTTATCCAACAACATATTTGTCGACTTGAGTGATAATTTTATCGGTGACTTATTCAAGTTTTCCATCGATTTTGTCAACATACTTCCATAAATATTTTTACATGTACCATTCCATTTTGCTCATTTCCTACTCCATAGCTTCGTTATGTTGGTTTCTCTGTCTTTCCCTTTCCTGCTGGTTGGTCGCTGAGCTGGGCTGAGAGCTGAAAGAATCCATCTTTTGCTTTTCATATAGCTTTAGCTTTTGTTTTATTAACATTGACAATTACTTTTCTTTGAGTAATTTTTTCTTGTCCTCAAGTAGGGTTTGTATGTGCTGAGCCCTGCTTTTGATCTTCTATAGCTCATAGTTGAGCTTGGATTGTCTTTATTAATCCTAGTAAGTTTTTAACTCTTGGAGGGTTTGGTATTTTTTGAAGGTTGGGATATACTGTCGTAATTCGTCCACAAAGGCAGAAGCTCCATGCTTAATGAGATAGTTTATGACTATTAGCATGTTCAAATTTTTACGAGCCTCATCTAGGTCATACTTGAAGACCCTTATACGCTCAATAGAGATGTCTAGAATTTATTGAAAGGCATCCAAGTCAAATGTTAGATTAGATAGTTCGGTCAGCTTGGTTGTTGGAATAATTTCTTCCTGAGATTAGAAGATCTAGTCCATGAGCTTTTTGCCTGGAGAGCGTTGATCAGCCACAATGTTTTTGGCTTTGTTCCAAACGGAGTTAGCTGCCTGCTTAAACCACATGTTAATTATATAGCATACAAATCACGTGGACACTTGGACTCCTGGAGATTGAATCACGTAGGTGCTGATGAGGGCGAAGATAATCATCATCAGATTAATGAGGTAGGTGGTGATTGGGGTGCCATTTTTGCGGCGGCAGAAGGTGGACATCATCATGAAGACGGCGATCCAGATGACTACCTTCATGCGCATGAACATGCCGATCGAACAGCAGAGCAGAGAAATGAAACTAGCCCCATCGGGCTCCTCTGATGCGACTAACTTCACGGGATCATAGAAGTTGATATTCTTTGCGTTTTGCTTATTCATCTCAACAAATATCAATATATATATCTAAAGAAGTAAAGAATGTAGGGAAGTCTATGAACTAAGTCTTTGAAAATGCATTAATAACAAACAAATCGATAGATCAATAAATTTATGTTCATCCATGAAAAGAAAAAGTTGTCAGTGACAATCTCACAGGACAAAAAGGAAAAATAAGATGAGTAAGACTGAAGGACAAAAGTAACATTTTCAACTATTTCCGATCAAAAATGAAAGATTTTATTAAGCCAAAGCATCTAGCAACACACAAAAGTTCAGAGAGTCGAAAAAATGAATAAAAGAGAACATTTGAAATTTCATTTTGGTCAAAAAAATCTTTAAAATCAATGAAAAGCTCAGTTTCTTTGACTCTCTGAAGCACAAGTTCTCAATGGAATTCGATTTTCTGCATATTTCCTTTAAGTCAGTTTATATTTGCTCTTCTTGATTTGATACTAAATTCAATTCAATAAAATCATTCATTGGGAAGAAGCCTCCAGTAACTGTATCTTTTGTAACTCATAGGGATATATGTATTTATAAGCCCAAGCAATATGACTAAGCATTGCTTCCACAAGTTCTGTCAACTCTTCAACTTCGATTGGAGGTTCTTCAATTTTTTAGGAAGCCTTTTTCTTGGGTCTACCTCTTTTTCTGTCTCTTATTATAGGCTCTTCTCCAGGCTCTTCTTTATGAATTTGCTTGGTTTTAAATCCTTCAATTCTTTTATTTATTTATTCGACTTCATTTTCTTAAGGAACATGGATCCAAAGACACCCTCTTCTTAAATGATCGCTTAATTCTTTTTGTTTATTCAAAACTTTAGACACCTTGTGCTCAGTCCCTTTTTTGCCACTCATTTCGCTTTATTCATCTTTTTGCTATTCATTTTCTTAATTTTCTTAATTTTCATTCATTATTTATTTTTCGATCATTTGTTCCTTAAGTCCTTTCATGCTATTGACAATTTCTTCATGATGCTGTTTGAGAGCATCGATAAGTCTGAAAGATAGCTGGTCCTGTGTCCTGAATCAATGGAGAATTACGCTAAGCTTAGAAGTTCATAGAAGAACAGCTAATCGTTGAGATAGCCTGTTTTTTTCTTGAGACTTTCAACTCCATTGCTGAGCCCAAACCAGAGAAGGTAAGTCAAATCCGCTTCATCTTTAAAAAGAAATTGTTAGCTGTTCTGATTCTCTTTATTCTTTTAGAAGTCTTTGTACCTCCATTGCTTTATAGCCTCTGTGTATGAATTCCAAAGAGGTTCGAATCTGGCTTGGTCTTTCTCAATAAACCATTTCTTAATCGATGCCAATTTTTCTTTAGCAAAAGTATCTTATTATCCCTTAAGGGTCCGGCCTGCATATTACATGGGATAAGTGTCTTCAAATTTGTGACACATGATTTCAACGAATGATTCAGCAGTGATCTATTGCATTTTGCCATTTTTGTATTTGTTCATAAACTATGTCTAATCCTTGGTGTTTGGTGGTTTACCATTTAAGTCCTTTTTGTTTGGCTTTTAATCTTCATAATCTGAAACATCACGTTTTCCCAGGCTCAGTTTATTGTTCTTCTTTTTTCCCATTTGGTAGACAAGCTCAAAAAATATATATATGGTAAATCATTGGGGCATAAGTATAGCTCAACCGTCTGATTAAATACGATAAGTGATAAAAAGGAATTGAGATATAGATAAAAGTATGATCAGTCTTTTCCCCTCTAGAGGTTATTCTCATAGTACTCTATTAGCTTCTAAGGAAATCGCTTCTTAATAGCATCGTAGTCCATGTGAGCTGTCTTTCCTGACTGTAGTAAAACTTATCCTCTTTTTCTATTGTTATCGTCAGAGTAAAAACCTATAATTTTAGACACTAAGCAGTCTCTCTGGGTAATTTGGGTCTGAATCGGATAACAATCCAACTTTTCTCCACTTTTTTTGAGTTATAGCTATTCAGGATTAGGTGCTTCTGGGGTTCTCTTGATTTTGGGGTATTAGCTTTGATGCTCAGAAGAATGAGGCTCATCAAGCTGGGTGGGGTCTTATCTGTCTTAAGGAATAGTAATCACTTTTTCTTG
>Ga0100402_1007219_pt1 | contig 10792 bp, 3 predicted proteins | sample CryGeyme20150102_FD_80419 | JGI IMG/M metagenome (GOLD analysis project Ga0100402, IMG submission 80419) | Groundwater microbial communities from Crystal Geyser aquifers in Utah, USA - Crystal Geyser metaG 2015-0102 | ecosystem: Environmental > Aquatic > Deep subsurface > Groundwater | place...
AGGCAAGAACGGTCCGATCCGCCAACTGCCGGGGGGTGGCCACCCCCCGGCAGTTGCTTCATCGTTTACGCGATAAAGCTGATACGCAACATACAAGGCAAGAGTGCCAGCGGGTCTGCAAAAAAACGCCGCGCCCTCAACGAGCACAGCGCAGCAAGAGTGCGGCCTCAGAAAATCCCGCTCCATCCATTTGCGTTCCCGATCGTCACCCGGCTGGGCCAAGACTAAGGGCTTGGTTCGCGTGAGCGAATAGAGCGGGCTGCCGATAGGCAACGCCCATTGCTTGCAATCACAACTTTTTAAGCCAATTGCCGAATATCTATATATGTTCAAAAAGATGATATTCTAACATCTACAGGTGCTAAAAATAGTCGATTTGAAACGGTCCTGATGTCCCCTTTCGGACCGGAGCACAGTTCTGCGCGGTTCCATTATGGCAAAGATAATCATGTTGAAAGATAGCCCGAGAAACGAGTAGACTCGAATATTGGAGAACGATATTCACGTTTTTTCACAATTGTGATAGATATTCATAGATGGTGAACGCGATTCGCAAGCAACCGTGGTTCAAGTGATGATTTTTCACGGAGAAAATTATGAGTGAGTGGCCTTCACAGGCGGTGAATGATTTTCGCGGACTCAGGCTCCCGGAGCCTGCGACGCCGTGTGGCTATGCTGCCTTGATCGCCGCCTATAACCTTTCACTTCCCTTGCCGCCTCGCCTAGCAGCGATCGCCGAACGCCATCATCCGGTGCCAACTTCCGACTGGGTTCTGCTGACCCCGCGCCATCGCCCCGAAGCGAGCCTTGCAGGCCAGCTGGTATTCGCCATGAAGTGGGAAGGCATTGATCTCGGCGTTCTGGCGCAGCTCTTCAAGACCGTCGAACCTGAAGCGATCCGCGAATTCGTAATGGCGACGCCGACCGGCGCCTTTGCCCGCCGGGCGTGGTATCTTTACGAATGGCTGACGGGCACCGAGCTCGATATCCCTGACCCTGGCAAAGTTCGGCTGGTGACGATCGTCGACCCTAAGCTGCAATTTGCGCTTGCGCGCGGACAGGTCTCGTCCCGGCACAAGATCCTCGACAATCTCCCAGGAACACAGGCCTTCTGTCCAATGGTCCGCCGAACGCCGGCCCTGCAGGCTGCCGCGGACAAGCAGTTGGATAAACGCGTACGTGCCGAAATCGGGCGCGTCCGCCCCGACCTCGTGGCGCGCGCTGCCGCATTCCTTCTATTGAACGATTCCAAATCATCCTTTGCGATAGAAGGCGAAAAGCCTTCCGGCACCCGGGCGGTACGATGGGGTCAGGCGATTGCGCAAGCGGGCAGCAACCCCGTCACCCTCGCCGAATTCGACCGTCTTCAAAGCACCGTGATCGGTGATGCGCGCTTTGTGAAACTCGGTCTTAGAACGCAAGGCGGCTTTGTCGGTTTTCATGACCGGGAGACCGGAGATCCGATCCCGGATCATATCAGTGCGCGCCATGATGACGTTACAGACTTGCTGACAGGGCTTGTCGCCTACGCTGATCGAACAATCACCGAAGCGTTCGATCCCGTTGTCGCCGCAGCAGTCCTAGCGTTCGGGTTCGTCTACATCCACCCTTATGAAGATGGCAACGGCCGCATTCACCGTTGGCTCATCCATCACGCGCTGGCAGCCGCCAGCTATAATCCGCCCGGGCTCGTGTTCCCGATCAGCGCTGCCATTCTAAGACAGCTCGACGCTTATCGGACAGTGCTGGAAACCTATTCCAGACCTCTTCTCCCTGAGATCGAATGGCAGCGGACGGCCGACGGAAACGTCGAAGTGCTCAATCATACCGCCGACTTCTACCGTTATTTTGACGCTACCGCGCATGCGGAATTTCTCTATGAATGCGTGGAACAAACCATTGTCCACGATCTTCCCCAAGAGGTTCGTTACCTGGAGGCGTTCGACCAGTTCGGTGACGGCGTGCAGCAGGTCGTCGACATGCCATCAGCGCAGGTCGAATTGCTTCAAAAGTTCCTTCAGCAAAATGGCGGTCAGCTTTCGCAGCGCGCCCGCACACAAGAATTTGCCGCACTGACTGATGAGGAAGTCCTGCGGGTCGAGCAACTTTACGTCGACGCGTTTGAACCCCCAGCATGAATACAACATCGGAAATCAAAGCAATTTTGGAATTTACACGTGATTAACTCGGAAGCAAATTGGCCAAATTCCTTGGCTTACGGAGGATCGTATCGTGGAACGCCAGTCCCTAAGCCCCTGCCTTGCGGGAGTTGGCGATGTTAGTTGAACTCATCATGGGCGCTATTGTTAAGGAGGGTTTCAGCGCGGGCATAAAGCATGGCAAAGGTATCCTCGCAAAACGGGAAGCCAGGCAGGAATTGGCGCAGATTTGCGCTGCGGCCATCGAAGCGGCGATACCTAAAGCCTCGGCTCTTGCAGAAGACCTGCGTTCAGAAAGCTTCGTGAAGCAGGTCATAATTCCGGCCCTACAGAGCTCCCTCAGTGATCCGTCCCGTCTTCCCGACCCAAAGGCCTTGGCGAATGATTTCGTCAATATGTTTGTCCGTCAATTTACCAAAAACGATTGCGAAAATGAAACGCTACGCAGTCTCTTTCAGTCTAGCCGACCGGAACTTCTGCTTTTCTTTGAAGCTTTTCTGGACTCGTTACGATCCGCGCTTTGGCAATCCAAACACTGGCGGGAAGTGGCTCATGAACAAACCTCATCTGAAGCACTCAACAACACGAGAAGCATCTTGCGGCTGTTGGAGGGTCAGGCCCATGATCGTAAACTGGACGATATAAATATCGACGATGCACGTTTACAAGCACGCCAAGGATCATCGGAATTGCGCCAATGGCCAACCGATATCTTTGGCGCGAAAATCCCTCGCTCCGCGCTAGAATCACTGTCAAATCTCATAAGAAACAACCCTTGCGGAACAACTTTGCTGATAGGTGAGGCAGGTTCCGGAAAATCCGCGCTCATGGCTGACCTGACAGCACTACTGGAAGATGCGGGCAAGGCTGTCTTTGCGCTGAAAGCGGACATGCTGTCCGAAACTGTCACCACTCTGCAAGCCATCGAGGATGAGTTGGGCCTGACAAAGTCCATCGTCGATCAAATAACTGCATTAAGCAGGAACGAGCCGGTTGTATTGTTGATCGATCAATTGGATGCTGTGAGCGACGTAATGGACCGTTCATCAGCAAGAATGCGACTACTGATAAAGCTGGTCCGTGATATCAGAGCGCGCAAAGATATCGATCAGAAACATCTGAATGTCCATGTTGTTGTTTCCTCTCGGCCTTTTGAAGCAAAACACGACGCCCGTTTTCAACAGCTGAAAGCGGATGATGAGGTATCACTCCAATTGCCGCGCTGGGACGCCGTTAGCGAGCTTCTCAAAGAAATAGATATCGACCCTGATAGCGTGGATGCAGCGCTGCGCGAAACGCTGCGCCGTCCCTTTGCGCTAAAGCTTTATGCAGAGATCGTGAAACGTGGTGCAGATGTAGCAGGTCTGCAGGCATCACACCTTCTGGATCAATGGCTATTGTCAGCTGACCTCGGCAATGAAGATGAGCGCAAGCATTGCGTTGCCCTGATGACAATTCTTGCCGAAGAGATGCTCGAAACGGAATCCTTGTGGCGGCCCAAAGACCGGTTTGAAATGGAATATAGAGATACGGTCAGACGATGCGTGGCCTGCGGATTACTCGTTGAAAGTGGAATGAATATCGGTTTTTCCCATCAATCCTGGCTCGATGATTTTCAGGCAAAATCCTTCAAGACAGGCGCTGATCTGGCCGAATATGCCTGGACCAATCAGAACAGCCTATTCGTCAGGGCCACATTGCTCCGCGGTTTGCAGCGTTTACGCTTGGTTGATCCCGATCGTTATCTGGCTGCAATCGACGCGTTGCTGCAAAACGATAATACCCGCCGTCATGTCCGGCATCTTGTCATAGACGTCATTTCCATCAATCCAATTCCTTTGCCCAGAGAAGTCACGTGGCTGGAATATCTTGTCAATTCCGATGACATTTTGGCGCGGCGCGGACTGGCCAAAAGCGTTGATCATTGGGAGGGTTGGCGCGAGAAATTGCGGAAAATCATCCCGGGACTCATGAAACAGGAGAAGTATGAATGGCAGGCGACTGCATTGCTGGCCGCAGAAGCAAGGTTTGATCCCAGCTTCGTTGTATCCTGCCTTGATCAAAATTGGAGTGATCAGAAATATGATGCCGCAACCATCCGCGTGCTGGAACAATCAGGCATCGTAACCGAGGATGTAAAACAGCGTTTGCAAGATATCTATGCGCAGGGAAATGTTGATGAATATGGTATTTCGGGATATGTTACCAAATTGGTATCCGACGAACGCTATGAAGACGCGGCCGCCATTTTGGAAATTTGGCTACCTTCACAAAAGATCGAACGTTATACGAATCCCAAGCTCTATAGACTGAACAAATTTTCTGAAGCTTCCCCGCAGCATGTCTCCCGGGTTTTAATGCCCTGGTTCGCCAAGCTCATAACCGATACCGATACGTCCGATCGTTCATTACGCGGACATTTTGAACGCACTGACGCATTGCCCATGGGCTGGGACAGGCAGCGCGATGATGATGACATATTTGGCGTGCTGCGTACTGCACTTGCTGCTTGGACGAAGGCTGACCCGCTGGAAGCTTGGAAGCTTCTCGAACCCTATGCGAATATTCTGGTTGACGAGATGCAAGATGTGATTGCCGAAACATTGGCCGCGGCAGGTCCTGCTTTGGCGCAGCAATCATTGGATTTTCTGAATGCTGACAAAAGACGTCTGTCGATTGGCAATGCCAGTGTCGTGTTGCGCGGCGGTGTTTATTCATCGGTTCCAGGACTTGTCTCGCTGGAATTGGTCGAAGCCATTTCACCGCACCTTAGTGACGAACAAAATGAAACCTTACGGGACTATATTGAGGATTGGGATTGCTATGATTCCGACGCGTTCGCGGGCGCAGAACCGGAAACACAGAAAATGAGGTTACGCTGGGCAGACCAACGGCGCATGGCATTGTTGCAATGCTTACCCGGCAAATTTTTGACCCCGCGCCGCCGCCGCCAGATTAAGGAATGGAGAGCGCGCGAGCCCAAACCACTGAGGCGCGATAAACGTCTCAGCATGGCATCATGGGTTGGCTCGCCAATGACGCACGAGGAGATGGGCAAAGCCAGTGACGATGCAATCATGGGAATGCTTGACAAGATCAACGATCAAAGCGGGGAGCGCGATCATTTCCGGCGGCCGAGCTCAAGAAATGGTGGTGTTGTCGAAGTATCGCGCGCCTTTGCCGCATTTGGCGAGGCGCATCCGGAAAGAGCAATCAGAATAGCCCGAGAACGATTGCAGCTAGGCATCCATGAACAAACCGCCGGAACCATGGTGGAAAAACTGGCCGGCACCGATGATGTGAAACTGGCGCGGACATTGCTCGATCTGATAGCCGAGCTTTCCGAGAAAGGCTTTAGTTCTTCCGAATGGCATCATTGGGCGGCGTCAGCGCTACAGAAATTGGCAGGCACACTGGAAGGCTTGCCACAAGCTACATTGGAATTGTTGGAGAGCTGGCTGGAATGTGATCCAGAGGCCATAAAGGTACAAATTCAGGAACGGATCGCATTTGAGGAGCGGAATGCGAAGAACAACAAGTCTGATGAAAACAGCCCTATTGAACCCATCATGTTTGGCAATCACCTTGGGGGGATGCGCATACTTCCGCATGACAACTTCACAATATTGTCGGCAATATATAACGGGCTTTTAGCTGGGGACGCGCCCGATAATGACGGATGGCTTGACGTTCTGGCACGCCATGTTGATCGACCCGAAGATCCGGCGATCTGGACCGCAATTGTAAATTTTAACTTCCATGCCCTCTTTTGGGCGGACCGGAAAAACACGCATACTTTCATACGCCGCCTTTGGACACTTGATCGGGAAATTTTTGCGGATATCGAAGTGGTGCACGCCATCTGGCCGATCAAAGCCATCATACCAGAGCAATTGATGATAAAGATGATCACGCAGTGGCACGCGAGTGAAGATCAGATAGATGTCCAGGGCGCCGCGGAATTCATAACTGCCTGTCATTTGAACGATCCGGATAATCCGGCCTATGCAGAGCTTTTTGAAAAATTGAAACCAGTGCCATCAATTGAAAGCATAGGTAAAATCTTTACGGCCGCCGCCGCATGGCGGGAGGAAGATGCTGGCCTTCGAGAACCGGCGCATGTCATTTTATCTCCCTATTTCCTCTCCGCTGCGGGAGATATCGCGATTGCGGTGTCAAAAGCGGCGAGTTTCATAAAATCACTGCAACCCGATCAGTTCACGCGGGAATTCCTCGCCGCTTTATGCAAAAATGACGAACTGATTGCTGAAACGCTCGGCTATTCTTTTTTTGAAAGCCTACAGAGCCTGCTCATCCATCCCGGCTTTGACGCGGATGTTTTGAATGTGATCGAAAAAGCGGCTCTCCTTAAGATCGGAGATAATTCAGGCTTTGGTGGCCATAGAGGAGAGGATCTTGTCCAGATCGCTGTTGCTCTAATGCGCAATGACAATGGACTGAGAATTAGAGCCATGGATGTATATGAAAGCTTGCTGGATGCCAATGTCTATGGTGCCGAAGAAGCCGCGCAAACGGCGGTCGGCAGATGACCGTTCACAGCTTTCTACCTCGCATCTTGAGATACCACTTGAACGAAGAGGAACGCGAGGCTCCACATTCCTTCGTTAACGAGGTTGATGACAATGTGGTTGTGTTAGCCGAGGCGGGGATGGGTAAAAGCCGGTTGCTTGAACAATTTCAATCTGGAGACGCAGCGTTAGTATCCGCGCGAAAACTTGTTAACGCGGCCGACCCAAAGAAGCTGCTTGGTAGCAATACACTGTTGTTGATTGATGCGTTGGATGAAGCGCCATCGGTAAAGGCAGGCGATGCTGTTGACGGTGTGATTGGAGCTCTGGAACGTTGCGGCTATCCAAGGTTCATCTTGGCCTGCCGCGTTGATGATTGGCGTGAAGCGACAGCGAAGGCATCTATCCGTGAACATTATGGCGAAGAACCGCTCCAAATGCATATCAAACCGTTCGATCAGGATCAGATCGAACGGTTTCTGACTGATGGATTAGGTGCAGAAAAAGCACAGGCGACATACAAGCATTATGCCGACAGAGGGCTGCAGGATTGGCTGGGAAATCCACAGACATTGATCATGATCGAGCGCGTGGCGCGGGATCTTCCTTTGCCCGATGCGACCCGAAGCCTGTTTGAAAATTATGTTGATCTGTGCTGGCCCGAGCATAATAATAAAAAAGCCGAGATGGAAGTGGAGTTGCCGAATAAGGAAACCGTACTTGATGCGCTGGGCGCTATTTTCGCAACTTTGATCTTGAGCGGAAACAGGGCCTTTACCACCCGGCAAACGGCAAATCCGGATGATGCTGAAATATCACTACCCGATATCCGAAATTTACCCGGCGGTTCGGATTGGCAGCATGCCATTAGATGCCGTCTGGTGGTTAATATTGCTGGGGACACAAAACGGTTCACCTATATCCACCGACGCATTGGAGAATATCTGGGTGCTCGCTGGATTGCCAAATATGCCGATACGCAAGACAAGCGCGAGCGATTGCTCACCCGTCTGAATCTAAATAATGTTGTCCCAGCCAATATGCGCGGCATTTTTGGGTGGCTTTCAATCGACCCATATATGGCGGAGAAGGTTATCTTAGCCGACCCCATGGCGGTTATCGAATATGCCGATGCCGACAGCTTTGATACGCCGCATGCCGCGATACTATTAAATTCATTACGCCAATTGTCCGAGAGACATCCATGGTTTCGTGGCTGGAACGAGTATCGTGCACGGTCGCTTGTTCAAGGCGATATGCTGAATCAAACGATGCCTGTGATACTGGATAACAGTAAGGGTTTCAGGCTTCGTCTGACTTTGATGGAGCAATTGACTGGCGAGCAGCTCCCCGCTGGGATCATCTTGCAATTGAGAGATTTTTTGCTGGAACAGGCATACGACTTCGCTCTGCGCCGGGCCGCCGGAGATGCGCTCATTGGAAACATTGCTGACCAAGACTGGGTCGATCTGGTCGAAAAATTGCGATTGCACGCCCTTGAGGATTCAATGCGACTAGCTTCAGAATTTGTGGTCGAGGCTGGCTTGGAAAAATTCAGCGACGACCAAATAGTTGATGTCATTTTCGCCTATGGTAGCTTCAGCCTTTGCGCGGTTCCGGCAGAGGGCGAAAACAATCACATGCTGCGCTTCTACCGTTTCCGCAGCGAGATTAAGGACGAGCGGATTGACGGTTTCCTTGATCTGTTGACAGACTATTGCCGCGCACTTTTTCCCGAATATCGGGATTTGGAATGCGGTGACATCATCAGCCTAGGAAAATCGCTCATCGCTCGCCGTCTCAATCTCGGAAGCGTCGATCCCATTCGTTTGTGGCGTTGGATATCGGGCTTAGGAGATAGGCATAGCTTTACTGATAGTGACAATAAAATGCTCACCAACTGGTTCTCATCCAACGACGAGGATAGGCGGGCGATACAGCGGCATGTCCTGCTGCAGGAAAAAGATCCGACCGAGCTCCGCATGAAAGCTTACCGAATGGCAGAAATGGAGTCAGCGCTTTTCTTGTCCGAAGATGATGTCATTGATCTCTTGAAGCATATTTCACCGCCCGATCAAAGATGGCGCGATATCGTGTGTTTGGTTGGCCATCGAGAGCAGGAAGGCTCGAAGCTGCGGGAAGCAGCCAAAACATTTGCGGCGCATGAAGGGGACGGTGTAGATTGGCTCTCCAAACTAGCCAATCGTCCCAAGCATGATTGGGAAATTGAGAATGAAGAACGCGCAAGCAAACGAAAAACCGAACGCGAAGCCCGTTGGGCAGAATTGCGTGCAGATTATCTTGAAAACCGTCACTCCATTCTATTTGGCAGGTATCGCGGACTAATAGGGCCGGCGCGAGCCTATATGGGCCGGTACTCAGACGTTGGCAGGGATTTACCACCACATCAGCGCATAGCAAAATGGCTGGGTGACGATCTACAGCAAGATGCTTTTGATGGATTTGAGGCCTATCTTAATATTTTGCCAGCATTCCCGCAGGCTTATCACTTTGCTCAAAGTCATAGTAAGAGTAAGCAATGGCCCGCAGGTTATATTTTGTTGGCCGCATTAGCCGAACGAGTGCGGACGGGGCGGGGAGTTGATAGTGTAGACGCCGAACGCTTGATTGCGGCCCAGCTTGAAATTGCAAACCACATGGCATCCGGTGACGAGTTTGAGTCCTTGCGTGATGCTATATGGACTGAATTGTTGAAACGCGGCACCGCGCTAGAAACTTATGCGCGCTATCTTGTGGAACCAAACTTACGCAAACGCCGCGAGCATGTTTCCGGGCTATATCAATTGATGCGAGATCCTCCCAACCGGAGTTTGTCCATTCGCCTTGCGTTGGACTGGCTCTATCGCTTTCCTAGAATGAGTGGCCAAAGCGAAGAAGAGATAATTGACCTGTTGCTCCGCTCTGATCAAGCGGCGGCTCTTATTCCTATCAGCAAAAGGCGTTTGAGATCGACCGCGCTGGATGGCCGCCGCCGCCGAAACTGGAATGCTGTGCAATTGATTGTAGACTTTCCGGGTAGTGTGAACCGATTTCCTAATCTGGGCGTTGATAAGCCAGAAATGCTTTGGGTAATCCGGTCCCGTTTAGGTAGCACATTGCTTGATGGCACTCCTTTGCCCATTTTCCCGCAGCTTGCGGCATGGATGATATTACAGTTTCGGTCATGCTTTCCCGTTGAGGAGCGTCCGGGTGGCAGCACGATGGGCGACACCAACCCTTGGGATGCTACCGACTATATATCAAACATCATCAACCGTCTCGGCGACGACATTTCCGATAGGTCCATAGAACTTCTTGCAAGGTTGGTTACGATAGAAGACGGCTATCAGGATCGAATAATGTCAGCACATGCCGAGCAGCAACGCAAACGCGCGGAGCAAGATTATGCGCCAATTTCTGCCCCTGAGATACAAACAATACTTCAAGACGGTCTGCCACACTCATTGAGTGATCTTCAGCATCATGTCCTTAAACTGCTCAAAAAGGTTGAAGACCAGGTTGGCAGCAATGATACCGACTCGTGGCGTGGTCTTTTTGATCACAATGGGGTGCCGCATGAGGAAGAGCGATGCCGCGACCATTTGGTCGACTTGCTAAGACAGCATGACCAACGCATCGACTTTGCACCCGAGGGGCATGTCGGCGAAGACCGCGAGATTGACATAGACTGCAAATTGCCGGGAATGCGCTTGCCAGTTGAAATCAAAGGGCAATGGCATCCAAAGTTATGGACTGAAGCTGATTGCCAGCTAGGCGATCAACAGGCGGTAGATCATTTAGCGCAGGGCTATGGAATTTATCTGGTGCTTTGGTTCGGCAACAAAAAACTTCCCAAGAACAAAACACTGCAAAACCCGCCGGTAGGACTGCGAGTTGAAACGCCGAAGACGCCCGAACAATTGCAGGCGGAGCTATCCAAAAACCTCAGTGATGCGAGAAGAGGTCGAATTCAGATCAAAGTGTTAGATCTCACCCATGAATTCAAATAGTTCATGGTGCCTCTCAAGTCATCAACGGCCTAATCGCTTAGAACCCTGGCAGCATTCTCCCATATCGGTCGCGTAGGAAATTGCAGGACAAAAT
>Ga0100402_1007228_pt1 | contig 10783 bp, 13 predicted proteins | sample CryGeyme20150102_FD_80419 | JGI IMG/M metagenome (GOLD analysis project Ga0100402, IMG submission 80419) | Groundwater microbial communities from Crystal Geyser aquifers in Utah, USA - Crystal Geyser metaG 2015-0102 | ecosystem: Environmental > Aquatic > Deep subsurface > Groundwater | place...
GTCGACGTCAAGAAGGAACTCTACTCCAACATCCTCCTTACCGGCGGAAATATGTTGTACGGCTCCAACGTGGAAGAAATGGTGAGCAAAATTGGTGAGTCTTGCCCTCCGAACATAAAAGTAAAGGGAGTATCAGTGTGCGCAGCTGCTGAGAGAAAGTATTTAGGGTGGATAGGAGGCAGCATAGTGACTTCGTTGTCATCTTTCCAGAGCTACTGGGTGGGTGCTCAGGAATGGAAGGAGTTGGGAGCTGCTATCTTAGAACGCAAGTGCAACTGATCTTTATAAGAATATCCATTTGCAAATTAAATATATCATGCTTTGACTACATTATATCGAAAATATTCTATTTTCCATGTTACCGAAGTACGTCAAGAAACTACTAGAGGAGCTATGCCTAGATGGTCCCACAACCAGTCATCTGCAAGCAGCTCTCACCAAAATATAGCAAGCTGACGGTCTTAATCTGGTCAAATACACAGGTGGAGTATGCAAAATACTTCTGAGGCTAAGCGAACAGCTCAGAAAGGAGGAGGAAGATCAAATAGATACCATATTATACATTTTGCAGCAATTGTTTCAGAGAATCAGGAATGAGGATATTTACTAGATACAGCTAATTAAGATCAAGATGTTTTTGGTGAGCCTCAATCGACAGAATACGATGATGAACTAAGGGGAGGAGGAAAGGATCAGAAAAATTCAGTTGTTTTTGCTCAAATTGGAGAACAATGTTTTTTATCCTCTTCTGCAAGAAGATTTCTATTCACAACTTGAGAACATTTATCTTGAGGGTTCTAAATGTTTCACCAAACAAGGAAGAAATCAATAGGCATAATCCAACATCAAAAAGTGTTTCATAACTCTAAAAAAACAAGCAGCCATGCTGGCCGACATCGGAAGAAGCGAAGATTAAAAATACAGCAATGTGCTAGAAAGTAAAGGAAAGTCTCTAGAATAATTATTTTTTCTAGAGTATGCAAACAAATCAAACGGAGATATCTCTTTGACTTAGTTTACCAGCAGTATGATAAACAGATACCAATCTCTGTTCAATCGGATGGGAATGAAGGTTAATTCCCATTATTTGATTTCTAAGGTCAACAAAGCTTTGGGGAATGTTTAGAGCTCGAGTGATGATGATTCAGAGATATAAGTGAGGAAGTAGAATAGAAATCAATCACAGAACTACGAATCTTCCATGAAAAGTTCCTATGTTTCCCTCAAAAGACAGTCTCGCCTTGAAGACACCAAAACAGAAATAGAAGATACGGTTAATTTTATCCAAAATATTCGAACCAAAAGAACATCAAGCCACATAATCCCAAGAGGATAATTCTGCCGATTATCTCTGAAAATTGAGGATATCAATGATTTCAGAAAGACAGCAAGGTACAGTACATTTTAGTGCCCTCCACTAAGCCAACTTGTCAAAGAGGCCAAAAACGATAAATTTACAATCAAGTAAATTTCAGAAAATGGTAAGTCATAGTGTAGCAAGCCATCTACTACTTCCAATCTGACAGCCAATCAGACACCGAAGAAGAGAATTTTGAGTGGAGCCAAAACAATAAAAAAGTTTGATATGGTATTACGCAAAGAGAAGGAGAATCGATAGAAATTAATTCTCTTTAACCCTTTCAAGGACAAACAGTATAAAAAAGAGGACCTAAAGCTAGAGAGAACTAAATCTAAGACGATAGCTCATGGCTTCATGACTGTAGGCGTGGTTTGAAATTAATGATTTTTTGAGTGCTACTATTAGAGTAACTCTTATAATATATCAAATGGGTGACAAGAAAAAGAAGAAGGATAAAGATAAAAAGAAGGACAGGAAAAAGGAAAAAGAGGACAAAAAGAAGCGCAGAAAAAGCAGACACAGCTCAGTCGATTCAGATGACTCTTCCGATGATTCTTCAGATAGTTCTGTCTCCGAAAGGCATCACAAAAGGGACAAGAAGAAAGGAATCAAAAAAGAAAAAGATAAGAAGAAATCAGTTTCATAAAAGTAAACTCCTGCTGCTGCTTCTAATAACCCCTATGACTTCAGCTCAGTCAACTCCAACACTATGCTTCCTGTGATCAAGGGTATAGGACTTCCTATTCCTCCTCCCATGCCTAATCCGTCTTCAGTTGCATACGTTCCTAAACCAAAAGTCAAAGAACCTAACATTTTCAAGTTGCTTCCCAAGTTACCTTATGGAGCTGTCTTGTTTGCCAAGACTATCTATTCTGGTGAATATTTGAGCCAGGAAGTATTTGATGTTGTCCTCAATTAGATGATCAAAGGTATCGAGCAGACCACTATTCAGGAGCAGCACAAGAAGGGTACAAATGCGATCAATAAGTGCAAAGTAGAGCTGTAAAAAGTGTCTGCTGAATAACAGGCACAATCAGCCAAAATGAGCTTAAATCCCTTGTTCGAGCCTGTGAAATAAAAGAGCAATCGATATGAAAATTTACAGAAAGTATACCACGAGCATATGGAGAAGGCCAAGTTCATGGCTGCCTGATAGTTTATGGCTATATTGATAAATATGGATGAAGCGAGCGAATAAATCAATGTTTATGCCAGAGGGCAGTGGTAGAGTGTCTAATAGTACACTGATTGGTGGCTTGTGGACTGAATATGTTAAATGTTCCAAAGCTCATTTTATTTTTACTTTACTGCTAAACTTTATTGCTCTGAATTGATGCTTCCTGTTTCTGAATAGTCGACAGAAGATGTTCTCTAATTTTATCAGCAGATGTTTCCTGTATTGCTCTGATTGTCTTCATTGTAACTGTGCTTTCTTATGTCTATTGTGTCTGGTTGAGATTGCTTTTTTCCTTGGAGGAATCCATAGTCATCGTATGTTAGCTGTTCTTTATTATGGAGCTGATTGATAGACTGAATAGGTCATCATCACTTATTATTTCTTATTTTGTTGTCTCAGCTGGGGCCTAAGCTATCATTTGCTCATTCTCAGCACTCTAACTTTATTGTAAGCACTAACTGGCTGGAGTTTCAGGTACCATATGATTGTGTTTGTTTGTTATTTAGTTGGCTCTTACTTTCAACATGAGCTTTTCCCTGTCAAATACCACTTAAGTAACTTTCTTCATGTTTTTCTTTCGCTGAGCAAGCAGTTATTCTTCTTCATAAGCCAGGCATCCGGGATAGACGAAGTTAGGCAGTTTTTGTTCAGGGTTTACTTTTATATACTTGACATACTCCAACTCGATACCTTTGACACTCAGTTCTCTGTATTGTTCCTTAATCCATTCGAGGGAATACTTGTTGCGGCTAAATGGCTCAACCATCAGCAGGAAGCAGTTCACTACCGGAATGTTATTCATTTAGTCGTATGAGATGTATTTGATATTTTTGTACCTATCCAGCCGAGACTGCAATACCTCCACGACTGACAATGATTGATACAGTATGATGACCTTCTGTGTATGTCGGCTGAGGATCAGCTCTAAATAGCTCCAAATTGATTCTTTGCACTCATTGACAACCTTTCTGACAACCTGGTCATAGACTTAATTTTCACTGATGTTGGCATGAGTTTCGAGTTATAGAGGTTTCCACATAGCACAGTTGATAACAAACGGACTGGAGTCGAAGACGAGTAATCTATGGAGTTATTTTAGTTAAAGGAGGTGGTTGGCTGGGTAATGATTTTGTATGACGTCGTAGCGCTTTTTGAGGAATTCGAGGTGAGCAGATGAATGTAGAAATGGTAAAAATTCCCACAATTTTTTGTGACCTTAGCGACTGATCAGTAGGACATTTTTATAACCTTTCGATATAACTATAGACGGAGCAACAATGATAAAGTTGTAGGAGTAGGTCCCAATTTCCGACGAACACTACCTGGTCAAGGATTTGATGCGAAGAATTAAGATCAAGTTGATGGATTTCGGGTATAGCAACGGAGAGATCCACAAGGAGATGATGAATGTTGTCAATAAGGTCCTCAAAGTCAGAGCCAACGAGGCGAAGGAGTTGAAGAAGGTCCTCACCAGCAGGCTAACTTCAGACAAGATCAGCAAGAAACTGATGTACCAGCTGATCATAGAGCTAGATCTCTATCTCAACTGTATCGAGGACAACTACGACGAACCCTCGGAATAAATAGTCAAGATCTAACACTCAGAAGTCGAAGTGGTGGAGCCTCCCAAGCGTTAGTCTCAAATCCTTCTGAAAACATAAGATTTGTTTGATGATTATGGAGAAATGAGTTTGTATGAAAGCATGAGAAGACCATCTTTGTTTCGAGATTTCTTTGGATAGGCCCATCGTCCCAAGCGTTTCGTCAGCAGGTTGAGCAATTTAAGGGAGGTCAAATTGGAAGAATTCATTGATTGCGGCTAAGAACTTTGATATGGATGCGCTATGATAAAATAGCTTAAAAATAAATATGCATGGATAAGTTAATCAATTTATTCTGAAACTCCCCGATGAGCACATCTGATCGATTTCGCAATAGGACCCCCAAAAGAGTTCATGATTTGGTCAAAGCACAACAAGAACATGCCTAAATACTGGATGATAGTTTGTAGGAGGTGATCGCCTACAAAGATAATAAAGCATCACGCTACTAACAGTTGAATTCTTCTTCTAGTCAAACTATTCGCAAAGAAAAAGATTATCAGGATATGGATGTGCCAATCTACAGATTGCAGACCACTTCTTACACCATTGATGCTACCATGTCAGAGGAGGAAAATTCTTTTTTTGCAACTGGTACTCTCATTGGAAATTTTTACACTATTGACGGACAGGTCAAGCTTGAAAAGGTGAAATTTATTGGCAATTTCAAAGGAGCAGTGGAGTATGATTAGGACAATCTTGGCGATATATATTTTTAAGGACAGATCTCCCAGTTTTTAGTCATTCGAACCAGAGACAACGAAAGCCAACTAGATCCGTTTTTCTAAGAGCTAGAGTATAATGAAACTAACTTTACTGGCTTTTTTAAAGGAGCTTTTTATCGCTGGAGTGACATTCCCACTCTTTCTGATTAATAGATCTCACCTAAAAAATTATTCAGGCTTCAGAAGAAATTGAGCAACAGTTTTTATGGATGCATGGATTGCAACAACTATATTAGAGAACAGCTAGAGTCGACAAAAAAATTATCGAAGGTTGAATATTTTTTACCAACTGTCGTGAGATTTTAAGTTCAGGATATCCGATAGATCTACCTGGATAGATCTTTGGCTGCCATCAGTGGTGCCTTTTTTGTGGAGATCAAATACAATGATGAGATTAAGGGCTTGATCCGATAGACCAACAAGGTGATCAAGAAATCGAAAAACAGTCAAAAGTATAAAAATTTACTGAAAATATAGCTAAATTTTCACCGAGATTTCAATCTGACCCTGTAGCTCGAGGATGACGATGATGGTACTGACAGTGAAGGTTCTGAGTGGAGCATCATGGATAAGACCTGGGACATTGTCAAATAGGATGACTAGAAGAATCAGATGTTGAAGTTCAAAATATGGAAAAGGTTCAATGCATAGATTGACAATTCTTACGGCTCTTTTTTTGCTCCTTTCAACCTGAGTTCATTGAAGATTGTGATGACTCTGCATCATTTTTTGGTTCTAGATGAAAAAGGCAACAACGTGAAAGTTCATCTCATCGGCACTGATGTATTTGATTATGATCCAAAAGAAGGCTACAATCCTTTCCGAGCTTTCAACGATCTCGAGGTTCATAGAAAAATGTAGGAAATAACACGAATTCCTCACATTAACAGAATCCATAAGATAAACAGATTCAAGTGCACGGATACTGGCACTTTCATGATAGCTGACAATCGACTTCGGCTTTATCCCTACTGGCGAAACATCTTGCAAAACACCTACACTCAGAATGAAAGTTGGACATATGCTTTAGGAATCAAGGAAAGAGTGTCACTTTTTTAGATGCCTGAAGTGAGGTCAATTTCTGAAAGTTTTAATTATTTTAATGAAAACGGTTTCAAAGAAAATTCAGAGTAAGAGAATGTTAAAATTGAGAATTTCAAGTTTCAAAAGTGGAGCTACATTATTATCGAAATTCCAATTTTCAAGTATTTGGTTATAGATATGATCCAAGTGTTCGTCCCTCTTTTCCTACTTGCCAGCATCAGTCTTCTGATCTTTACTAGTGAAAATGGAATATACGATGGCCAATACAGCATCATCGCCTATCGTCTCATCAACGTTGCCTCTCTCATGATCGCCTATGTGTCGCTGATACCAGTCATTCGATAAAACCTGCCTCCGATGCCGGGGGTGACTCTCATTGAGCTGATCACCTACTTTGAAGTGGCCCCTAACTTATTGGCTATCTTGAGCAGTTTGTTGGAGTATGAGACACCCTACACTCAGTGGCAGATCGATTATCGGGTGTTCAAGGATGGCCTTTTTATAGCCTCCTTCGTGATAAGTATGCTAAATTTGCTGGCTTTGGTGATCCTCTTCACAGCTTACATCCTAAAGGAGTACAGAATCAATAAAAACATTTTGCTCCCTTTAAAGGAATCCCAAAGAGCATAAAATTACAAGTACCGATCTCCTTGCTATTTATAGTTCATGGAGAAGGTCAGGAAGAACAGAAAATAATGTCTCCTCACAATACCCGGTTAGGAGGAAGTAAAGGAATGATCATTTATTTTTATGCTGAGGGGAAATCTGTTATCGGTACATCGATCTTATTTAAAATTCAAAATAACTTATGGAGTCTAGTAACAATATGATACGAGAATAAAATGCTTATCAGTAGCAAGTGGGACATAAAATTTAGCATTTCTACGATCAACCTGTCCCCATCTATAAACTCAAGAATAAAGGAATCTCCTTCAAAGCACGCCTTCCACCCGATGAATAAAACTCCTAGCATAAGGCACCAAAAATCCAAGAAGGGAGTTAGCCTGAACTGTACTTCTTCGCAAGGGGGAATATAGTGGGGCAGTTTTATAGCATGGAACACCCAGTTGCACTTGATAATGTCATGTTCATTGGCAGTTTCAAAGGGGTCCTAGAAAAAAGCGAGAGAGTGGGAGACTAATAGATTTACTTCGAAGGCAGTATATCCAATTTTTTGATCCTTATCAACCGTCGGGAAATTAAGGACGAAAATATTGACTAAAAGAGAAGACAAGTTATAAATTAACTTGAGCAAACTTAAACAAGCTTCAAAGGTTTTTTCAAGGGCAACTTCTATGAATGGAGTAAGATAGATTCTCTTCGTGGTATTCCTCTAGTCAAGGAAAAATGGGTGGCTATCGAGCAGAATCTTAGTCATGGTGAAATTAAGACGAATTGTAACACTCAACTGTGGCGTAAAAGGTCTCCTCTGAAGCATGTCGAGCAGGAGCATTCGGATAGGAAAAATTCCAAGAAAGAGCCCAGAAAGGAAGAAAAAGAGGACAAAACTCCATGGGAGTACTTCCTGCCGACAGCTGTCAGATTCTAACTGGAATAAATTCGAAGCATCAATCTTGAAAAATCTGGAGCAATTATAAGCGGCTTCTTCTTTATTGAGATCTATTATAATGATGAGATCAAGGAACTCATTGAAACAACAAAGAAGAATTTGAGAGTGAAACAAGAGAAGGCCAAATAAGCCATGAAGTCAGCTAAATCGATTGAGGAAAGTAACCAAATCAAGCAAAAGATCGACTCCTACCACAATTTTCTGAAAGTAGAACTGGGCTTCCATAGGGACTATAACATCACTCTTAATTTTGAAGATGACGATGATGAGGCTAACGAAAGCTAAGGCTCAGAATGGAGCATCATTGACAAAACCTGGGATATCACTTTGGAGGACGACGAAGTCAATCAGGTTTTCAAATGGAAAGTATGGAAATGCTTCAATGCTGAAATTGATAACTCTTTCGGGGCATTTTTTGCACCCTTCAATCTGAGTACTCTCCGAATAGTGATGACCCTACATCACTTGGTTCTTCAGAACAAGCACGAAAAGAAGGTCAAAGTCAACTTGATAGGCGTTGATGTCATGGACTACGACGTTGAGAGAGGTTATGACCCTTTCCTTCCTCTTGACAAGCTTGAGTAGCACAAGTAGCTATCCAAGCAGAGCTACAATCCTCAGCACAACCGCTTCCACAAGATCAACAGATTCAACTGCCGAGACAACAACGTCTACAAGATAGCGGATAACAGGATGACCCTCTACCCTTACTACCGAAGCGTCCTAATAAACAAAAATACAGCCAACGATACCTATGAGTGGTCGATGGGTCTCCATGAAAAAAACACTCTTCTGAACGAGCCAGAAGTACGATCAGTTTCTGAGGGTTACAAGTATTATCAGGATATCATGAGAAATAGAACAAATGACATCTACATGAAGATCGAGACCTTCCAGATGCACAAGTGGAACTATGTCATTACTGAGGTTCCTATTTACAAATATGTAGTGATTGATATGTTGCAAGTATTCGTGCCTCTGATTCTACTGGCTGCCTTCAGTCTGCTCATCTTCTAAATCGACAATGGAATCAGCATCGATAATGGAGGATATACCAACTTGGCCTTTAGAATAGTCAATGCAGCATCTTTGATGATCGCCTACGTGTCCCTTATCCCCATTATTCGATAAAGCTTGCCACCGATGCCGGGGATCACCTTAGTATAAATATTGGCCTATATCCTTACAGTTCCAATCTTTCTAGCCCTCATCAGCAGCATGCTTGCCTACACAGAAAGTATCGTCACCTGGAGAAATACCTATTTGGCCTTCACAGATGCGGTCTTCATAATTGCGATGGTCATCTCGGTGGGAAGCTTCATCATCATGATCGTTCTGTTTATCGGCTACATGATGAAGGACTACAAGATAAGTGAAGGAATACCCAAGCCTGCCGATAAAAGATATAAATACAGGTCTCCTCAGTACATGAGATTCATGGAGCAGGCCCTTCTCAAGAGGAACTAGTGCCAGATTGAAAAGGTGAACATCAGGGAGAAAAAGATTTGATAATTGATCAAAATGGCAAAATAAAACTATATTACTACCAACTGCTCAGTCAATTTTTCTGCTTTTCCTTTATCAGTTTCTACATGTTCTTGAGCTAACGCCTCAATTTGGTATTTTAAAGGGCTAACAAAAATTATTTCATACCGTAGGTCCGTTCATGATCGACTGATTGTTTGATCCATTCATCCCCGTCAATGCTTTCTGCATTATATTCATCAACCTCCTTGATCTTGCATAGACCTTTTTTTGTCGTCATCTGGTTGCAACATCTTTCCTCAGAAGATTCATTGAAAGAGTCATTGAAGCTTTACTGATTATGAGTTGTTTTTCGGAAGGTCTCAAAGCCATCATAAATATTTAGTTGGTTTTTTTCATCAATTTTTTATAAATTTTTGATGACCTCGTCTAACAGCTATTGATTACCTCCTGCCCATTTGCTTTTCTTGTGAGTTTCAATGTTGCTATCAATGTCGTTATCAATGTCGTTTGTGGCACTGGCGCTAGCACTGGCAAATGAAGCACTGCTGCAATCACTTCTAGAGGTATCACCACCCATCGCATATCTAACATCACCCTATCTGCATATAGGAGACTCGCATTCGGGTTTCTGAACTGAGCTTCTTTTTGTCGACATATTTTCGAGGAGGTCATTAAAGATAGCATCGAAGGAAGAGGGTCCTTTGCTATTGGGAGGAAAGGGTAACTGTATTGGTTTGAGAGTATGAACAGGTAGTGAGGAGGGAGTCGGACTGTTGTTTTTCTTAACAATATTGCCAACTCTGACATCAGTAAGGAAGGAATTCCAATCTGTTATTCCCAATTTGAGACAAACATACTAAGTTTATTGCTTGAACTTTTCTAACTCGAATCGTAGATTTTATTCTTGGTTCAAAGCTGGAGTGTTGAGTATCATGCTCATTTTGGCTGTTTTTAATAATAAAAATATAAACTATCACATAAGATATCAAAATCAAGGTGGTCAGTGCTTCAAAATTTTAAATGTTGTGGGAAGTTGCTCCTTAAAATGTATTAGCTCTTCTACGACATCGAGGTCTTCATTTTTATCTTTCAGTTAGTCTATCTTTAGTTTATGTCTGGCGACGTCCATTCCCAGGGAGAGAAGGGGAATGATGAGAGAGTCATACTAGGGAAAGTTGTCCTCATTCATGGTTAGATAGGTGTAAAGGGTCAGCATATATTTCCTGGTGACGTATATCCATCTATCAGGAGGATTTTAATCTCCTATCTTATGTAAAGATGCGTAATCTTTGAGGTGTACCTCGCTGTATGTCAACTCTTATAAGAGGGTTTTTGCATTCTACAAGGGATCCTTTGTCAACTGGAGGACATCCTACAAGATTTTTTTGTACTATTCCTTTGTATTTTTATCCTGGTCTTCGAACTCATTTAGCTCTTCATTGAGCAAGATCATTTTTTAATAGCAACTATTAAGCGCTCTAATTTCTTTCATTAGGTATGCATTCTTTTCAGATAAAAATTTATAGTGCTTATCTCTTGCCTGTCGGTTCATGTATGACTCGAGTTTATCAAAGTGGGCGACAAGGAGATCATTATTATCGCCAGCTCTATTATTACGTACCAATGGAACAGTGTTATTGGTATATCTTAGCTTTTTGCGCTATCCGATTTTCTATCGCTCAACCTGGGCCATTCTCCTGGTCTCTACCGTTCTTTCATAGAGAAGTATCAGATAACTGATGAGGTATTTTTTGGAGTTCATCATTTTTTCAAAGCAAGAGCTGTTATATGACATCAGATTGATCAGTTCCTAAGCCA
>Ga0100402_1007229_pt1 | contig 10782 bp, 11 predicted proteins | sample CryGeyme20150102_FD_80419 | JGI IMG/M metagenome (GOLD analysis project Ga0100402, IMG submission 80419) | Groundwater microbial communities from Crystal Geyser aquifers in Utah, USA - Crystal Geyser metaG 2015-0102 | ecosystem: Environmental > Aquatic > Deep subsurface > Groundwater | place...
AAAGCTCCCGCAAGCTCTTTGGATCGGAGCTGGAGCTGGAGCTCTAATGGACCTTCTCTCTGAAGATCCAATGGGGCTTCATGCTCTTAATTATGTCATCGTAATCGGACTTCTCTACAGGATTCGGAAACATTTTTCATATAATCACCCACTTCATTTAAGCCTATTTACGTTACTTATCTCCTTTTTCTCTACAGTAATACAAATTGTACTCCTTTTTCTTTTTGACAGAAGAATACCTTTTGGGGGAAAATGGATCTTTGGCGATCTCATTGGAATGCCTGTACTTGACGCTCTGTATGCATTTGTTTGCTTTGCAGCCCCGTTTACTCTTTTTGAGAAGTTAAAACACATTTGGATGGTATTTTGGTTAAAAAGAAAGAATCCCTCACACATATCACATTAATTGCGATTGAAGCAGCTCTTTTAGCAGGAGACATCTTGCGCCAAGGTTATGGGACACAATTTTCAATTTCGACAAAAGAAGGGCACCATAATTTGGTGACCGAATATGACTACCGGGCGGAAAAAGCCATTATTGAGTTCATTACTCAACAAGTCCCGAACTCCTCTTTTATTGCTGAAGAAAGTGGCTCTTCTGAAAATAATGGGGAGCTTCTTTGGATTGTGGATCCACTTGATGGAACTGTAAATTTTGCTCACCACATCCCCATTTTTTCTGTGAGCATTGCAGCTGTAAAAAATGGACAAGTCATAAGTGGCGTTGTCTATCAACCCATTACACATGAGCTCTTTGTTGCTGAAATCGGCAAAGGATCTTTTTTAAACGGACAAAAACTCCAGGTATCCAATGTAAAAGACCTAGATAAATCGATGCTCGCTACGGGATTTCCCTATAATTTGTCTAAAAACCCCTTCCACTGCATTGACCACTTTGTAGATATTCTTAAAAAAGGGATCCCTATCCGAAGAATGGGCTCGGCTGCTATAGACTTAGCCTATACAGCGGCAGGACGCTTTGAGGGTTTTTTTGAGGTCGAACTCGGTCCTTGGGATGTAGCAGCTGGCAAACTCCTTGTTGAAGAGGCTGGAGGAAAGGTAACCGGATGGGATAACTCCCCTTTTGATATCCACGGAAGAACGACAATGCTTGTTACAAATGGTCATATTCATGAATCGATTGCTGCACTCCTGAACAGGTTGATTTAATCTATGTTAATTGATGGGAAAAAGACAGCAAATGAGATTCAAAAGGAGCTCGAAGTAAAGATTTCTGAAATCAAGGGGAGAAAACCGGGTCTTGCTTTTATCTTAGTGGGAGAAAATCCTGCATCACTCTCTTACGTCCGCGCAAAAAAAAGGGCCTGCGCATTGGTTGGGATTGTGTCAACAGTCCTTGAGCTTCCTCAAGATGTTACAGAAATAGATTTACTGCAAAAAATTGATACGTTTAATCGAAGTAGTGAAATTGATGGCATTTTGGTTCAACTCCCCCTCCCCTCTCACATTAATGAAACCCTCATCACAAGCTCAATCAATCCTGCTAAAGATGTAGATGGTTTTCATCCTCTTAACGTGGGGAAAATGCTCTTAGGGGATGATTCGGGATTTCTTCCATGTACTCCCCACGGAATCAAGGAGCTCCTCTTACGACATCAAATCCCAGTCTCCGGCAAACATGTCGTCATTGTAGGGAGAAGCAATATCGTTGGGAAACCCCTAGCTGCAATTTTAATGCAAAAAAAAGAAGGGTGTAATGCAACTGTGACAGTAGCTCACAGCCAAACAGAAAACTTATCAAAAATCACCCTCTCTGCCGACGTTTTAGTGGCAGCTGTCGGCAAAGCTAACTGCATTACAAAAGAGATGGTTAAGCCAGGATCCACTGTCATTGACGTAGGGATCAATCGGGTGGAGGGAAAACTTGTTGGTGATGTTGATTTTGAAAATGTCTCTAAGGTAGCAGCTCATATCACGCCAGTGCCAGGCGGAGTGGGGCCTATGACCATTGCTATGCTCTTACAAAATACCTTTTTTAGCTTTTTAAAGCTTTTAACGCTCCTTCTTCTAATAACCTCCTGCCAAAAAAAGGAGATTTCCAAAGACTCTTGCACCCATTTTGATGGGTGGAAAATGACGATGCCCTACCATGTAGTACTGGGGGAAAAGTTAAATCCAGATGAAAAAGCAAAAGTTTCTCAAGTCATTGAAAATACATTCCTAGAGGTTCATAATATCTTTGATAACTGGAATGAGACCTCTGAAATTTCTCAAATCAATAAGGCTCCTAAAGAGACACTCATCCCCCTCTCCCTCCCTCTCCAAAACATTTTTGCTATCTGCAATCAAATTGTCACTTTAAGTGGAGGACGCTTTGACCCAACAATAGAGCCCCTTATCTCGCTTTGGAAAAATTCAAAAGAACCATCCGCAGAAAAAATAAAAGAGATTTCTGAGGCTCTTGGCTGGAAGCATATCACCATCCATAACGGGATTTTAAAAAAGGATTCAACTGAGACCCGACTAGATCTCTGCGCCCTTTCAAAAGGATTATGCATTGACTGGATCATCGAAAGAATTCAAGCTTTAGGTCATACCGATATACTCGTTGAATGGGCTGGAGAAATTAGGGCTATAGGTCACCATCCGGAAAATCGTGACTGGACTATACAAATAGATCCCGGATTAAAAGTAGAAAATCAGTCACTAGCCCCCCTTCCTCTTCGCAACTGCGCACTTGCCACAAGTGGAAATCAAAATGGTCACATTATTGATCCATTAACAGCTATGCCGGTAGAATCTTCCATTGCATCTGTAACTGTGATGGCCCCCACTTGCGTTCTAGCAGATGCTCTTGCAACAACAGCTATGCTATTTCGTTCAAGAAAAGAGGCTGAAAGCTTTGCTCAGGAAGTTGTCGATCTATATCCTGATGTAAGTTTTTGGATCATTAGTCATAGGGATGAAAAATAAATCAAATGATAAAAACAGTCTATTTTGATCTAGGAAATGTCCTTATATTTTTCAGCATGCCAAAAATGTTATCGCAATTGAGCAATTGTACTGGTATCCCCGTCCCTAAAATTAAGCAATTACTCCTTAAGTCTAATCTAAGAGAGCTATACGAAAAAGGACTCATTGATACAGATCAGCTCTATAAAACCTTTGTTCACCATGCACATAAATCCTTCTCTCTTCACGAATTTATGATTAACTTTTCTGACATTTTTACTCCCAACACTGAAATCATTCCGATTATTAAATCTCTAAAAAAAGAAAAGATTCGCCTTATTTTACTTTCTAACACGTCGGAGTGTCATTTCAATTACGCCTACTCCCACTATCCTATCTTACAAGAATTTGATCATAAAATTCTCTCTTATGAAATGGGCGTTTGGAAGCCCGACTCTTCCATTTTTGAAAAAGCGCTTACCTTCTCAGAGTGTGAAAAAGAAGAGTGTTTTTATACCGATGACATCTCCCATTTTATTAAAAGTGCGAGAAGAGTAGGGCTTCCCGGAGAAATCTATACAGATGTCCCCTCCTTAAAAGGGCACCTAAGCGAGAGAGGCCTTCATTTTAAATAGCAGCCATCTTACAAGTGAGCTTCAATGCGCTCTGCAAAAAACTTTTGGATTTCCTGAGTTTAGAAATGGACAGCTCGAGTCGATTCTCACATTATTTGAAAAGGGTAAACTCCTTTGCATTTTGCCAACTGGATATGGAAAATCGCTCCTCTACCAATTACCCGCATGTCTTCTGCCAGGAACAACGCTTGTAATCTCTCCCCTCCTCGCCCTCATGCGAGACCAGATCTACAACCTGGGTAAAAAGGGAATTTTAGCCTCAGCGATTAATAGCGATCAAACCTCTGAACATAACGAAGAAATATTCCAGAAAGCAAAGGAAGGGAATTGCAAGATCCTTTTTATAGCACCTGAGCAGTTAGACCACATCGATCGCTTTCAAATCCTATTAAATTTAAATATTGATCTCATTGTAATTGATGAGGCCCATTGCATTTCTACTTGGGGCCATGATTTTCGCCCCAGTTATCGCCAAATTCTCACCTTCACAAAGGCGCTCCTTACTAAAAACCCAAATACAAAAGTGCTAGCCTTAACTGCGACAGCAAATGAACGGGTAGAAATTGACATTTGCAAACAAATATTTATCGATCAAGAGCCTGAAGTATTTCGTCACAGCATGAACCGTCCAAATATTTCACTCTCTGTGATCCAAGTGCAGGGGGTTGCCGCAAAGCTTTCTCTTTGTGAAGAGCTACTCGCAAAGTGGGAAGGGTGCGGACTAATCTACTGTGCAACAAGAGAAAATACAGAACTTGTGGCTGAATACTTTCAGCATAAAGGGCTTAACGTCACCTCCTATCATGCCGGATATGAAACCTCTACTAAATGCGAGCTCCAAGAGGCCTTCATTCACGATAAATATAAAGCGCTTGTTGCGACAAATGCGCTAGGTATGGGAATTGATAAAAGCAACCTACGATTCATCATTCACTTTGACTTTCCAGGATCTATCACAGCTTATTACCAAGAAGTAGGGAGATGTGGCAGAGACGGAAAACCTGCCCATGGGGCGATCCTCTTTGATCCAATCGATCAAAATATTCACGATTACTTTATCCACTCATCCCTCCCCTCCCCCCATGACTTTGAAAATATCCAAACTGCCATCCGTGGCGCAAAAGATCCTCTAGGGCTTAGAGCCATTAAAACAGCTACAGGTCTTCATCCTACACGAGTGACCCTAGTCATTGCTGAGCTTTTAGAGCAAGGATACATATCAAAAGAGAGCATCAAAGGAAAGCAAGTGTATCAACCTCTTTCCAAAGAAACTCCCCCTGATCTTTCTAGATATAAGATTCAAAAAGAGGTGAAATTACAGGAGCTTAAGCAGATCAAATACTACGCTGAGCAAACAGATAAATGCCGGATGCTCATACTCCGCCACTATTTAGGAGATGAGGATGGGGATGAATGTCAAAGCTGTGATATTTGTTTAAAGCAAATACGAGAAGATCATCCACAAAAAACCCTTTCAGCAATTTCAGAGTGGCTGGACTTTAGAGTAGCTACCATTGCTCCAATGGCAAGAGAAAAGCTCTCTGCTGGATTTAGTGTTTTAGATGGTAATCTCAGATCGCAACTCTTTATCCATTTTATGCAAAATAGATCCCAAGACAAAATAGATGAAACCCTCTTTGAACTATTGAGCGCACATTTATCGAAGTACATGCAAAGCACTCCAATAGCTGGAATCATCCCCCTTCCATCTCGCACTTGGAAAGGGAGAGACCCCTTTTCAAAAAAAATCGGAGATCAGTTCAACATCCCCCTTTTCGATCTTTTATCCTGGGAGCAAATCCCTGAAAAAAGACAAGGCGAGCTATTAAATAATGACCAAAGACATGATAACGTTCACAAAAAAATAACTGCAACTCTCCCCTCTTCCCTACCAAAAGGGGCTCTTCTTCTATTTGATGATTACATTGGTTCAGGCAATACCTTAAAGGAAGCTGCTCGTGCATTAAGATCCGCTAAAGTCCCCAATGATTTAATCCCCATAACCATAGCCTCTCTAAAGTGGCGCCTTGGCAAACCTGGCTTTGTCCAGTAAGTAGACCTCTTTAAAAATTAGGGTTCGTCGAGTTTTGAAAGAGCTCTAGTACTGAATTGACTAAAATTGATTCTACTATAAACATAGACGCTCCTTACTTAAGGAGATAAATGATTAATAATACCAATCGCAGTAAATAACTTTTTTACTTCGTTAGACATAACCTTGTAGCTTACTCACTGTACTCCAGAAAAATAAACTTTGAGTGACAATTTATCCCCCGTTTCCTACAATCAGGATATGACCTTTAAAAAGCGAAGAGGCAAGTCTAAAGTCACCTCTAATCTCTCTAAAACGCTCACCCAATACATTCAAGGTAAGCGCTACAAACCATCAACTTTTATTGAATTGATCTCACAGCTAGATATTGCTGAAGCACATACACCCCTTGTAAAAGATATTCTTGATGATCTTTTGAAAAAAGGAACTCTTACTTTCCAGGAAGGAAAATACACTGTTCCATCTACTGCGGAGCTATTTATCGGTACAATTAGCGTTCATCCAAAAGGGTTTGGATTTGTTAGAAACCCAGGTGGATCCGATATCTTTATCCCTACACACTCAATGATGGGCGCCATCGATGGGGACACCGTTGAAATTGAAATTAATCCAGTTGTCTCATCAAAGGGAGCTGAAGGGGTAGTTGTTTCTCTTTTAAAAAGAAGCCGTACCCACTTAGCCTGTACAATTATTGAAAAAACAGGCTGCGAATACATCGGGTACTCTCCGCTTCTCGGTATTAAAAAACCCGTTAAGGTAAACTCTAAAAAAGCCCTCAAGGAGGGCGATCGAGTTATTTGTGAGGTAACAACTTGGCACGATAAGGGCGATCTGGTTGAGGGAGATCTCTCGAGCCTAATCGGTCATATTAGCGATCCAAGTATTGATATCAAAGCAGCTATTGAAGAGTTTGAGCTCCCTCATGGATTTAGCAAAGAAGCTGTAGCAGAGGCTCAAGAATTTGGGGAAAAAGCATCAGATAAGAGCAGAAAAGACATCACCGACTGGGAAGTTGTTACCATCGATCCAGATACTGCCAAAGACTATGATGATGCCATTTCCCTTACCCAGGATAAAAGAGGACATTTTTTCTTAGGAGTCCATATTGCAGATGTAAGCCATTATGTTAAAGCGGGCTCCCACTTGGATAGAGAAGCCTATTTACGATGTAATTCCACCTATTTTCCAGGCAAGTGTACTCCAATGCTCCCTGAAGAGCTATCTAATGAGCTTTGCAGCTTAAAACCAAAAGTCATTAGACTCACTCAGTCGGTTTTCGCTGAATTTAATCCGGCGGGCGATCTTGTCGATTATAAAATCGAAAGAACTGCGATCAAGAGTAAAAAGAGATTTACCTACAAAGAAGCTTTTGCCGTTATAGAGAAGAAGAAAAAAAGCGTTTATGCACCTCTTCTTGAAAGGATGGTTCAGCTCTGTTATTTGCTGAAAAAGAAGAGAATGGAGCGAGGGAGCATCGATTTTTCTCTCCCAGATGATGTCATCATAGTGGATGATCACGGAGTCCCTCAAAAAATTGAAAGGGTCGAGTACGATATCACTCACCAAATGATTGAAGAGTTCATGCTTAAGGCAAATGAGATCGTCGCAAAACATCTAGCTGATAAAGGGAAAACGCTCATTTACCGAGTCCACGAGGCTCCCAAAGCTGAATCATTCCAGGACTTCTACACCTACGCTAGATCTTTAGGATTTACGCTACCTGCGAACCCTGACCATTTAGACATTCAAAAGCTCTTTAAAGAGGCCAAAGACTCCCCTCTTTTACCGCAACTATCTGTCGCTTTCATCAGAAGTATGCAGCTTGCGAACTATTCCCCTGATAACTTGGGCCACTATGGTCTTGCACTAGAACATTATTGCCACTTTACAAGCCCCATTCGAAGATACACTGACCTTATCATTCAACGCCTTTTATTTGATGAGCTCCCAGAATCTTGTAATTTAGATGTTATCTCAACGACATGTTCTGAAAAGGAAAGAATCTCATTCCGTGCTGAAAGCTCTGTAACTCTCCTTAAAAAATTGCGTTTAGCTGGCACCTATTTTGAGGCAGATCCAAATCAAGTCTATTCAGCAACAATTACTCGAATCAAACCATTTGCCATCTTTTTCGAAGTGGAACTCTTTGATTTAGAAGGTAATACCCACATTTCCAAGCTCGGCAATGATTACTATGAGTACAATCCAAAAAGGATGACCTTTAAAGGGGCTCGTACTGGGACTACCTATTCAATAGGACAGTCAGTTTTTGTTCGCTTAGAAAAAATTAACTATATTCTCCAACAATCTGAGTGGTCGTTTGTTTCCCCACCTTCAACCCGTGCAAAAAAACGAAAATGAAAAAGTATTTTTTCACAGGACTCCTTACGTTATTGCCCCTTGCAGTCACCTTTTGGATTGTCCATTTTTTTATAAATTTTCTGACTAAACCCTTTTTTGGTACAGTCTCTTTACTTACCAATCACTTACCTATCGGCCCCTTTGCAATCCGGATCATTACACAGCTTTCGATTCTCATTACCCTATTTTTGCTCATTCTCTTTTTAGGACTTGTTGCTCGGAGATTTTTCTTTGGAAAAATGCTCCAAATTGGCGATCGGATGTTGATCAGAATTCCACTGGTTAACAAAGTTTATAAAACCTCTAAAGAGATTGTTAAATCTCTTTTCAGCTCTCAAGTTGGCTCGTTTAAACAAGTTGTGATGATCCAGTTCCCCTATACCGGCTGCTATTGCATTGGTCTTATTGCAAGAAACGCCCCTAAAACTTGCTCAGATGCTGAAGGTGATGAGCTCGTATCTGTCTATATTCCAACAACTCCTAACCCAACAACCGGCTTTCTCGTTATGTCTAAACGATCAGAACTAATCCTATTAGATATGAAAAATGAGGAGGCTATAAAATATATCGTCTCATGCGGCGTAGTCCAACCTGCAGAAAGGGGGCAACAATGAAAAAATATTTCATAACAGGACTTATCATAGCCCTTCCTGTTGCCCTCACTCTCATGGTCATGGCATTTTTATTCGATTTTTTTACAGCCCCCTTTATCACAATTGTAGGGCCATTTATTAAGTTCCTTCAGAGTAAGCTCCCCTTTATTCTTCCAGATGGGCTTACCCTTTTCTTATCGAGATTTTTTTCCCTTTTATTTCTCTCGATTTTTATATTTTTTCTTGGTGTTGTAACTCAGTGGTTTTTGGTAAAACATCTCCTGAGCTGGGGAGATAAGCTAATGTTCCGAATTCCCCTTATCCGAACCGTATATAGAGTAAGTAGAGATATCCTCTCTGCCCTTTTTTCAACGGATGGAAAAAAAGCATTTAAACGCCCTGTCATGATCCCATTCCCGAGCAAACCAAACCACTGTCTTGGCTATGTAGCTGGAGAAGTTGCTAAAGAGTGCCAAGAGAAGGTAAGCACCCCACTTCTGAGCGTGTTTGCTCCCACAGCCCCCCATCCTATTTCAGGGTTCCTCTTTTTAGTCCCAGAAGCTGATGTAAAAGAAATAGAAATGACAAATGAAGATGTCTTAAAATTTCTTGTATCTTGCGGAATGATTCTCCCTGAGTCTGAAATGAAGGGAGATGATGACGGACTCATTTAACCCCCGAGTTGTTTTTTTTCAGGTCAGTGATAACCAAACAAAATTAAGACGCATTGCCGAAATGGCTCAATTTCATTTTCAAAAAAAAGAACCCATTCTCATTCTTGTTGATAATGATAAATCAGCTACCTTTGTCGATGAATTCCTTTGGAAAGTGGGATTTATCCCACACACGATTGCTGAAGTACCACTTAAAGACTATATAGTTATTTCTAAAGTCAAAAAAAATATGAATCATGCAAAAATTGTGTTTAATCTCTGCCCAACTCCCCTTTTTATAGAAGGCCCTTTCAAGCTAATCTATGAGCTTGAGGACCTTACAGCTGCAAGTAAAAAAAATCTTTCGACCATACGATTTGACGCCTACAAGCAAGCGGGATACCTGATCGAGGCTAGATAATTGTCATGGTACCAATCGCAATAAATAACTTTACATTTGAGCGCGTAAAAACCTCGAAAATCTTCGATCACAAGTGGCATTGTATTGCATTAATACTATGCCACTTGCGATCGACAAATTTCGAAAGTTTAACATCAGCCTAAAACCGATTCTTGAATCACGTTGGGTATAAATACACTTTTTACACTTGCAAGATACTCATCATTTTCTTATAATTTCTTCTTTTATAAGCTACCGGAGAAAACAGATGACACGCATTAGTAAGCAGGGAAGAAGAAGAAACGTTTCTCCCCGACGCCCACGCGTACCAGGAAAAAAAACAGGCCCAAAGAAAGACAGACTTGAATTTGGCTTTAAGCCCCATGAAAATGTAGTGGCGGACTCTACACTCAATCGATTCATCCCTAAAATTGGATAAGTAAATATTATGACCAGACATTCTAGTTACGGAAAAAGCAACAAGGGCGCAAAAAAACGGAACGTCCTAAAACGATTTGAAAGGATTGACGTCCTTCGCAAATTGGGAAAATGGACAGATGGAAAGCAGACTAAAGTAACAGGCTTACCTAAAACTCCTTCAATCTAACACTAGTGTTCATTCACGTTTATAATCGTCAAAAAGATCTTGTTCTGCACAAAAGCTCAGTTAGGGGTATTGTGCAGGCAACTCTAGAACACCTTAAAGCCTACCCGCAGGAAGTAGCGATTTACTTCGTTACAGAAAAGAAAATTACTGAGCTACACGATCAGTTTTTTGAAGATCCCACCCCCACAGATTGCATTTCCTTTCCGATGGATGAGGATCACTTAGGAGAGGTTTTTGTTTGCCCCTCTACAGCTGTTAAATATGCACATAAGCATAACCTTGACCCCTACCATGAAACAGCCCTCTACATCATTCACGGATTGCTCCATCTTCTTGGATTTGACGATTTAGAAGAAAAAGCAAGAAGAATCATGCGAAAAAAAGAAAAAAGCTGTATGGATTATATAAACAAGCAAGGAGTAGGCCTTCGTCCGGCATGATAACTTTTTTATTTGAAAGCCCTTTTCTCCCTACCTTCCTCCTTTTGGGATCCCTACTTCTAACTATTTGCAATACCGCGTTTGCTTATCTAGGGAAATTCAAGTCAAAAGAATACCTTCAGTCAAG
>Ga0100402_1007234_pt1 | contig 10779 bp, 10 predicted proteins | sample CryGeyme20150102_FD_80419 | JGI IMG/M metagenome (GOLD analysis project Ga0100402, IMG submission 80419) | Groundwater microbial communities from Crystal Geyser aquifers in Utah, USA - Crystal Geyser metaG 2015-0102 | ecosystem: Environmental > Aquatic > Deep subsurface > Groundwater | place...
CTGCGCCAGACCAAAAAGAGAATTTTCATGTCGAAAATGATGAAAAGAATGATGTAGGCCAAGGAAGGCAAAATGAAGAAGAGGTAACCACTCTGCATAGAGAAAGCTGTACCTCTGAGCCCATAATGTACTGGATGTGGTTCATCGTTTGCGAAAAGTCTTCAATGTTGCATAGTGACAAAGTAAGCAGCGATATTTTGGCAGAAAAGACAAAATTGGGCTGGTCCATGATTTTGACAAGCTGATATCCTCCCAAAATTTGCAGACCGACGACCGCACCAACGAACACACTATAGCCCAGAGTCGAGATAAGCTACCTAGCAGATGTGATACTTCATTATAGAAAGAAATCTCGGCTGTGAATTCGAAATTGTCTCCTTTCATGTGAATGACCATGCTGACATCCTGATAATCATCCTGGTTGAGGTTGATAAAGCTAATCTAGGTTGATACTCCCTCCATGTCATCTGAATATCGGTATACTTACAACTATCCTGCTCCCTTTCCTTCCAAATTGTTGCATAGGTGATCTTATGGCTCTAATTGATCCACTGGTCGTTGCCGTCGACTGATACAATTTGCTTTATTTGGATAAGAATCATCTTGCCATCCTAGTAACGCGGGTCCATCAGAAACAAGTATACGCTGTTTACTGTATCACGGTTTGGGTCCCCGTAAAATATGGCAATGAGTCGGCCTTACTTCCCTTCGAGATAGTCGAATGTCGGCTTGAATCAAGGAGGATATACGCCTGGTTGGGTTGCTACATAATGCCCCTAGTATTCTCTTCCGTTGAGATTATCGATAGGTCTGTCGTCGCAGGTGGCTGGGAGCAGAAAAAGGACAAGTAGTAAGACAAATGCTCCTTTGATCGGTATTCGCATCGATAATGGTATTTATTATAATTTATAGCCCCTCCTAAAAACTACATTCTTACACCAATCCATGAAATTCTCTTATATCGTACCCTCTCTCTGGCTTCATGTGCGTTTCAATGCTCGATGGGCTCTTTCAAGTCATCCCTGTAGTTTTATATTTTATTGACTCAATAAAATGTACCACCTCTATAGTGATCCCGTAAGCCAGGCTTAAAAGCACAAAAAACACCAATATTACAAAAGCATGCTTGATTAGCAACTCAAATATAAACAAACACAATAACGATCAAAATTAGTCTCCTATTCTGGTCAACCTAATGCATATTCTCCTTCTTATGACAGGAAGCAGTAATATTATTCAGCTGGCTCATAGAATCACAGGTATGATCTGTACAGAAACTAAAATCAAAGCAAAACCGAACAGTATATTCACACCTGTGAGCGAATCATAAATAACCTCAAGCAAATCAACAATAGACACAACAGTCAAGACCCCAGTAGGCAAATTCATCAAAATCCATAAAAACATAATTTGAGGGAAAGCAGCAGTATCGAACCTATCCATAAAGCATTTAATCGACAGAAGGGATACTTCAGCAATGTTTCCTACCTGTACGATGCCAGGTAAGCTCAAGAGCGAGCCAAGGTTCACAACAGAAGCAGAAATTACAGAACTCTTGAGAATTAAAGCTCTTGCCAGTAAAAAGTAACTTCCCGAGTCAGAAAGCATGCCAAATTAACGCCTTTGAAAAAATATAATAATCCTTAAGGGTCCAACCTAAAGCCACAAGCATAAAAGGATGAATCTTCGCATCCTGAAGGCATTAGGAAAAAGAACAATCTAAGCAAGTCAAGAGTCAGGGATCGAAGAAACACACTAGAAAAAGGTCAATAATCCAAGGAGTAATAGTTGATGAGGATCAAATCTGATCTAATGGACTGTCTTTTGGAGCTGAACCAATATCTTGAAGACAAGCAAAGTATTAAAAAAGAGCTTGAGGACAAACCATCAAAGGAAGCGTAGTAGTAGAGAAAGCAAGTGGATGCATAAATTCAGGTGGGATAGGCAATGAACTAAGAGATGGAGACACTAAAGAGGCAAAAACACCTTACCTAGCAAAAGTTGAATGCTATCTTCAAATTGAGAAAAATTCATGAGAAGAGCAAAGAGATGGAAGAAAGAGTAAGCCTGTAAAGAAGTCGAGTAGCTCCTAAACTGCCGAAACAACAGTCAAAAGTATAGATTTAGTGTGACCTATCTAGTTATCGGCAGGGAAGATCATAAAGGCCCAGCTTCGATGATAGACCTTAACCTCAACAAATCACAATAAAAGAGTAAGAAATCATATAATCGACAATTAAGAAATAATTGCCTCCATAATAGACTGAAGGGTTGATAAAGGCAGTTTTAAGTCATTTGTAAAAAAGAGAGGAGCAAAACTAAGATTTAGCTTCCTGTGTGAAGGAACTGAGCAAATATCTAACCTACCACGATAAAACAGCCGATAAAATCAAGTAAAATTAAAATATTTCTTCACCTCAGAGGGCCATTTCCTCTCTGGACTATCCCGAACAAGCAACAATAGGTGACGATAACAGGCATGAAGAAAATGCCCATCTTAACTCCCGCACAGAAACCCTCGATCCCTAGAAAGCTTAAAGATAGATAGATAAATCTACCCACAGCAAATTTCAAGAGGCAATAATTCGAAGACTAAAGAAAGCCAGAATCAGGGGAAGCCTTTTATCCGAAAAGATCACCAACCACAACAACCTCAGAAAACTGACAGGTGACCTGACCACAGAGATAGAGCATAGCTCTCCGGTTTAGGCATGATTTTTTCTAGCTGATGTAAGGTATGAGGATATATTAATAAATAGATCATTTGAAATTACCACAATTGACGCATTGACATTTGTCACTGCATTGCTCTCCTTTCTGGTAGCACTCGCAGTAATTTTTCAAACACCTGGACTTGCTACACTTGCATCCTTTCTCCTCACCCTGCTGCTTGACCGCCTCTCTCTCGACCATATTGTGACAGTTTGTGCACTCACAGTCCACGCCACATATGTTCCCATGACTGAAGCACTAGCAGTATCTGGACTAACATTTTGACTTGGAACATTTGCATTTGATTTTACGGCCATTGCGCATCCTCTATGATGGCAGAGCAAGCAGGTTGAACAGCTTTCCATCGTCTAAATAAGATATGGGGTACCGAAGGTGATTGAGTTGAGGTAGTCCAACTTGTAAGTATTGCTGGCCACGAACAGCAAGCGAGTGGGGACAGGTTGGTCTTCACGCTTGATGGTGGGTGCCTCGTCAAGCAGGGCATTGAAGCCTCGCTTGGGGGGTGTCATGGCTGAATATTCGTGGCAAGATTAAGCCTATTATTGCTTTACGAAGGGTAGTTATAGTTCTGAGGATATCATTTGGCGAGATCTGTTTTTCTTTTGCGCTAAATTTGCCATCTTATAACTATAGTCCGAGCGCACTTTGTCCTTTTTGAACATTTCCATATCCCGCCCTCCCCAACAACATTCCTGAGTCCTCCTTGCTCCCAATCACCACGGACATCCGAAAATCTCCACCTTCCTCTTGAATTCTACAATTGCCCTCGATACTGAATATCTTCTTATTCATTCGATCGCATATGCAATATTCCATTTATTTTGTATATGATATCATCAACTGTCATATTATGCAATGTACATCAACTGATATCGGTTCAGGCCTCCCGGATAAATCTTTAACCGGCCATCAACAAATCTTTCAGCTACTACATGTCTAAACGAATTTTTTGTTTGATTTTTTTGTCTGACAGGGGAAGCTGTTTATCTGATTTGATGGGCTACTTCTTCTCTAAGGACAAGGCTCTACTTTTTCTCCTCTAACGTTGTCGTTCGGGTGATTTTTTAAGATCGCCGTTACTATTTTATGGGTTAGGTTTCGTTTCTTCAGCTTTGGGGTCCTCTTTGATTTCTTTGAGAGAATCAAAAAATTTTTAGAATTATGGAGGCGAGCCAACACTCTGTATAAAAGCCTCCCATTTTCTATGTGCCTCGTCCTCTCCTTCATATCTTCTCAGTAAATCCATCACAAATCTTTTGGTGAGCTACTTATCTAAGGTTGTTGGCTAAGGCATTTTGGTGATGGCAGCACCTCTGGGGCTTTTGAGGATCAAATCTATTTATTATAGGTCAGTGTTAAGGGACATTCCTCTGAAGGCGAAGGGCTTTTTAGGCTTACTTCTCAACTATATAGGCCATGCTGGTACTGAGGTAAGGAAATTAAGGTTCGTATAGTCAGTAGCTCCTTCGTCACTCATGCCAAGTTAATTATTTTTATTTAATTAACACTTTCAAACACACTATGATAAAAATCTACCTGTTTCTGCTCCTCGGACTAATCCTCCCCCTCACCAACCAAAAAATATACCACGTGGTATCAATGATATCCTAAGGCGCCAGGTATCACGTCAATTCTCTGTACGATGGAGCTGACACTAAGGATCGATGGGGAGAACTGACTCCTGTTGGTTTGAGACAGCAGTAAAGTTTAGGAAAATTGTTCAAGAAAGAATACAAAGATCTATTAAACAGCAGTTTCGTCAAAGATGAGGTTATTTACTACACAACCACCTATAATAGTACCATTTAAAGTGCCCTGACTAATCTATATGGTATGTATCCTCTGGGCAATGGTCAGAAATTGTAGCCTGCTGAGAAAAAATATAGAATACCTCCTTACTCCTATAAGTAAGATATCGACGAAGATTTATATGCCCTACCAAAAGGCCAGCTCATCCAGTCTATCACATACAGCTCAGCTTTGGTGGAAAATTGTCCGAATGAAGACAATGAGGTTGAGAAGAATATTCGTTAGCAGTTGCCAATATACAATGAAATGGTCCTCACCTATAAACCTTTCTTAAGAAAAATGGCTACTACCTTCAAAATTGACGAGAGTGTTATGAATTTCACCAAGTTAGCTTCCCTCTACGATACCATTAGAGTCGATCGCTATCTGGGAAGACCACTGCCAGAAAGCTTTACCCAATAAGATTTGGAAAATATTGAACACCTTTATTATTGGCATCATCATTTCATCAAAACATTCAACCTGTCAAAGGCCTTCAGCACCTTTACCTTTAATCAGGTTATGAGCCACTTCGACGAGAAGGTTAAAACTCCAAGCTCTAAAAACAAGTGGGTCACGATCAGCACCTTCGAAGGAGACCTCATTTCTGTAATGAACAACCTCAACATTTCTTCCGCCAACTGCATCGAAGAGCAATACAGAAAAGGAAGCACATCTGCTCTCAATTGCGAAGGAAGCACCCCATTCTCATCCAACATCTTATTCGAGCTTCACTCAGACAACGGTCAAGATTTTTATGTGAAGGTTCGCAAAAATGGAAAGTATGTCAATTTGTGTTCTCAAAAGCAACTTATTTGTGACTACACAACCTTTAAGAGTATCCTAAAAAACTCAATTTTACCAGATCCTCAAGGACTATGTGGCAAGGTTCATCAATAAGCTCCTGAGTTGCTGGTAGAATGATAGATCAATGCTCCTCATTCATTTTTAATACAATCTAACATATAATAAGACAATGAACAGTGAGCTAGAAGGCGATGAGATAGCTCTGACCGTCAAAAACACTCTGGGATATTTCGTGGAGGAATACAAGCCCAAGAATATCACCTTTCCTGTTATGAATAGTACCTACGCCCTTTGGAGAAAATACGCATACAAACAAGTACAATAGCTTCCATTGTTTAAATAATCTCCAGAAGAGGCCAAATACAAATTTCACCTTCTTTCTTAAGGCCACTACTTCAAGCTATTCCTGTAAAAGGTCGTCAGTCGCCTCTCGACTCAACTGACCACCATGGAATCTACTAAGCCGATCAACCAAGCTATGCTCGTGGACAAATAGATCATCAAAAAATATAACAAGGCTCTTGAGCTGCATGCTCTTTATCAGGAAGTTCTGGAGGATATCGTCAACATTCCCTACCTCAATGACATCTTCACCGAAGACAAAAAATACCAGCTCAGAGAACAGTTTTTTCCCGATATCGTTGGAACCAAGGAGTAGAAGTTTGCAGAAAAGGTGAAAACAGGCCTGTTCAAGAAAGGCTTTGGTATTTTTGCTGAAAAATTCCTCACCAAAACTTTTGTGCTTCAGGCCAGCACTTTGGCAATAAGCTTCAATCCTCTCTCGATGGCCGCCTCATACGCATTCTCTGAGATCCTTTCGAGGTATCGTAAGGAGAAATAAGGAGAGAAGTTGCTGTAAGAGCTTACTGAAGCCGTTGTTGATACTGAGAAGAAGGCTTAGCAACTCAACAGTTTATACACAGAATTGACGGAGCTTCTCGGTAAAGCTATCAAGGGTGGCGAGGAGGCTCGTGAGACCTTTCTTAAGGAGTTCAGGTCTGTTTTGATTTAGGATTGGCTGTCAATAGAAAAAGCATAAGATGATGACGGTTGGGAGATAGTGGAGTTACACGACTCAAATCAGTTTGACGTACTATAAAATCAGCAAGAGTGATGCTCGACTATCTCTACTATCATAGTAATTTCTGCCTATTCATATTTTGATCATATCCTTTTGTTACCATTCATTGTTTGAAGCTTATAACAGTAAACTAAAAGTTCATGGAAAAACATTAGAAACTTTTGAATTTCGCTTCGTTCGATCAGGGACACGACAAATTAGTCCAATAGATGGTTGTCAATATGAAAACATGAAAAAACTATAAGCGATGAGATTTCACCATATCATTAACTCTCCCAAATCAATTTCAAGGCCCTAGTCCTCATCCAACTCGTAGGTGGCGGTCGCAGTAGCCTTGAGAGTTGACTAGAATTTGAGTCCCTTGTCTTCTCCCTCACTTATCTGCTTAATGATTTTCCCTTTTACAAACTCAATAATGGATTCGATATTGTTCTGAAAGCGATTCTGAAGCTTCTGGTGGTGGCTTCTACACTGGTCGGGGGTCCTTTTTCTTAGTGCCTTTGACAATCTGTTAAAAACAGTGGACTTTCGTCGGGAAACTTAGTTCTCAAAGTCCCTCTTGAAATTTTAAAGAAAATTGAGATAAATTCGATTTTCTTCCAAGCCCCAGCTACCAGTCGTAACTCTTTTCATATCAACCGGTAATCCTACTTTTTTGTATTAGTTAAAATCAGGTTCGAAGGATTACTCTGAACCAGACTTAGGGCTTTCCACAATTTTTCTTCTCTTTCTTCTTTGCTTGACGACGGGTGGAACGACCAGAGGAATTGGTTCGTTCATGCAGTCTTCAATATCACCATATGACTCCATTAGCAATTAATGATTATAATAAAGTTGGAGAAAAGGGGTAAATGAGCTGCCATCGTACAGGAAGGCCATGACTGCTTTCACGTATACCAAGAATCCACTCTATTTGAAGTATGACCAAATGTTTATGCTTATTATTCCTTTTTCAGGAACCTTTTTTAATAAGCCATATTTCTTCCAAAACGAACCTCAAGAGGGGAACGATTCAGCATATTAAGGCTTTCCTAACAAAAGTGGCCATTAATAAAATTGTAGTAAACATAATATTTCTAGCGATTGCCATGAGAGTTGAAATTCACGTCAAGGGCAACAGTACCCACCTGCAGGTCCCACCAGAAAGGACCATTTCTTGGCTCATTTAAGCAGCTCAGTTGTGGGCACATGAGGCGAAAGGTCTTACTCCTCGCATGGGTAAATCTCAAGCCAAAAAACTGGGAGGAGAAGTGTTGGACTCTCAGGCAAAGATAGGCCACACTTTAAAGGAAGGTGAATCCGTTTACGTCTTCCTGCCTGAAGACATATCCTTCATGAGCATGGGAAGGTGATTGGTTCATAGTAATATTTCTAACATTCATGATCTGTTTTAATTCATTTTTAAACAAGAATAATGAACGATGTAGCATTCGGATAGTATAGAAAATATTGTGAAATATGTCTGGATGCCCACAGAAATTATTCTTATTTAATGGTAACTCAATCATGGGGACAAGGGGTCAATCTTGCACCCCAAAAGACCTCTTCCTTCCCAGCGGCCTGGTATCAGCTCTATTTATAGCTTCTGGTATAATTTTTCATCCTTGAGTCTGAACGTTGGGTTTTAAGATTTCTTTTCCTCCTCAACTATCCTCATCACAACCAACTTAAGAGGGATTTGTTCCCGCACGATGCCTACAATTTGCTTTTGCCAGTCCATAGAATATATGTTGATTTCTCCAAGTTAGCTCAACAAGTCCCCGACCTTTAGTCCTGCGATCGAAGCTGGTGAGCCCTAAAAGACAATGCTGATCTTGGCAAATGGTGTTAAATAGTCTATCTTTGACTTTCCTTTTTCCTATTACACTTCAACTTATTTCTTTTCCTTTTTGAAATTGGGGGCCATTCCTTTGCTTTCGGTTGTTTAGCTGATCTAAAAAGATGATGCGTTTGAGCTGGAAGCATGCAAAGCGTACAACTTTTGCTATATTTCCTTCATCAAAGCTAGATGGTCATTGTTTAGTTCAGCTTTGCGCTTTTTGAGCCCTCGATAGCTTGACAACTAGCCAAAGTCAATATCTGCTCTAGGAAACCCTTCTTTGTCTGTCAGATTTTTATCATAGTTTTTGGTTTCGTTTATGATGTCGAGTTGAGTAGTCAGGTTTTATATCTCTTTCTCCATGGCATCTTTCTGCTTGATAAGCTCTCTCAGTTATCCTTCCATCTTAAAAATTATCTAAATTAATATAGTCTCAGAATCTAAAATTCAAAAGCAATGATGAATTTGGGCATAAATCACTACTTATAGTGCTGCTCACGTTGGGCCTCGTCAATGAAATCTCTGAGCTCAGGTGGGCATTTTCCATCGTCAGCACCTGCATCCACATCCATAAGGTAAGTCATGAAAATGCCTTCCATTGAATCCGAAAGCACGCCCATGAAAAAGCAACTGACAGCGAATGACAACAAGCCAACAACCACTAAAAGCAGGGAAGAGTCCTGAATGGTAGTTGAGTAAGCTCCGATGTTCTGGATCATGAGGTAAATGATCAGTACTGTGAGGGCTGTGATGCCTCCTCGTATCAGAACTGCAAAGATCTACATAACAACATATTTACGATTTGCAAGACGTATAAAACTCCTGAGGCAGCAGGATTCTTTAATCTTAAAGCTGCGGCATCCCAGACTGAGGTGCAATATGAGTCACCAGCCATGTTGATCCAAGTGTAGGCTCCTGAGTTGAGAAGGTCAAAGAGTTTGCCGATACAGAGCCAGCAAAGACAGTCACAGCATTTTCTGATGTAGTAGACAGCTCCAGTGTGATTCTGATCTGGATCGGGAGCAAGCAAAGTGTACAGCAACTTGATGAACCCGATCAAGGCCAGAAGGAAGGAACCGGCACACACTGATCCTACATGTTTTCCAAAATATCTTTTGATGGTGCTGCGGAAAGGAGTCTCACTCTGGAAGTACCACTCACAAGCAGTGCCGCAGATGAGGAACTCACTGGCTCCTATCATATAGAAAATGATCCAGAGGAGGTAGAAGACGTGAACTCCCAGGAGAATGTAGACCGAAGTTGGTAAGTTGAAGTGCTGGTAAGGATAGCACTGAGTGCAGCTGACAGGTGTTCCCAAGGAGTAAAAACCAAAAGCTTCCAAAAGCCACAAGACTAGCCAGGCTAGAGTGATCAAAAACATGACCAAGGGAACTAAGGTGATGAGACACTGCTTGGCCACGAAGATAGAGGAGACCTGAGTAATTTTGGCGGCCAGAGAGATTCTGCTACGATAGCAGCATACGAAAAGGAGGACAGCTCCAGCCAAGATAAAGCAGACAATGGAGAAGACAGCTCGGGTGAAGTTACTGTTGAACATGGAGGTGACACCAGTTGTTGCTCCGACTGGTTGAGTCCAGACATAGATGCCCAGTGTAAGGAGAGTGCCAATCAGCAAAAAGATCAGCAGGTAGATGAAGCAAGCGGCAGTCAGTCTGACCAAGATCATCACCAAGATTGACAACACGATGGCAATGGGGATAGCGATCAAGATGAGATGCCATCCAAAAGCAAGAGCCTCGAACTTTGTGGCGTATCCGCTGGTGGCAGGAGCAATGGTTGCTGCGATTGTTCCAGAAGTGGGCATGCATACAGTATTGGCAACTAGATATGATCGATTTTACTCAGAGTAGTATTGTAGACCTCCAAAGAATTGGTGTTTGATGTGCCGTTATGAGGTACACAACTCGTCACCACACTATTTGGCTGACAGGCAATGACTGTATCTGTGGAGACTGGGCACTTCGAAACGCAGACGGTCACCCATAGGGACTGCATTGATATTGAAGTACGTTGACGTGAGGTGAGGCGAAGTAGACGTAGGGGTAATTAGGATATGCCACACCACATCCTTTGCCATCGGCGTCATAGCCAGTTGTTAATTTTGAGAAATTACCACTGCTCCAGGCATAGATGGCGACTCCAAAGAGGAAGACGGTCAGTAGAATAAACAAGACCAAACAGAAGACATCTGTACATTTTCTGTTTTAATCTGCATGAAAGAATGGTTACAAGGGATGGGTCCATCGTGGTAGGTCTTCATGGGAAGAGATCAACTTGAATAAATTGAATATAAAATGATAACGTTTTAAAGCTAGCAATAAAGCACAATACAATACTACTTGGTATCTTAGACAACGACCAAGAAGTTGATTTTATTATTTGATCTTTGGAAGGATTGATTATTATGCTATGATTTTAGTTGTCAGACTTGATTGACAGCTATAGTGTTATATTTAAAAGAGATGGAATCCGAATATGAACCGTCTTCATAATAAAACTATGCCGAGGAAGGAGACTATCAAGATTTCCA
>Ga0100402_1007236_pt1 | contig 10777 bp, 10 predicted proteins | sample CryGeyme20150102_FD_80419 | JGI IMG/M metagenome (GOLD analysis project Ga0100402, IMG submission 80419) | Groundwater microbial communities from Crystal Geyser aquifers in Utah, USA - Crystal Geyser metaG 2015-0102 | ecosystem: Environmental > Aquatic > Deep subsurface > Groundwater | place...
ATAATCAGTTGTTTCCCAAATTTGAGTTGTTTTTGTTTATAATAAAAGATAATAATGATTTAAATACAGGATTAAATATAGAAGAGTTACCGCAAATATATTCAAACTCAAATGCTAATTCAAATACTAATATATTAAGTATATTTGAAGGACAAAAGAGTGATAGGAAAGAACGGAAGACTCTTACTAAAATGAATAGTTTATATGAGGTTTTAAATAATTCTAACTGTTTTGATAATGAGGACGAAGAAGTTGATGCAACACCTACTAATTCTAATAAAACTTATAGTACTACTAAAGAAGAAATAAAAGAATTGAAAGAACTAAAAGAGGTTAAAAAGGAATATGACGAAGTTAAGGAGGTTAAAGGTGAAGTAATAGATAAAGTTAAAGACAAGATAAATGGTGAAAGTATAGACGTTAAAGATGAAGACAGAGGTGAACAAAATGAAGTTAAAGCAAATAAAGAAGACTTAGAAGGAAATAAGTTAAGTTTACTTAGGTCTCCAACCGTATCGACCTTATGTGATTTGGAGAAAGTTATGATATATACTCAGAGTAAAATTAGATATATTACTAAATTTTATTTTAAAAATGTAATTGGCTTTGAAAGTAATTGTAGCAACAAAATATCAAACACAAAAAATGCAAAAAATAACAATACATTTAAAAATCATAGTAAGTCTGTAACTTCTGTCAAAAGCGAAAGTTCTGACTATAATAATATTTGCTACACTAAATATATAAAAAGTTTCAAACGAGTCATAAACAACTTTGTTATTAAACATTCTAAAGAAAGTTCAAATTCAATGTATTATAGAAGTTATGATACTAAGCTTAATAGTTAGACACTAAAATAATATTATTTAGTAAGTTAAAATTATAAACTTTAATAATTAATAAAGAATAATAAAGAAATTTAAGTAACATTAACTAATTAATTTATATATAAATTTTACATTATTATATTATTAACTAAATCTAAATAAACTACTTCTTTCTATTTTGGAGAATCATAACCATTCTTACAAAAATGTTAATAAAGTCAAGATAGACCTTAACAGATTCACCCATAGCATCAAAATGATAACTTTTATTAGCTGCTACTTGAATTTGTTTTAAATCATAAATAGTAAGTCCTAAAAATAATGCCATTCCTCCGTACAACCAAATATTAAATAGTAATGGACTATTAAAGAAAATATTTCCTAAAGAAACTGCCATTAAGCCACCCAAGCCAGCTCCAAGGATTCCACTCATTCCAAGGAAAGCATCATCACGTGACATATAGGCAGTATAGCCTAAACCTCCCATACAACCAGATGTTAATACAAAAGCATCTCTTAATATTGCTAGTTCAGTAAAGGCAACTAAAGGTAAAAAGTTAAAAGCCATAACTGAATTAAAACCAGCCCAGTATAAATGTTTAGACATAACATTTGAAGGATCAGTTGTCCTTAGTTTGTACATGAAAAAGAAGCTTGCTGGTAGAGTAAATAGTAAACTCCATAGAGTTCCTGAATAGGCTAATAACCTTGGGGATCTAAGCATTCCTGAAGCTAATCCTGAAGTAAGGATAAGACCTCCGGCAAAATACATCATAGTATCTTTTGTTCTTTGTTTAGACACAAAGTTAGAAACATTTGAGTAGTTAAGTAATTCCTTTGTTCGCTCAGCACTCCCTCTGTGTAAATGATAAGTGAGATAACTTAGGCCTACTGTTCCTGTACCTAATAGTAAATATCCTAAGTTTTTAGAGGCTGATTGGTTTGTTACAGTCTTTAATCCGAAATTTGAAAAAGGTTTGTTTAAAAGATTTCCTTTTGAAAATGAAGAAAACTTATTGGAGAAAGATAATAGATTCTTAAACATTTTTGTTTTATAAAATTATTAATATTGTTGTACATATAATAAAATTTATTCCAGAAATTTAGTATTAAAATTCCAATTAAAACATTAAAAACATTAAAAATATTAAAAATTTTAATAAGCATTACATAATAATTTTATAATATAGCATAGAGAACATAATTAATAATTTATACTAAGTTTTAAATATTACTTGCAAAAACTATTCAATGCATAATTACTTATTATTCGTGTAATCGTTACTATTTTCTTTCTTCTTTACTTTTTACCTAACTTTTTTGCAATATCACCTCTTCTTGTAATAATAACATTTCTCATTCTAGTTATATCTTTAGTACCTTTATAATCAGAATCTTTCAGATCTATACTCTTAACAACATTATCCCAAGGATTGTCACTCTAAATATATTATAATAGAATATACAATTTTACTAGCTTTTCTTCCTTCAAGGAATATCTTTTCCTCTTCAGCATATCGATTTTTCTTTTTTTCTAACTCTTCCAAATGGGTACTATACAATATTAACATTAATATTACGTAATCCATTTCTCTAAATAATTATTTGCTTTATTTATATTTTCTTTTTTTAATTCAAGCTCTAATTCCATTTTCTTTCTTATTTTTTCCATTCTTCTTTGATTATATAAATGACTTTGTCTCAATGCTTCTTTTTCATCATCATCTAAAGCGACATCCATTGAAATGTGAATATTATTCATATGAATTGGTTCAGTTGTAGTGTTTACATTGTTTACAGAATTTGAAACGTTCTTGCTACTAGCAATTTTTTTAATATCGTCTTGATTATCAAAGTATTGGTTTATACTAATGTTTTCTTGCCATAGTACGTTATTTATATCGTCGTTTGGCTCGGTGTTAATTACTATATTGTCAAGACTCATTCTTTTGGAGTCGATTATGTCTACTTTATTTAAATCAATTGGTCGGATGTTTATGTCATGTTGGTTATCTTGAATATTTGTGTTTATAGTAATCTGATATAGTAAAAGTAATTAAATTTATTAGTTTATTGTTACTTTTTCTTGAATAGGTGTTGGAAGTTGTTGTGGGCTAGTTATTTTAGTTGTAGTTGTAGTTGATGTACCTGTACTAGATTGTAATATTTCGTTTTTTATTTGTTCATTAAAAAATAAAGTCGCAAGATATTCCGGATACCCATCATACAAATGTTCATTACCCCCATTCGCTATACCAGAATCTAAACTTTCTATTTTAAACTTATCATCAGGTAAAATAGTAAAATGAACTTGATCAGGATTTTCCTGTTCAGAAAAATCATACACTGTTCTAAATTTATTATCAGTTTGCTCAAAAGAAGCATCATTAAATAACTGCTTTAAATTAGGAAACATATAATTAAAAGGAGCAAAAGTAACATTAACAGAACTCTCTAAAGCTGGGTCTGATGGGCAATATGTATACACTCTAACATTTTCACATGACCTAAATCGTATTTGCTTTGAAACAATATAAACAGTGCAGTTAGTACATGTTCTAATAAATATTGACCCATCGCATGGACCGCATACTATAGTGCAGTCTATACAATCGTCTATAAACATCTATAATTAGTTTATAAAATAATATTTGTTACTCCTTTTGTCCAGTCTAATACGTAAACTTTACAATTTTTTAAATTTCGTAAATTAAAGTTATAGCCGTTTAATTCACCGTAAGGTTTTATTAATGTTTCGTTTTCTTTATCTCGGAATATGTATTTTGTTCTGTCGATCTTGGTTGTCATTTAAATATTAAATTAAATTAATTTACCAATAAATTAATTAAATTTAATAATATTAGTAAAAATTAACTTTTAAATTAGATTAATAACTTTGATTTTAACTTAATTCAAATATATTCATAAATTTACATCCTTATTAATATTATAGGAATATAAACATACTTATTTACTAAGCCACAAGCTAATATAAAATATCAAGTTAATAGTATTCTTTTATTATTTACAATATAATATTATATTATATTATTACATCTAATTTATAACAATTAAATAAGATAATCTAAATAATTAAATGATTGAGTTAAATAATAATGTAAATTAAAATTAATCAAATGTTATAATTATACTTAATTATATTATTGGATAAAATAAAAATAATTATATTAATCATGAAATCAATGATGCTAAATACATCCAGCAAGCAATTATATAGAAACTCTTATAAAAACTTCGCTTCAAAAGTTTTAACAGTATTATATGATGATCCAGTTACTGGTTACCCAAAAACATATGCCCGTGATACTATTCCAAAACTAGGTAAATATCCAGATGGACAAACAATGCCAACTCCAAAAGGGATCGATTTTGTTCCAGGACACTTATTAGGATCAGTATCAGGTGAATTGGGACTAAGAAAATACATTGAAGGGCTTGGACATAAATTAGTAGTCACTTCAAGTAAAGATGGAGAGGATTCAGTCTTCGATAAAGAGCTCGTCGATGCCGAAATTATTATTTCTCAACCTTTCTGGCCTGCTTATCTTACTAAGGAAAGAATTGCTAAGGCTAAAAATTTAAAATTAGCCATTACTGCCGGAATTGGTTCTGACCATGTCGATTTAAAAGATGCTATGGAAAGAAATATTACAGTTGCTGAAGTAACTTTCTGTAATAGTATTAGTGTTGCTGAACATGTTGTTATGATGATATTAGGTCTTGTTAGAAATTATATTCCATCACATGATTGGGTACTTAAAAAAGGTTGGAATATTGCTGATTGTGTTACCCGATCGTATGATCTTGAAGGAATGTCAGTTGGTACTGTAGCTTCCGGCAGAATCGGACTAGCAGTCTTAAGAAGACTTCATCCTTTTGATGTAAAGCTTCACTATACTGATAGATATAGATTACCAGAAAAAGTTGAAAAAGAACTTAATTTAAAATACCATAAAACAGTACAAGACATGGTACCTCACTGTGATGTTATTACTATTAACTGCCCTTTACATCCTGAAACTGATCATTTATTCACAGACAAATTAATTTCTACAATGAAAAGAGGAACTTATATTATTAACACTGCTAGAGGAAAAATATGTGACAGAGATGCAATTGTAAGAGGATTAGAATCTGGCCATTTAGCTGGTTATGCGGGTGATGTTTGGTTCCCACAGCCTGCTCCCCAAGACCACCCTTGGAGAACAATGCCCCATCATGGAATGACCCCACATATTTCTGGAACTTCCTTATCTGCTCAAGCTAGATATGCATCAGGGGTAAAAGAAATATTAGAATGTTATTATGAGAAGAGACCAATTAGAGATGAGTATTTGATTGTTAATAATGGAAAATTAGCAGGTACGGGAGCACATTCTTATAGCAAAGGAGATTCAACTGGAGGATCAGAAGAAGCTTCAAGATACAAAAAACTTTAATCGAAAAGAATAAACTTAAAAATAATAATCAATATGCAGAAATCAAAATAATAATTTAATAGTTAATTAGAAATAAAACATTATTTAATAACTTAATCATATTATTTACATTATTTAGATCATTTACATCATTTAATTTTAATAAATACTTAAATAAAATATATTTCAGTTATAGAGTATATTTAATATAATTATATTTTATTCAAAATAAACTATCAATTAAAATGGGTGCGATGTGTGGAAATCAAGAAAAAAAAGTAGTAAAAAAGGAAGAACCAGTTTTTATCGTTCCTGAGCCAATTACTCATAATCCAGATCCACAAAATTCACCGCAAATAAAAGATAATCCTAATGCTCAAACCGATGTTAAAAATGCCACTCCAAATGTTGATAACAAAGATCAACAACAGTCAAAACCACAAGAAGTCAAACCGATACAAATAGAAGAAAAGTCCATACTAGTTAAATTAATAAATTACTACCAAAAGAATTCAGAAGAAATCTTTTCCGGTAAAGTAAAAACAGCAAAGACTTTTACTGATTTACTAAAAGAAGTTACATCTAAAATAGAAAAAATAAAGGAAAGTGATTTAAAAAATTATATATTCTTCCATAACATTGACGAACATCACAATGAAGTTCCATATGACTCCGATAAAACATTAGAAGAGCTATTTCTTATTCCAGATCCAAATCAAGCAACCAAAAAGTTGATAACAATATTTTGTGTTTACTCTATATTAGACATACCAGAAAATATAATACAAGCATATACTAAAACAACTCTTTTAGGAAAACCAATCGCTGATGAAAAAAACGAAGCACTATCAGTAATTATTAACAACAAGAAGGATAATTCATTTTCAATCCACCAATACTTTTATGAAAATCATCATTATACTAGTAATTTTAATGAGCAGTCTGCCTATTGTAACTCACTTGATACTTTATATATATCCGGTGGAGAGGATAACTCAACAGGTGAAGTTTTAAATACTTTCTATGCAGTTGACTTAAAAAAGAATATTATATCGTTATTACCTAAATTAAATTTAGAAAGAGCAAACCATAGTATGATATTCATTCCGAATAAATATATTTTTATTGTCGGTGGTAACTCTCAAAAGTCAGTTGAGCTTTATGATATAGAAGAGAATGAATTAAAGGTTGACTCCGAATTAAACGAGATTAGATCTGAAGCAAGTCTCTGCTGTATGAATAATAGATATTTATACGCTTTTTGTGGTTATGAGTACTCTATTGATTTTATAGAGTCTTTTGAGATATGTGACTTAAAGAAGATAAGTAGAAAATGGGAAAAATTAGATTTTAAATGTCAAGATTCTTTAAAGTTAGAGATAAGGTTCTTTTCTATTACTTACTATGATTCATGTGATAAAATTATATTCTTGGGAGGAACTTTAGCTAATGACACGTTAGCAGAGATACAATATATATTTGATAGTCAAGAAAATTCCTTAGAAGTATTTAAACCTAAAGAAAAGACTCAAAACTATTTAATTGAAAACCATTCTGGGGAAAGGTTTTTCATACCATTAAAAGAGAAAGATGATATAATCACAACAGGGTTAATCTCTCATGTATCTGGCTGCTTTACAATGTATAATCATAACTCAAAAGATGGAGTTACTTCATTGAATTATAACGATACTTCTTTATTAGATAAAAGTATTGGTGAAGACAGAAAACAAGTAGTTAACTCTGATGAAATTAAATTGAAATATTTAAAGAATTACAAAGTAGTGTATGCTGCTCCAATTAAAGTTGTTCATGAAGAAAATGATGTAATGGAAATAGTAGTAGGTGAAAATCAAACAAAAGAAAATGTAACTGAGAATAAATGAATTGAAATTAAGACTATGTAGTTTTTATTATATAATTTTTAAATTTTTAAGTAATATTTCATAATTTAATTTAAGAATATTTAGATTAATATAATTATAAAACTCATAAAAAAGTTATGCTCATAATAATATTTATTATTATTAATATTTAATAATTCAATATTATTGATATATAATATTAGTTATTTATAGATAAAATATAGTATTATCATCTCATTTTATAAAATCTCCAAAATCTTATTAATTTCATAATATTTTTAGAAATCAGTAGAAGTAACTTGAGTAAACTTTGCAAATTCGTTTTTATTTTTATTTTTCCATTTATAAAATATGCACAGAAGAATAATAAAGCAAATTATTATTGATATGAACACGATATACCAAAATATACCAACTAATAAGTAAATAAATGTAAATAAATGTAAATAAATGAAAATAAAAGTAAGTTAAATTTTATATAAAGTATATAATATAATACTTTTTTGGGTTATAATTGATACATCAATTATAGTTGTATTAGTAATATTATTACCAGTTGTAATATTGTCAGTTGTATTACTTTTCACAGTATGTATTTTCGAAACACTAAATAATTAATTAAACTATTTACGTTATATTATTCATATTTTCATGATTTTCATCTTGTATGTATTTTTTTGCTGAACAATGAGCTTGAATAAAGCCTATTTTATTATTATCATTGTCAAAAACTATGTCATGATTATGCATCCATGTTCCTCCTAGTAGTAATTGCCCACCAGCTTTATTTTATATAATTAGTTTTAATTAGTAATAATATTCTTACGTATTACCCCGATACAATATGATGCTCCTGGTTTTTCTTGAGACTGATAAAAATAGTTTCTAGGGAACCATGTATATGTTCCTTTATTTCCGAATTGGAAAATAATCAAAGGGAAGGAATCGTAAAAATCAGACATTTCTGTTTCTGGTAATTTCAAAAAACATTGAGACTTATCCCATCCAATAAAAGATTTATCTCTTCTTAAACATTTTGAAGGCTTTTCACAATATTTATTAATACTAGCAATGAACAATTGATAAATATTTTTGGGAAAATATGATAAAGTAGTTCCAGAATCAATAAACCCTTCCATATTTATTGGAGTTTCTTCAACAAATTCTTCACTATTTTCTGATTTACCATATACAAGTAGAGATGCATAAGTAAGAGTATAAAATCCTCTTCCAGGTATTAAATCAACATATGTTATATTTTCATTTTTATTATGATATTCTGTATTGATTCCTCCAGTTGAAAAATAGCCACCGTCATTTGCAAAACATAAAGAAAATAAGTTTTTTTCGATAACTTTAGCTTCGAATAACTTACGAACAAATTGAGTTCTATAATATTATAATAAAGGTAAGTAAAGTTTATATATATGTTATTAATTACTGTGATGATTTTGATAAGCCCATAATACCATCGGCCAATTGAGTATAGAACATATTAGTTTCCCTATGATAATTTATTGATAATTAACATAAATTTAAACTTACTTTTTATGGCAACCAAATTTCATTTTAAAAGCATCAAAAGTGTGAAAACTATCCCCAAACTCAACTAAGTCTTCAACCCAAACTCCATCATATTCAGAACCTTCTCCATATCTCTAAAATGTATTATTAGATATAAAATAAAGTGCATTATAAAACAATATAAAATACCCAACTATAAGCACATTGATTATTTGTATCACAACTTCCAATATTTGCACACGTTGAAATATTGTCTTTACAACTTAGAATACTAGACGTGCTTGAACCTTTTAATTATAAAATTGTTAAATAATTGTTTATTAATTACTGTCTGGATCATAATAACTATTTAAATGAGGCCCACACCTTTCTTTCGAACACATTGATTTACAAGGAACTCCAGTATTTCCAGAGCCAGTATCAATAATTAAAGTTTGTTTCTTTAGAGGAGTACCAATATAGATATCAACATAGTAGTAATTCATACTTGAAGTATTTCCGTATATAACTGTAGAGTCTAAGTGTTCATTTTCAAGAAATCTTAATTTATTTTTGTAATATCGATATGTTTGAGTATTGTTTCTTCTTGTAACTTCGAAAGTTAATACTTTATTTTTATTCTTTTTGATATTATTGCTGTTATTATTAGTTTCATTAAAAGTTTTTATATCTTCTGATGAATTAATAAGGAAAAAAAGATTGAAAAGTAACATTATGAATGAAATTACGAAAATATGTTGAAAGAAGAACATTTTTTCTCTAGGTAATTATTAATACTATTTAGTTGCTAAGATAAATAATATTAAAAAATTAATTAAATCAGTTGCTAAGATAAATAAATATTAAATATTAAACAAATAAAACTAAATAATTTAGAGGAATTATGTAGGAAAATACATACATATACTACATAGTATAATTTAGATATTTTGTATAGTTTAATATTCAAGTTGTTCTATTATCTATTAGCAAAGTAATTAATTTTCAAATAACTTTAATTACAAAAATAACAATAATATTATAAATAATACTAAAAGACTTACAATAAAAAATAATAAATCACAAATAATATTAATAATTTTAATATAATAAACTTGTATTACTTTCATTATTAAATTACCAAGCTATAATTAATAAATTTATATAATGAAGTTTAAAAAGATAAAAATATTCGAAGGAATATTATTATTCTATTTATTAATAGCAAATATAAACTTAATAACTTCAAACAAAATCTCATTTGTAAATTCAAACATAAATACAAATACAAGTTTAGATGCTAAAGCTATTGACCATTCTAAAACAATGGGTTTTAGATGTATTGGAGAAACAGGAATAGGAGCAGCAATTAGATTAAATTTAGATAATGAAATAGAATGTTGGTCTGAAAACGGAAAAGAATGTGTTTGGGGGTTAAGTACTGATAAACAGTGTAATGAAACTGTAAATAAAGCGAATTTATTAAAACTTAAGCCGACTGCATGTGGAATATACCATAAGGCAAAGTTTGGAATTAATGGTTATGATCACATAGGACATTGGTGTAATAAAGGTCTTCAATATTTCTTTGGCAAATATCATTGCCCTAAAACAACAGGATTAAAAGTAGCTATTAGAATTAATAAAAACACGGGAGATATTCAATGTATGTCAAAAGATCATATTGAGTGTTACGAGGGTAAAGACGTAAATGAAGTATGTGAGCTTGTTAATAACAATATTAGAAATCCAGATGTAAAACAAAATAGAAGATTATTTATACAAAGTCAAATTAAGGAAAGTGTAAAAGATATTAAGCAAGTACCTAATGTAAGTAATATAGGTTGTAGTGAAGGGATTAAAGAAAAATTAGGCCATACAGGCTATCAGCACCCTGCAGATCATTGGTGTAAAAAGGGACTTGCATTTTTCAGATTCACTGGTGATTGGTTAGTAGGTTCTAAAACAGGAATGACAAATATAGTGCGATTAGGAAAAACTGGATCAATTGAATGTATATCAAAAGATGGACATAGTTGTTTAATAGATAAAAGAGGAGACTCAAGTATGATTAATCAAATAAGTTTAATGACAAATAAAGGAACAGTTGAGCCTAAAATACTTAGTTGTGGTAGTACAACAG
>Ga0100402_1007260_pt1 | contig 10758 bp, 10 predicted proteins | sample CryGeyme20150102_FD_80419 | JGI IMG/M metagenome (GOLD analysis project Ga0100402, IMG submission 80419) | Groundwater microbial communities from Crystal Geyser aquifers in Utah, USA - Crystal Geyser metaG 2015-0102 | ecosystem: Environmental > Aquatic > Deep subsurface > Groundwater | place...
ACTTAGAAATGCTTATGTAGAACTAAAGCTGCTTTGAATTTGGTGCCTTTGAGCCTCCTCTGGCTGCCCCACTACCTGAAATCGTAATCGATAAGGAAAACATTCCCCATTTATAGAAGCAAGCTGCTCCCCCAATACAATAGGACACTGACTATCTGGATTCAGACTGGTAGGCCTATTAAAGTGATTGATGATAACTGTTACGTCACAAAGACTATCATTTGAACTCATCTAGATCTATTTGCTTTTGATCAATCATTGCTTTCAGATCACTATAGCCTCCTATAAACTTCTCGTCGAGGAAAATCATGGGTATTTTGTAGTAGTTGTTCTCTCGCTGAAGAGCTGTGATGACCTCTATTTTATCTTCCTCGTTGACGTCGAAGTAATTGAATTTCACCTTGGCTTTGCTCAACATGGTCTTTGTTCTTTGGCAATAACCGCAGTACTATCCACCGAAGACAACAAGTCTCGATAGTCCTTTGAGATTGTTCATTATACTTTATATATTTCTGTTGTCCTACTATTGATATTCAACTATGCTGAATACAACTTATCATTTAGCCTCTTTGCCCTTCCCGTAATCGCTCATGTACTGAATGAGGTCAGCCCTTTCTTGTGGATCTTCTATGGCAAGGAAACCTTTGAGGAAACTTTTTTTGATTCCCTTGATATACAGCCCAGGGTTTTTCAAGTATTAAAATAGTGTTTCTCGTGTCCAAACAACTCCTGAATTGGTCAAGGCCTTTCCATTATTGTACAAGGTTGTTCCTGCTTTTCTTCCGATGATGCCTCCCAATGGTGGAGCCTCTTAGCCTTTTCCATCACCCTAAATACAAAGTGAGCTACTCTCATTTTATGGCAGCTTCTGCACATATCCTCAAAGAGTGCCTTTCCCTGTTTGTAGTTCCCCTCAGGTATCACGAAGTTGGGGTCAGTAGCACTGCTTGACTGTTGACTCATTTATACAATTAAGATTAAAGATCAATACTAAGGACTTAAAAACAACAAAACCCACTGAAAACTGCTCAAATGGATTGTAATAAGTAAAAAAGTGAAGGAAAGATCATCATTGAGGAGATTCTAACACTCAAGAGTAACTAAGCGATTTAGATGTTATAATAGCATGTTATCATAACTGGGTTATTTCCATACTCTTGAGGACTCTCTCAACCAACTAAAAAATACATCACATACTCTCAAACAAAAGCTTGATAACGCATTCACGCCTGCTGACCAACAGTACTGTACCCTAAATGGCTAGCTATCATCCATCATCAATGAGGCACAGCAAGTATAGATCTGGGCTGAGGATATCATAAGCCGTATCTCTAGTAACTCTTTCATTCCTGTTTTGCTTGATGAATATCAGGTCAAATAATTGCTCCTATCAGCTTCAGCACTTCCAAGTTGGTTTTCTGTAGTTCTTGAGGAATAGTATTCTTTGCGGCGGGCTGAGTTTAGCTCCAAAGCTAGTTCATTAGCCAAAAAGTATCGTCTATAAGAGGTATGAAGTCTATAACTCAAGAAAATTATAACTCTCAGGGAACAAAGAGTCAGATTGACCACTCTTAACTAAAGAAATAATGCACTTTCTGACACCAAGGTCGAGTAAATATCGCTGAGAGAAGAGTTTATTGAATTAAAGAATAGAGTCAGCCATGTTAGAAAATCCTTTCAGTTTTATTGCAATCAGGTTGCAAACCAACTTAAAATATTCCTGAGCGATCTGGCCAACAAAAGCAAAAACATTCATTCCAATAAAGAGGTTATTCGCTAAGAGATAAAAAATAACTATCAATCAAATTTGTATTATGTCGGGAGTAAGCATCTCGCCCCTGAAAGAGAACCTGCTCAGCTTTTTCGGAGGGTTTCTCCTCAAAATAAGACCAATAGAAATTTACCTGTAACTCAAAATGAGAGTGAATATCAGGCTTGGTAGGACTCACGATGGCTCGGAGATCAGTCAAAAAAGACAAATAGATCAAAACAGACCTCTGACTTTATTCGTAATCAAATGTTTCAGCCTTCTTTTGCAAATAAAATAAATTATGACTACAAATCACCACAAAAATCAAGCAGAGTAGTTAATAATTGCATGAATCACTCCAGAGAACATGAGTGCAGAAACCACTATATTAAATCTCCAGATCTTCACAAGCATACATGCGGCCTCTCTTCAGGACTGAAAAGACTCAACTCAGCAGGAGAAATGAGGTTCCACTCGCCAAGAAACGGTCATAATTTCAATTATAGAACAGTGATAGGTTCTCATTTCTGAGTATTAATTAGAACACATTTGCAATGTATCACATAGCACTCTAATCAAAAACTGTGTCAATGTTTTACACATCCTCTTACCTGATGAATCTCTCACTCAGTTTCTGAGATGTTATCAGCTTTGAAGATGGCGATATTATTGAAAATTCTCCCTCGAACGAACCTTCCAACATTAGTGAAAATTATTCAGTTGGCTCATCCATTATTTTTTTCTTCATGGGTTGAGATACTTTTTTCCTATCGAATTATTGTGTGAGAGTTTGTTAATCATCAAGGGTGAAGTTTATTCTCTCTACTGTGTAGTAATCTCTTGAACAACTGATGCTTCTTTTTCTTCCTTTGTGCTTTTTTTTGATGTGTAGAATTTTAGGCTTCTCAAGTTGAATTTTTTGACCAAGCTACCTCCAATATTTTTTCCTTTCATATATCAAATCTTTTCTCGCATTTATTTTTTTCGCATCATCTATTATTTTTTGAAACGAACTCCTTTCTTGACTTGAACTTCGCTTTTACTTCTTATAGCTCAATATTCTCATCATATCCGTGAGCATATTCTTATAGTAGTGGAGCTCTTTTGTGACATCCACAATTTTTTTGTTGGCCTGAGTATAAGATTCAGCTAACCTGGCCTTTATCTTTTGTTCGCTCTATAGCTTGATCTTCAACTGTTGGCAAACATCCCTTGCGTTATTGACGTTCAAACATTATTTGTAGATCAGCATCTTAAGCTAGTCTTCTGGGAAGTATTGATTGAAAAATGTGCTTTTGACAGGATCTAAAGTAGAATTACTTTTAGCTTTCTTCAGAGTCAAGCCTTAGTTTTGAAAGGGAAGTTCTGTCTATTTTTTAGGCTCTGACCTGTTTCTATCTTTCTTCTCCTCATAGTAATACTTTACTTCTTAGAATGTCAACTTAGATCTCAGAGTTAGTGCCTCCAATAAATTCAATCTTTTCTCCAAAGCCTCGTTTTTCTTACAAAGTACTGAATTCTCAGCTTCATATTTTTTGTTGCTGACTGTCAATTTATCAATCACCCTCTTGAGCTCGTCGATCTCATTAAAGAAAAGCATAGTTACATTGGTTGGTGTTTGAGCAACAGTTGTTTAATGTTTTAACTTCATTTAAAGTTCTTGGATGAACACTTATTTGACTTGATTTGCCCTCCTCAGTTCGATTATTTTGCTTTCATAGTTTTCAACTATGACCCTGCTCTAACACTCGGTTTCGTCTAATACCTGCTGAACCAGGAGAAGCTCACTGGTCAATCTTTAATTTTCATGAACTATCCGATGATAATTTTTCTCCAATATTTCGTTCTGCTTCGTTAGGTATGTAACAACCTACTCCTCCTTGAAGCCATCATCTTTCATCAAAATCTAATTTATTTTCCTCAGCAAACTTTGGTTTTCTTGCATATCCTCAAACGTCCATGATAGTCTTTGTTGTTCGTTTTCCAAAAAGTAAAGCTTGGTTTTGGAGTTTGCAAGGTTTTTCGCCTCGATTGATTCGCTTAGAAATGGTTCGCTATCTTGTAACATTAAATTATTTATTGAACGATCGGATAAGAGTTTTATTGTGTTGTAATGTACATCAGCAACAACAAGTACCGACTTGCCAAGCTAACCTTCGATAACTTGAAGGAAAGTGCCACCCTTTTGGCCGATGAGTTCCTGGCTCACAATAAGGTGTGGGGGGCTGTTCAGCCAACAACTGCTGAGATACATTGGTTCATGTATGAAAAAACCAAAGAAATGCTGGAATGGTAATAAGAGCTTCGACAAAATGGCATCATCGACCAAGATTGCTCTCTGAACTTTGTAACTGTTACTCTACTTAGGTCTACCTTGACGAGAATGATGAAATTGTGGCGGTGGCAACATCATTCGAGCTGACTCAGTATCTTTCCAAAACTAGCAAAGTGGACCTGCCTCAGTTCAAAATCATCTAAGCTTACGGCAAGGAGCTCGAAAAGAGCATTCATCCCAAGGATATCATTCCAGGCCGAAATATCTATGGAATGTTCGGGTGTATCAAAACAGAGCTGGCAGGTAATGGCATCGTTCTTCTCTTCTGGCTTGACTATGCACATTATCTGCACGAGAAGGGCTTCAGATATCTCTATGGAAGGTGCTCCAGTGTCAAGACTTACTACTATTTTCTGGAGACAGGAGGTTATGAGACTGCCAGACTGCGTGTGAAGGAAAACAACAAAGAAGTGACCTTATCCTTGGTCAAATGGCCACTTGACCATATTCACTACTTGCAGCATACTGTCAAAAAGTACAAGGCCAAAGCCCGTCTCTGATAAAGCAATATCTAAAAAACCTTTATCTAGTTCAGTAGTTTTTTCGAAAATATAACAAGAGTAATCATTTTTGAGGAATACCCATCTATTGAAAATCAACTGATTGACGAACTTCTCCTTAAAATTCCTCCACCTTTTTTGGCAATAATCAGGTGGTCATCTGGAGGGTCCTCGTTCAAGGAACCCATATTGGTGATGTCTTCCATAGGAATCTTAGAAGGTGCACATTTTTCCTTGTTGTACTTAAATTTCAGGAGGAGTTTTAGCATCCTTATCTCTCTCAGAAGGATACTCTCCTTATTTCTGCTACTTCTGAGCATCTGACGAAAACTTTCCAACTTTGATCGCCCAAGTTCTTCCATATTATTCATATCTGCTTGGATAAATTTAAGTCGTTTTTTGAGCTCCATGTTCTGGATCACATGCATTTTTACTTCTTGCTGCTAACTGTTGATCATTTCGTAGCAATATCGTGTTCCTTCCTGGTAAGATGTAATTAAATTTGTCAACTTTTTGACCTCTTCTCTCAGGTCCAAAGTCTGAATAGACTCCCGTATCTTGCAGTTTCTCACAACTTCATAGAAAATAGGTCGAATATCTCTTAGTTCACTGTATTTCCGACAATTAGGGCAGGAACTCCTTTTATGAAGATGGGGATCTATACACATTTGATGGAAACAGTGACCACAAGGAAGAGAGTTTATGTTGCTGCTAAGCTGGAGAAGACAGATCGAACAGGTTGGCAACTCGTAGAGGTATTCCTTGATGTCCTACTGATTCATTCTAAACTATGGTTTTATATTAAATCGACAAAAGTCAAATAGGATACTCAATAGGAATCAAACAAATAGGAAAAAGGCCAGGTTTTTGAGAATAAATTATTCCCAAGTTACTAAATCAATATGTAATTGATGAGAAAAGAATATTTTTTTAGGAAAATAGATTCCTGCTATGACACATCTAATAAAAATTTCATATTTTAAGAGGTCTGATAGCTAAAAATAAATAAATTGATGCTGTTTCATCTTCTTCAAATACAATTTTGCTGATTATTTAAGAATTTATCAATTTAATAAACTGTATCAAGAAAAGTAACATCCATTTTATCAAAACAACAAAAGCAACAATTTCATTTTCTTCTCATCTCAATAAATGTTTTCCACTTTGCTCACTTGCTTCTTTAACCAGCCTGTAGAACAGGCGCTAGATTTGGTAGCATATCATTATCGAGTCATATAATTTAAAAATATGAAAGAATCTCTGTCGGAGAGTCTCATTGAAGAAAAATCTTTCGTCGAAGAGCAATAATAATACTCCCCACTTGAAAAGCTTATCAACAGAGTTGATGGCTAAGGCAAATACCAGAGTAGGTCCTTCATCATTTTTGCAGCCATGTGGTTCCTCACAGCTTGTCTCTTGCTGGGCATGAATTTCTTCTTTGACGATTCCTATACCTGCGTAGATCCTGAACTCTCTGACAAAGATGCCTGTTAAACCTATGTTTGTTCTCTTCCGAACAGGGAGCGTCAAAAGGCTATCGGCTGGCATGCCCCCTCGATGATCTTTTCATACGGCACTTACCTAATCTGCCCAGATCGCCATGACAAAGTCATTATTCTTCAAGACATGATGTTTTTGGGATCATTGATCGGCTTCCTCGTGATCCCCTTCATAGCTGACAACTTTGGATCCAAGTTGTCCTTGAGAATCGCATGGGGAATTGGCACCCTAGGAGTTTTACTAGCTTGCTTATCAACTTCGCCAGATATGTTGGGAATTGGTCTCTTTCTTATCGGATTCGGCTCAAATCCTTCAATTACTTTGTGCTTTTCGATAATAAGTTAAGTATGTTTAGGAAAGAGCAGGCAAAAATATGCTGTAGGTGTACAGGTGGCCTGGGCTTTTGGCTAGATTTCAATTGCTTTGGTCTTCCTAAGTGGCCTACCTTGGAAAGTTATAATGTACATCATTTTAGGACTCTTTGTTGCCTGCTCAATATCGGTCGAGTTTTTCCTACTAGAATCTCCCATGTTTTTACTCAAAAAAGCACCAGAAAAAGCCTTAGTTATTTTCAATAAAATGGCGCATGTCAACCACCGCGAATAACTTGAGTTGTAAGACATGGACACTTCTAATAACAACGAGGAAAAAGCCGATCTAAACCCAGAGCAAAAATCGCTGGGATTCCCTGATCTGTTCAGGTACAAAAGCATCAGAATGACATCAATAGCAATTGCCATGATATTCTTTGGAGTACAGGTCATCTACTATTCTTCAGCTCTCAGTTAAAATACCATCGGATTCACTAACACCGTTAATCAGGTGGTTTTCGGAGTCAGCTAGGCTATTGGATATCTTGTCTGTGAGTTGATAGTTGATAAAGTTTACAGGAAAAAGGCCACTCTCATTGGACTTGGTGTTTCTTCCCTTTTTTGTCTTGTACTCGGTGTGATGGTCATCTTCTAAACGGACGAGAACAAAGACATTCTCAAGTGGTTTGAAACCGTTATGCTAATGTTAACCAGCTTCACTCTATGCTGTTTTGAGTCTATTCTCTACGTCTATACTGCTGAATTGTACCCAACAGAGATCAGAAGTCTTGGCTTTGGATGGGTCAGTCTTGTAGGCATTATTGGAAGCATCGTTTCTCCCTTCGCAAAAACCATAGCTACCAGTATATCTCTCAACTCTTGGTTCGTTCCTGCTGTACTAGGGTTTGTGGCCTGGGGATTTTCTTGGTGTCTGACTGAAACTCATGGCAAACCGTTAAGAGACACAATAGAAGAGAGGCTAGACTAGCTGGTGAAAGAGAAAAGTGAGATGGACGAGTAAACTGAAGATGACGACTGGGTAATAGACTTGATGGCCTTAAGAACGACAAAGTCCCTTGATTCCAAATCACCAATGCAATCCCCTATCAAATCACCACAAAATATTCTCACCAGAAGCATGGGCTACATTATTTGATTGATTCTTCATGATTAGTTGGCATAATATTTTCTATTTTTTTCAAACATTTCCTCATTTTGCCTCCATTTGTTAAATTTAAATGACAGTTTTTTATATTTGCTCACTACCTAGGGTCTTAAGTCAAAATAATAATGAATAGAGGCAAATTAAAATATGAGAAGACGATAGACAAGCATGAAAGATAACTACTCCAGAATCGACCATCAAGGTCAACCACCGATCCACCAGTATCAGCTGGGTTCCCTCTTGTTCTATTCAGACTGGAACAACACTAGAAGCAATTAAATGCCCAACATCATTCGCCAAGTCTCCATACATGAAGATGACCTTATGGAGTAAGGCCTCCTCTCAATCAAATTATGTACTTTTAAGCTCAAATAGCTGTGAATAAATTGGGAGACAGTGGGTGTGAACACCTTTCCAGGACCAACTGGGCAAATTTATACTAACTGTAACTTGGTATATTCCATCATAAATAAGCCTCTAATGCGATTAGCCATAAAGGAATACAATAATTGTCTAAAGCTAACTGGCCTAAACTTGAAAAATTGAATTTATGTATGTTGCCTCTTGATGCTCAGGGTTCAACAAAATCGGAAGCACTGGCTGTCAGCACTTGATAAGAATTAACTGCAATCAACTCAAACATCTCGATATTGGTAAATCTGGTCATATCGGAAGCGATCAACAATATTGGAAATGAAGGGTGCCGGTATATCGTGAGTTCTCTGTGGAATTTACAGGTCGTCAACTTAAGTAAAAGAAGTAGTTAAATCAGGTGAGAACAAAATTGGCAAAACCGGATGTCAACATCTGGCCAGAAGCAAATGGTCCAATCTCACAATCCTTAAACTACGTAACTAGCCATAAGAAGTAGATTCCAATCCTATTGGTGATGACGGGGCTAAGTAACTCTCCAAAGCTATCTAATGGCAAGCTCTGCAAGAGGTCTATCTGAGTACTTTTACCTTTACATGCAGACGATTCCCACATCCAAGCAAAAGGTTGTCGTTATCTCTCGAAAAATATTTGGAAATCCTTGAAAATTCTTAACTTATGCAACAACGACATCCAGGACACTGGTTGTCTGCATCTCTCTAAAGGCCATTGGTATTCCCTAACAATCCTCGAAATCAGTACCTTTATTCCTATATTTAGAATTCAATAATATTCGGGAGAAAGGCGCCATAAACCTGACCAAGCACCAGTTCAAAGGGCTAGATGCTCTCAACTTATGTACTGTTTAATATAGTGTAGTTTACAACAAGATCAAAAAATATGGCTTCGAATGTCTGAAAGAGTGTGCTAAAAGGATGCTTTCATAAGAGATGATGCCTCAACCTTGATCCATATTGTTTCTACCCAAGGAGTTATAAGTTATTATACTGCTCAATAGAATAATAATATTTAAATAACAACATCATCATTGCGGATCAAATCTTACCAATAAGCTCCACTCCCGTCTTCAGCATCAACCAATAGCTCTTCCAGACATCAGCCGCCTTCTAGCAGACAAACCGTTGGGTTGCTGAATAGATGCCCATGAAGATGATAAAGGGTAAGAACACTATTGTCATGCAAAGAGCCCCATTGCCCTCGTAGGTTGTCAAGAAAAAGTAAGGATAGCATAATATTCCATGAATAATCGATACACCCACCATTACTATAGCGAAAGGAAGGCAGCCGAAGATGAAGATAGGCAGCATCAGAGCAATGTAAAGGATGAGCATTATTAGTTTGAGAAAATATTTTAGCAAAGTTCCACAACAGCAACATTCCATAGGGGTCAGACAACTCTCAGATAGGCAGCATAGGCAAGGTATACAATATGGTGCCTTCTCTTTTTCCTCGGTTTCAGTACTCGTAGCCGAGCCTTGACATTTCCAGTGAGAAGGCTGCCACTTACCACTGCAAGTGTAGCAAAAGTTATAACCGCAAATACATTTCATTTGGCTTGATCCTGGTGGTTTTTCGACCACATGCTTGCACATCTGGCACTTTCTATAGGTGAGATTTCTTTAATAATGTTTCAACTGCTGCTTGCCACAATCACCGTCATGGTAGGTCAACAGACACTTTGCACAAAACTTTCTCTGACAGGTATCACATGTCATGCACTCCTACATAGCTGAACCAGTTGTTCTGATGACACCTTCACAATCTTTCTTGGGACACAACTTAACATTCGGGTCGTTGGTGATCAGCTGAAAATGGTATATCTTTTTGTATTTGCTCTGGATATCTACTGGTAGACTCTTGAAGAAGCCTGAAGTCATCTACATTTTATCGGGACAGCTATCCATGGGGCAACAGACCTCTTAATAATTGTTGACCTTGTAGATGACGTAGTGATGGAGGCAGGACTCACAAAACATATATTTGTGAAGGCACTGGCTTATATAAATTTTCTTGTTCTGCCTGTTATTCCTTTAAACCATCTAACCCTCACATATCTGGCATATTGTCACTTTTTTCATATGGTCTACGGTGCCTTTCATCTTTCGTTTCAGTGATTCCTTCAGGCTCTAATTCTTCTCAGCTTCACTTCTGTTAGGACTATTGGGTCGAGATGATCTGTTTTTCTCTCTTAGGGTGCTCTGGAGCATCACCGGTACTCTTTCTCGGGAGAACGGCCCTGTTTTCAAGGTAGAGGCTGAATTGATGTTCTATTCCCTCTCTAAATGCTGAGCACTCATTCTCATCTCTTTGTCATTTCGTGTTATGGTAGGTTGTTGAGGTTTGTTGGAAGTCATTGATGTCAACGAAAAATATTATATGGTTCAAGTACTGTCAGGAAAATAACAATATTAAACTATAAACCACAATTTTCTTCTCATCTGGCCTTCAAAATATCCCAAAATATGCTGACAGATGATTTAATATCAAAAAAAGCCATACTAAATAAGTTATAACTTGCTCAATTGTTAAGAATATACAATGTGATACTAAATATGACATAGTTTGCTTACCATTTGGCTATGGCAATATTACTTATCATTTTATTTCTTTTTTTTTAACATCACGATGCCATATTTGTGCTTTTTGTAATAGTTGGCGGTTCCAGTAATATCAAGTTTAATATTGAGTTCATCGAAAAACTCTTGAAAAAATCATTTCTCTTTTGTCATGAACTCAGAATGTGAGGGGCATTTTACATTGAGCATTTTCTCTTTAAAAATGCATTGAGATGATTTTTTTTATCA
>Ga0100402_1007264_pt1 | contig 10757 bp, 15 predicted proteins | sample CryGeyme20150102_FD_80419 | JGI IMG/M metagenome (GOLD analysis project Ga0100402, IMG submission 80419) | Groundwater microbial communities from Crystal Geyser aquifers in Utah, USA - Crystal Geyser metaG 2015-0102 | ecosystem: Environmental > Aquatic > Deep subsurface > Groundwater | place...
TATCGAGGCTGCTGAAGGAGGTTTCAATGAAACTGAAAAGAAAGTCAACGAGATAAAAAAGGATATCATCAACATTATCGGTGATTAAGCCATTGAAGTCAAGAAGAAACTTGATGCTTTTGGAGTCAAAGTGAATGACTTCAAAACAGAGTTCAAAGCCAATCTCCCTTATCATTACGATTAAAACCTGGGCATTCAAGAAATAATGTAAAGATATGCTAAAATTGATGAGTACTATTTGAAGCTCCAGAAATTCGAGCAAGAAGCCAAGGAAAACTCTGAACTTGAGGATCTTTTCGAACTTGAAAGAAGAAGTTACAAACCTTTGAAGGAATGCCTGTCAGATCTTAAGAATCTTAAGACTCTTTGGGATCTGATTGCCCTTGTTAATCTACAATACAATGACTGGAAAACCAAATTTTGGAGACAAATCAAAGCAGATGTTCTTGTTGAACAAAACAAAATTTTCTCCAATCAAATAAAACAAGTAAACAAAGAAGTCAGATTCATCAAAGGTTGGCAAACTTTGGGAGAAAAAGTTGCCAACATGACCATTGTCTTGAACTTGGTCGAAAGCTTAAGGGGAGACTACATGTAGGATAGACATTGGAAACAACTGAAAGACAAAACTAACACTGATTTCGATCACAAAGCTTCTACTTTCAGCCTTTCTGACATCCTCAGTCTCAAACTCTATAAATTGAAACCCGAAGTTGAAGAAATCGTTGATATTGCTCAGAAGGAATTCAAAATTGACAAGAAGCTTAAGATCATTGAAAGCAACTGGGCTAAGCAGATTTTCACCTTTGACACCTACAAAGAAAACTACATTTTTGCTGCTCTTGATGACATGATGGAAATCCTGGATGCCAACTCTCTCGACTTGATGGGTATGAAAGCCCAAGGAAAATATGTTGAATTTTTTATTTCTATTGTCGAAGACTGGAGAGAAAAGCTTGGAAGAGTTGATGTTGTTGTCAATGAATGGCTTAAAGTTCAGAAGAACTGGCGTATTCTCGTCAACATTTTCGTTGGCTCAGAAGATATCAGACAACAGCTTCCTGAAGACACTAAGGTTTTCGAAACTGTTCACGGTGAGTTTACCTAAATGATGATCGCTGCTCATTAAAATCCTCTTATTGTTGATAACTGCACTGAAGGAAGAAAAACCACATTGATTGAAATGTCTCAAAAAATCAAAAAATGTGAAAAAGCCTTGAATGATTATCTCGAGCAGAAAAAGAAGATCTTCCCTCGTTTCTATTTCTTGTCCAATCAGTCCCTTCTCACAATTTTATCAAATGGTCAAAACCCTCCAAAAGTTTGTGAGTTCATTGGTGATTGTTTTGATGGTCTTAAAACTCTCAGATTCAAACCTCCTGCAAATGCTAATGAATTTAGCAGAGTCGCTGACGGCATGTTTTCCAAAGACGAATAAATAATCCCCTATTCTAAATAATTTGTCGCTGAAGGTCAGGTCGAGCTGTGGCTGAAAGGATTGTAGGCCAAAATGAGAGAAACCTTGTATGAGATTCTTTGTGATGCCAAAAGTACTTCTGATGTTTGGGATGACAAATAGAAGAATAATCCTCGTGAGGAATGGATCAAAGATTACTGCTCGCAAGTTGCACTGCTGACAACACAACTTGTCTGGACCGAAGATGTCAACAGAGCTTTTGAAGAGCTATCTTCAGGTGCTGAGTCAGCTATGAAGGAATGCAATGAACTTATCAAATCTAGAATCACAAAACTCATCAACAAGGTTACCAAACCTCTGGAAGTACTGGAACGTATGAAAATTATCAACATTATCACCATTGATGTGCACTCTCGAGATGTTGTTCAAAACTTTGTCAATCAAAGAGTCAATGAAGCTGAGTCATTCCCTTGGCAGTCTCAACTCAAATTTGAATGGTCACTGGACAAGAACAAAGATGTTTCTTCAAGACAGTTTTGCAGATTCTCATGGGAAACCAACCCTGCGAAATACAAATGCATCATCAAGATTGTTGACTGGTTCAGATTCTACTCATACGAGTATACAGGAAACACTCTCAGATTGGTCGTCACTCCTCTTACTGACAGATGCTACATCACTCTCACTCAAGCACTTAACTTGGTCATGGGTGGAGCTCCAGCTGGACCTGCTGGTACTGGTAAAACAGAAACAACAAAAGATCTTGGAAAGGCTGTTGGTCTCCCTGTCATGGTGTTCAACTGCTCAGATCAGATGAGTAAAGATTCAATGGCTCAAATCTTCATGGGTCTCTGTCAATCAGGAGCGTGGGGATGTTTCGATGAGTTCAATCGTATTTCTCTTGAAGTGTTGTCTGTCATTTCAACTCAAGTCAAGACTTGCCTAGATGCTCAGAAGGAAAAAAAGAGAAAATTCATCTTCCTTGAAGAAGGATAAATCGGACTTGAAGACACTGCCGGATTTTTCATTACTATGAACCCCGGTTATGCTGGTCGTGCTGAACTTCCTGACAACTTGAAAGCCTTGTTCAGATCATGTGCTATGGTTGTACCTGATCTTATTCTTATTTGCGAGAACATGCTCATGTCTGAAGGTTTCGTTCTTGCCAAGGACCTTTCAAAGAAGTTTGTGTCTCTATATATGCTTTCAAGATAACTTTTATCCAAACAAAGGCATTACGATTGGGGTCTTAGAGCTGTCAAGTCCGTTCTCAGACAAGCTGGTAAACTCAAAAGAGATCCTGACAATGAAAATATTCATGAAGATCCTTTGCTCATGAGAGCCTTGAGAGATTTCAACATTCCTAAGATCGTTACTGATGACAAGCCTATTTTCATTAGATTGATTCAAGATCTTTTCCCCAGTGCCAAACCTGAAGATAAGAAGCCATCCAATCTCATGAAAGTATGTGAAAAGACAACCAAGGGGCCGATGGGATTGATCGCTGAAGAGCAGTTCGTCAAGAAATGCATTGACTTGTACGAGATATTGGATGTCCGTCATTGTATGTTTATCATTGGTCCTGCTGGATGCGGAAAGACAACAGTGTGGAAAACTCTTCTCCAAACTCATAAAGCTAATGGTTAAGATGGTGAGTGCGATACTCTTAATCCTAAAGCTGTCAACGTTGATGAATTGTTCGGACATTATACTAAAAGCAAAGAATGGAGAAATGGTGTCTTGTCTGTTATTTTGAAGAATCAGAATAAGTGCGAATAAAAATACAAAAAGAGTCATGTTCACAAATGGACTGTTCTGGACGGTGATGTTGATACTCTCTGGATTGAGTCACTCAACACTGTCATGGATGACAACAAAGTGCTTACCCTTGTTTCAAATGATCGAATTCCTCTCTCTCCCTCAATGAGACTTCTGTTTGAAGTTTCAAATCTGAAAAATGCCAGTCCTGCTACAGTTTCTCGAGGCGGTGTGCTATACATCAACGATATTGATATCGGATGGAATCCTTTTGTCACTAGTTGGTTAGAAAGATCTCAACCTTACATGAAGGCTAAGGAAGATTCTCTTGAAATTCAATACCCAATAATTAACGAAGTTGCTAAAGCTGTCTTCTTCAGATGTTTCCAAAGCTATATTGAAACTCCTTCTGACATGCAAGATCAGACCAAAATTACCTACCTTGCTCCTCCCTCAACTATGGGATTTATTCACACCATCTGCATGATCCTTGATGCTCTTCTCATTGAGCACGACAAAAATGTTATCAGTCTTTATGGATCAAAAGAGAAGGAAGAAGAACAAAAAATTGTTTATGAAGCCTTTTTCATTTTCGCCACAATGTGGGCTTATGGAGGTGCAGTTGGTGGTGGTCAAGATGATAACGAGGTCCTTGGAAAATTCAATGGAATATTCAAATCATTGGTTAAGCTAAAATTCCCTGAAGGTGGAATGTGCTATGATTATTTTTGGAACGTAGATTAAAACAAATGGAACAGTTGGGCAGGCAAAATTCCCAACTACTAACACACTGATGAGCCGATATTCAGCAAAATATTTGTTCCAACTATCCACACCACTCGTCTCAGATATCTCCTTGATATGCATCTCAAGAGAAGAAAACCTGTTTTATTTGTTGGAGGTGCTGGTACCGGAAAAACTCAAGTTATAAAAGACTATCTCGCCACAACCAAACCCGAACAAGTTGCTTACAGAACTATCAACTTTTCGTCTTTCACTGACGCAGCTTCTCTTCAAAGAGATATTGAGTCCATGCTTGACAAAAAATCAGGTAAAACTTATGGTTCAGCCATGAACAAGACCCTTATAGCCTTCATTGATGATCTGAACATGCCTTTCGTTGAACAGTACGGAACCCAGACTCCTATCCAACTTCTGAGACAAATTCTTGATTACGGCAGCATATTCAATCGAGAACAATTAGAAGAAAGAAAATTCATTCAAGATCTCCTCTTCTTCTCTTGCCTCAATCACAAGTCCGGATCATTCACTGTGGATCTTCGTCTTCAGAGAAACTTCACAACTATCACTATGTACACTCCCACTGATGACATCATCAAAAGAATTTTCGGATAAATTTTGAATGCCCACTTCTCTACTCCTGGATTTGAAGAAAAATTGAAGCCATTTGCTGATAAGGTCCTTGAAGCAACAGTGATGTTCTTCACCAGAACTATCAAAAATCCTCAATTCTCTCCTTCAGCCAAGAAATTCCACTATCAATTCAACTTCAGAGAATTAGCAAAAATTACTTCAGGGCTTTTGAGAGCTACTCCTCAAGTGTTTAAAACTCAAAATCAAGTCATCAGACTATGGATGCACGAAGTCAAGAGAGTTTTTGAAGACAGGTTCATTAACAACGATGATACTGTTCTTTTCAGAAGCATTGTCAAGGACTCTCTAAGCAAGACTGTTGGTGACTTCCCTGAAAAGGACAGTCCCTTCTACGAACCAATTATATTCACCACCTTCATGGGCGAATTTTATGCTTCAGTTGATGACATGACTGAACTCAGAAGAACTATGAAAGAAAAGCTTGATTAATACAACGAAATGAAAGCACAGATGAACTTGGTGCTCTTTGATCAAGCTATTGAACATGTCAGCAGAATTGCTAGAATTATTGAACTTCCTTCAGGCCACGCCTTGCTTGTCGGTGTTGGTGGTTCAGGAAAACAATCTCTTGCTCGTCTTGCTACCTTCATCCTTGGTTATTAAATGGAACAAATGATTGTCACTCAGTCCTTTAACATGACTGATCTCAGAAACTATCTTTCCTAAATGTACAGAAAAATATCCAAGCCCAACTCATCAGTTAGAGTCTACATGATCACTGACAGTCAGATTAAGAGTGATTCATTCTTGATTCCTATCAACGATATGCTCAACTCGGGATGGGTCTCTGATCTCTTCACCAAAGAGGACTTTGATGCCTTAGTCAACATGATCAGAAATGAAGCCAAGAGCAACGGGGTCCCTGACCAGATCGATCAACTCCTTAGTTACTTCTATGATAGAATGAAGAAACAGCTCAAAATCATTCTTTGCTTCTCTCCTGTCGGTGAGCTTATGAGAGTCAGAGCCAGAAAGTTCCCTGGTATTATCAACTCAACTTCAGTTGATTGGTTCCATCCTTGGCCAAGAGATGCCTTGATTGATGTTGCAAATAAATTCCTTGCTGATACTGAGCTGGAAACAGAGGAACTCAGAGAAAAGATCTCAATCAATATGGCTGAAACCCATCTTTCAATTGATGAGGCTAACGAAAAATTCAGAAAATATGAAAGAAGAAATAACTACACTACACCTAAGTCTTTCCTTGAGCTTATCTCATTCTATAAGAGTTTACTCGACGAAAAGAGAGGCTTTGTGGAAAAACAAATTAAGAGATACACTCTCGGTTTGCAAATTCTTGATGAAACAAAATCTAAAGTGTTGGGTCTTCAGGAAGAATTGAAGGTCAAGATGGTCGAAGTGGAAAAGCAAAGAGCTGAGACCAATGAACTTATCGAAAAAGTGCAGAGTGAATCAGCCTATGCTGAAGAAGAACAGGCTAAAGCCAACGAATAAGAAATCAAGACAAACGAGAAGAAAGATTAAGCCTAAAAGCTCGCATAAACCTGTAGGGTCGCTCTTGAGAAAGCATTGCCAGCCTTGAAGCAAGCTGAGGAAGCCGTCAAATGCTTGAAAAAGAATCATATTGGAGAAATGAAAGCTTTCACTAATCCTCCAGGAGGTGTTGTCGTTACTTGCAGAGTTGTGCTTGCTCTCCTCAAAGAAAAAATTTCTCCTAATGATCCTGATGATAAGGTATGGAAGAAAGCTCAAGGTTTAATGAACCAGCCTGAAAAATTCTTGGACAGAGTGCTGACCTTCAACGGTGAGGAAATTTAGCAACCGATTCTTGATGTCGTATACAAGATCATTGATGATCCCACTAAAAAATATACCGAAAAGGACATGGTGGGTCAAAGTTTTGCAGCTTCAAAGTTGTGCGCCTGGTCAGTTAACATCGTTACCTTTAACAAAATTTTCAAGGAAGTCAAGCCTCTCCAAATCGCTGAAGCTAAATCTCAAGAGGAGCTCAAGATCGCTGAGGAACAACTGGCTAAAGTCAAAGAGGAAGTGAGAAAATTGAATGAGATGGTCAGCAACTTGAGATAAAAATTGAATGCTGCTGAAGAGCAAAAAAGATTAGTCGAGGAAGATGCTGAGAGATGTGCTAATAAGCTATCAGCTGCCTAGAAACTGGTCAATGGATTGGCAGGTGAAAACAAGCGTTGGAGTGAAAATGTTGTCTTCTTGCAGGCCAACGTCAAGAGCATTGTTGGTGATGTTTTGCTTGCTAGTGAGTTCGTATCTTACATCGGAGCATTCTCAGCTAAGCTTAGACTATGGCTATGGAAAGACTGCTGGCTACCAAACATTTCTTCTAAAGAAATTCCAATGACTGAAGGTATTGAACCTTTGACTATTCTCACATCGGAAGCCATAAAAGCTAAATGGAAAAACTAAGGACTCCCTGAAGATAACATGAGTTTCGAAAATGCCTCAATTATTTCTTCTTGCTCAAGATGGCCCTTGCTCATTGATCCTCAGTTGCAGGGATCTAATTGGATCAGAGGTTCTCAAGGAGATAACTTATCACCTATCAGCATAAACCAGAAACACTGGATGAGATAACTAACCAAGAACATTACTGAAGGCCGAGCTGTCCTTTTGGAAGGTATCCAAGAGTAAATTGACGCAACCCTCGACCCTCTCCTTTCAAGGGCTATTGTCAAGAAAGCAGGATCATATTCACTCGAATTGGGTGCTGAAATCATTGATTATGATCCAAAATTCAAGCTTTATCTCATGACAAAATTGTCAAATCCTCACTTCAGACCTGAAATTGCTGCTCAATGTACCATCATCAACTTTATCGTCACATAAGGTGGCCTAGAGGATCAGCTTCTGGCCATGGTCGTCAATGTCGAAAGAAACGAATTGTAAGTCAAAAAGCAAGAACTTGTGAAAAAGCAAAACGAATTCAAAGTGGTTTTGGATGAACTCGAAAGCAGTCTATTGAAGCAACTCTCAGAAGCTGACCCCGCAACCATTTTGGACAACAAAGAACTCATTGACAATCTAGAAAAGACAAAAGCTACATCAATTTCAATTCAAGAGCAATCAGAAATAGCGAAGATAACTGAGATAGATATTAACGCTCAGAGATAACTGTACCGTGTTGTAGCTGCTGAAGGCGCTATGCTGTATTTCTTGTGCATTTCTCTTTGCATTATTGATCACATGTATCAATATTCTCTGGAAAGCTTTATCAAATTCTTCTTCAAGGCTATTGAAAGAACAGTCGAAAGAGATGAAACAAGAGTCACCAAGCTTATTGAAAATATTCGATTCACCATTTATCAATGGGTTTCTCGTGGTCTTTTCGAGAAGCACAAACTCATCTTCCTTTCCATGATCACTTTCAGGCTGATGAACAAGAAGGTTATTGATGTCAATTATACCGCCGAAGAAATGGACTTCCTCATCAAAGGTATTCCGAGAATTGGAGTTGAAAACACTCTTGATTGGTTGCCTGATATCTCTTGGAACATGGTTCAGGCATTGGCTCAACTTGATGAGTTCAAAACATTCGCTCAAAACATGGAAAAAGATGCCCCTACCAGATTTAAAGATTGGTACAATTAACTTGCTCCAGAAGATGTCAAGCTTCCTCTCTAGTGGAAAAAGCTCGATTCAACTCCTTTCAAAAAGCTACTCGTTCTCAGATGTTTGAGACCAGATCGTATTACTGCAGCCTTGTCCAGATTCATTAAAGATACTCTACCCAAAGGTGAATAATATATTGAGATGGACTCCAAATCTTCATTCTTGGACATCCTTGGATCCGTCATTTCTGATTCCGAACCTCAAATTCCTATCTTCTTCATCTTGTCTCCTGGCTCGGATCCTGTCAAATAAGTTGAAAAGATAATCAAGAAAGATAGAGAAAAATACAGAATCGAGGCTGGAAAATCATTTTTCAGTATTTCACTAGGTCAAGGACAAGACTAGGTTGCCAGAAGAAGAATTGAGGAAGGAAACAAAGAAGGTCACTGGATCATGTTACAGAATATTCATTTGATGCCAAGATGGCTACCAGAACTTGAAAAAATTCTTGATTCATTCTCAGGAGAAACTGGAGGTTCACATATCAATTTCAGACTGCTTCTTTCCTCATAACCTTCTGAAGGAATTCCAATCGGTATTTTAGACAGATCAATCAAGCTTACAAACGAACCTCCTTCAGGAATAAAGGCCAACATGAAGAGAGCCTTCACTTATTTCCCTAAGGAATAGATTGATGAAAAAGATCCAAAAGTCAAATGTATCTTGTTCGGTCTCTGCTATTTCCACTCAACTGTCATTGAGAGAAAGAGATTCGGCCCTTTGGGTTGGAACATGTCCTATCCTTTCAACATGGGTGACTTGAGAGACAGCTATCTGGTCTTGAACAGATACATGTAAACTGCCAGTGGTTCATCAAAAATTCCATTTGAAGATCTGATCTACATTTTCGGTTAAATCATGTACGGTGGACATATTGTCGACGACTGGGATAGAAGACTTGCTAAAGCCTACCTTGAAAACATCATGAGCCCCTCTATCTTCGAATAAGTTGAGCTCTTCCCCTATGTTGATGGCAAAAACATCAGTTTCAAGGTACCACTGCCAACCACATTCGAAAAATATATAGAGCACATTGAAGCCCTTGGTGCTGAATCACCTCTCGCTTATGGTCTTCATCCTAACTCAGAAATCAGTTTCAGAACCACCCAGTGTAATACTTTGTTCTCAACTTTGCTTGAAATCGCTCCTAAGGACAGTGGTTCAGCAGGAGGTGAAGGAGGAAAAACAACTCAAGATGTTCTCGAGTCAATGGTTAGAAGATTCATCGACGATATTAATATTAAATAGAAGATCTTCTCAGTTGATGAAATCAAAAATAAGATCGATGCTGATCAGAAAGGGCCATACCAAAATGTCTTCATCCAAGAAATCTAGTACATGACCATTCTGCTTACTTAAATTGCTAAATCTATCGATGAAATTGATCAAGGCTTGAAAGGTCTCTTGACCATTTCTGAGCAGATGGAACAGACAATGGATGCTCTCGTGGTGAACAGAGTACCTTCAGTTTGGGTTGCACTTGCTTATCCTAGTAGAAGAGGTCTTGAAGGATGGATTGTCAATCTTCTTCAGAGAATTGAACAACTCAATTTGTTCAGAGACGATCCTCTCAACTTACCCAGAGTCATAATGGTCTCTCGATTTTTCAATCCTCAATCCTATCTCACAGCTATAAAGCAAGTGGTTGCAGCAACCGCCAATGCCAAGGGAGGAGCAGCTTCAGTTTAGTTGAACAAGCTCTATATTCAAACTGATATCACTAAAAAGACAATAGAATAAGTTGACAATACTCCAAAAGATGGCTCTTATGTCTATGGCTTCATTCTTGAGGGAGCGAGATGGGATGTTGCTGGTGGTTTTATGGAGTAATCTCGACCCAAAGAAATGTTCTCAGTGATTCCAGTTGTATATTGCAAAGCTTTGCCAGTTCCCGCTGAAGGAAAGGAAGATAAAACTGTTTATCAGTGCCCTGCCTACAAGACAGAATAAAGAAATGCTACATATGTGTTCACAGCTCAGTTGAAGAGCAGACATCCTCCTCGCAAGTGGGTCCTCGCAGGTGTTGCCATTATCATGGATGTCGAAGGTCTGTCCGATGATACCAAGAAGAAGGTAGAGAAAAAATGATCAAAATATATATAGAATATAAAATATCCTTATCATCGCTGTTTGTAGAGAGTCCTTGGTTCAATTTTTGATTAATGGTGGTCTTTATGAAAATGAAGGAACTAAAAGTAGTGACATAAAATGACGAAAATGCGACCTTTGATGTGATTGTGGCGCCTCTCCCCTCGATTTTAATAAATTGATTTATAAAATATTTATGATTGCGCGGTCGCCAAATTAAAAAATGGAAGCGCATATTATGTCTATAGTATATTCATAATGAACCGCAAATCCAAGCCTCAGAACAAAAAGAACTTCACTATGTACAATGAGACACTTTACGAGGTGGAAAAAGTCGTATCCGTCAAATGGATCAAAAGTATCCCATTTATAACATAGATCACCAGTATTGCCTCATAAAGTGGAAGGGCTATGATGAAAACTTCAACACTTGGTAACCTAAAGAACATATCACTTTCTGCTATAAGGAAACTCCCTAAGAGGAAAAAGATGACGA
>Ga0100402_1007266_pt1 | contig 10751 bp, 12 predicted proteins | sample CryGeyme20150102_FD_80419 | JGI IMG/M metagenome (GOLD analysis project Ga0100402, IMG submission 80419) | Groundwater microbial communities from Crystal Geyser aquifers in Utah, USA - Crystal Geyser metaG 2015-0102 | ecosystem: Environmental > Aquatic > Deep subsurface > Groundwater | place...
AAGTCCACTCGTTTACCGCCGCCCTGCAACTGCCAAACTTTAGGCATCGGTGCTTCAGCTTTTAATAATTCAGGTACATACGCTGCCTCAGTGATCATCATTTCGGCATTTTCATCTTTCCCCGTAAACTGACTCCAAGCCAGTAGGTTAGGACTACGAGTTGCAACACCCTTAGCTGCGCTCACATCGATGTTTTGGCCATCACCCTTACCCCATGCCCATAAACCCAAGATAGGCAGGCCAGTAGGCGTTATGATGGGATGTTGGTGCAACATCATTTGCATTTCCGATATCAATCGCATCCACTGACCACCATCTTGCCCTTGCGGCATAGTTTCAGGCAGCGATTGACCAGAAATTTCTGCAAAGTCTGGGATTTGCACATCCCACTCACGGTCACAGGTCAGCAGCAACGTGCGCCCATGGGCAATCAGCTGCAAACCATCTTCAGTCAATAGCGGGTTCAACACCTCACAAAGCTCTGCTGCATTCTCTGCACTAACGTCCAACATTTCATCGGGCATTACCCGTAATGAAGATCGGGTCAAACGGGCATGAAAGGGGGAAACCACACAAACTTGGGCGGCATTTTCGATTTCTTGGGCAAATATTTGCGCCATCAATGAAGCAGGCGCAACGTTCAATATTGCTGCATAGACGCTTAGCGGTGTTTGCATCAACGCCTTGGACCATGCTTGATGCATACGCAGCAACCTTTGCTGCCAAGGGGCTAAGCTTGGATGCAACACAATCGAATCGCCATGCACCATCAATGCATCGGTAACAATCACTTTAGACATCATGAAAACACCCGTATCAAACCAGCGACTTTATGCTCGGTTTCAACTTCTTCGTGCGCAGGAATGGAATCGGCAACAATGCCTGCGCCAGCCGCCCAATAAAGTTGTTCATGCTCATGCCAAAAGGTGCGAATTAAGATATTCATGTCCACCGAACCATCCCAAGCCATATACCCTACCCCGCCCGTATAAGGGCCACGGGCAACGGGCTCCAACTCATGGATAATTTCCATGCAACGCACTTTGGGGCAACCTGTGATGGTGCCCCCAGGAAACATGGCTTTGATGACATCCAGTAAATGATACTTCTGCTCAAGCTGACCCGAAACATTGGAGACAATGTGTTGCACAGTGGCATATTTCTCAATGACCATACATTCATCCACATGAATGCTTCCCGGCACACAAACACGCCCCAAATCGTTACGCTCTAGATCCAGCAGCATGATATGTTCAGCGCGCTCTTTTTCCGAGAGCAATAGCTCTGCTGATAATCTATCGTCATCTTCACCTTCACTGCGCTTACGCGTACCAGCAATGGGTCTGGCAGAAACTTTGTGGTTCACATCAATCGAAAACAAACGCTCTGGAGATGCTGAAATCAACGTCACATCTCCTGCTTTTACAAAACAAGAAAAAGGAGCTGGATTCACTTGGCGAAGAGTGTTGTACATCGATAACAAATCATCTTCTGCAAATGGCATTTGCCAAAATTGGGCAATATTCGCCTGAAAAATATCCCCTGCAGTAATATAGGCTCGCACTTTTTCAACGGCTTCTTGGTAACTGGTATTCAGCTTTACTGGTGTTTCAAATGGAATCTTATGACGAGTCGACATCGCTTGATGAGACATCGCAAGCAGACGTGCAGCCCATGTGTCCAGCTGGGCTTCTGATATCGAGGATGAGAGATAAATACAATCTTCTTCAGGCGCAAAGCAAATACTCCATTCTGGGGCATGCCGCCAAATCAAACCACCTGTGGGCTTGGTTTTGGGCTCGGGTAATTGCTCAAATAAAGTACCTGCTTCATAAGCCAAATAAAAAAGCGAAGCAATGGTCGGAAATTTTTGGGTTTGAAAATCTTTAAGTTCATGCTGCCAATCAGAAAGAAAGCCAGAGGCATCTTCGATACTGATTAGCGACTGCGAATATCCTGCTTTTGACACCACAAATTGACGCCCCAAATGATTGGGATCTTCTAAGATTGCAGCACACTCAGGCTGATACAACTGCCAAAAACGCATGGCAAATCCTGCGCTAAAAGCACGATGAATAACTTTGGTGTAAAGCGGTGTTTCTGTGATTATTTGAATTTACGAACGATGACTGATGCGTTGGTGCCGCCAAATCCAAACGAGTTGGAAATTGCAACATCAATCGCCACTTCACGCGCAGTGTGTGGCACATAGTCAAGGTCACAGCCTTCACTTGGATTTTCCAAGTTGATGGTTGGTGGCACGATGCCGTTATACACAGCCAATACCGAAAATGCAGCTTCAATACCACCAGCCGCGCCCAGCAAATGACCAGTCATCGACTTGGATGACGATACCATCAGCTTTTTGGCATGATCACCAAAAGTATTTTTGATGCCTTGGGTTTCACACAAATCACCCATGGGGGTAGATGTGCCGTGGGCATTGATATAATCAACATCTTCAGGGTTAAGTTTTGCAGCATCAAGCGCTGCTTTCATACAACGGCCGCCGCCTTCGCCTTCGGGTGCTGGTGAAGTCATATGATAAGCATCACCTGACATACCGTACCCAACCACTTCAGCCAAAATGACTGCGCCACGTTTTTGTGCAGATTCTAAAGATTCAAGTACAAGTACACCTGCACCCTCACCCATCACGAATCCATCACGATCTTTGTCCCAAGGACGAGAAGCGCGCGTTGGATCGTCATTGCGTGTGGATAATGCTCTGGCAGCTGAGAAGCCACCCACTGCAAGTTCACACACACAAGCTTCTGTACCACCAGCAATCATCGCGTCGGCATCACCGCGCGCGATAATAGCAAAAGCATCTCCAATGGCATGTGTGCCAGTGGCGCAAGCTGTTACCGTTGCTGTATTTGGACCTTTGGCACCTGTATTCATCGAAACCCAACCCGAAACCATGTTAATAATGGTCATCGGAATGAAGAATGGTGAAATTTTACGGGCTCCGCCTTGCTCATAAGCGCGCATGGTGCGCTCAATCGCAGGCATACCGCCAATACCAGAGCCAATCACTACGCCAACGCGTTCTGCGTTTTCTTCAGTGATTTCCAGGCCGGATTGTTCAAGTGCCATGCTTGCAGCTGCGATGCCATAATGGATAAAGGTATCCATTTTTCTGGCATCTTTTTTGTTGATAAACGCGTCAACGTCAAAGTCTTTAACTTCACCAGCGATGGTACAAGCCATGCCTGTAGCTTCCGCATCAAAATGCGAAATACGAGCAATGCCTGATTGACCAGCAATGAGATTGTTCCAAGACTTTTCTGTACCAGTACCAAGCGGTGTGACTAGACCCACACCTGTTACAACAACGCGCTTAGCCACAATTAATCTGCTTTAGCTGCGATATAATCAATCGCATTTTGTACGCTTTGAATGCCTTCTGCATCTTCGTCAGGAATCTCAACACCGAATTCTTCTTCGAATGCCATTACGAGTTCTACTGTGTCCAATGAATCAGCGCCCAAGTCATCTACAAATGATGAATCTGAGTTGATTTCGCTTTCATCAACGTTTAGTTGATCAGCTACAATTTTAATGATTTTTGCTTCAATTTCTGCAGACATATTCGTCCTCCCAGTTGAAATTAGGTACGCCTTCTAGCGCGGTATATTGCATTTGGCAAGCCTTACTCAATTTTTTCCTTTGCTTTTTTTACAACACATTCTGACCACATCAGATGATGATGTAGACAAGAAACTTTACATATACATGCCACCATTTACGTGCAGCACTTGCCCAGTGATATATGAGCCGCCCTCGCCAGCTAAAAACAACACCGAAGCAGCGATATCTTCTGGAGCACCCAGACGCCCAAGCGGAATCCTAGTTTCTAGTGATTTTTTCGCATCATCACCCAATTCGTCAGTCATGGCTGTGGCGATAAAGCCTGGTGCAATGGCATTCACAGTGATGCCGCGTGAGCCCACTTCTTGAGCCAAAGAACGGGTCATTGCATCAATACCACCCTTAGAGGCGCAGTAGTTCAATTGACCAGGGTTACCCATGGATGCAACCACAGAAGAAATATTAATGATACGACCAAAGCGCGCTTTCATCATCGGTTTGAGCGCGGCTTGGGATGCATAAAACACTGACGACAAATTGGTATCAATCACAGCTTGCCAATCATCTTTTTTCATACGCATCGCCAGGCCATCTTTGGTGATACCTGCGTTGTTGACCAACACATCCAAACGGCCCAAATCTTTAGCAACGGTTTGCACAAAAGTCTGTACCGCATCGCCATCAGTCACGTTCACCACAAAAGGCAATACTTCAATACCCATCGCGCGTAATTTATCAGCCGAACTATTCACACTGGCATCAGATGTGGCACAAATGGCCAACTTATAACCTGCTTTACCCAAAGATTCGGCAATGGCAAAACCAATACCTCGGCTTGCGCCAGTGACAATCGCTACTTTTTGATCACTCATGCTTTCCCTCCAAAGCCAGCAATGGCAACGTCCATAGCTTCAGAGGTTAAGACTGAAGCCACTTCCATATCTTTTTGAATGCGGCGAACCAAACCTGACAATACTTTACCTGGCCCCATCTCGACAGTTTGCACTACGCCTGCTGCGCCTAATTTTTCAATCGTTTCAGTCCAACGCACTGGTGATACCAATTGCTCCACCAATGCTTCACGGATACTGGCTGCATCACTCAATGTGACAGCGCGCGCATTGCTCCATACTGGGCAGGTTGGCGTGGCAATTGAAATGCCGCTTAATTTATCTTGCATAGCATCAGCTGCTGCTTGCATCAAAGGTGTATGCGAAGGCGCGCTTACAGCCAAAGGAAGTGCGCGTTTGGCGCCTGCTTCTTTGGCCAAACCCATCAAACGCTCAACAGCTGCCGCATGACCTGCCACTACCAATTGACCTGGGCAGTTAAAATTCGCTGCCCATACTTTATCGCTTGCATCAGAAGCTTTGGCACACAAATCAACCAGCACATCATCGTCCAAACCAATAATCGCTGCCATTTTACCCACGCCAGCAGGCACAGCCTTGGTCATGGCTTGGCCGCGAAAGGCAACCAAAGAAACCGCATCAGCAAAATTTAAGGCACCAGCAGCAACCAAAGCTGAGTATTCACCCAAGCTATGACCAGCCACTTGTGATGGTGCTACGCCACCACGATGTGACCAAAGACGAGCCAGGGCTGTCGAAGCTGTTAAAAGCGCAGGTTGGGTAAATTCGGTTTGGTCGAGTTGTTCAGCAGCATCATCCACAACCAAAGCTTTCATATCATATCCCAAAGCATCCGATGCTTCAGCGAATGTTTGGCTAACGATAACTTCAGAAGCAATCAAGTCGGCAAGCATACCTTTGGATTGCGAGCCTTGACCCGGAAAAAGAAATACAACACTAGATGCCAAAATAGACTCCTACTTATCTCAATTTAAAAAACGTTACACAACTTCGGCGGAAAACCACACACCATCGTTGGCACTAAAAAAGAACTACTTACTCCAGCGCAAAAGATTCGCGCCCCAAGCAAAACCGCCAGCAAAAGCTTCAAGCAATAGCACATCGCCATTTTTAAACTTACCGTTACGATAAGTATCATTCAGCGCCAAAGGCACAGAGGCAGCAGAAGTGTTGGCATGCTTACCAACGGTGAGTGCGATTTGATCCAAACTCATATTCAATTTTTTAGCAGTCGCATTCAAAATACGGATGTTGGCTTGATGCGGAATCAACCAATTGATTTCATCTTGGCGCACATTGCACTTTTCCAACACTTCAAACACGACTTCGCCAAGTTTGGTCACTGCAAAACGAAATACTTCATTGCCTTTCATTTCCACAGCAGCCACGCCCGCAGCATCTGTGCTCATATCCAAGCGTTCATGTCTATCATTGTTCGGGCTAGCACCAGGGTGACTATGTTTGGCCATCAATAAATCACGATATGAACCATCACAATGCAATACAGAACCAATGATGCCGCCCTCTTCTTCTTTGGACTCCAGCACCACCGCCCCTGCGCCATCGCCAAAAAGAACACATGTGTTTCTATCTTGCCAATCGACAATACGGCTCATCGATTCTGCGCCAATGAGCAGTACGCGCTTAAACATTCCGCCGCGCATCATGCCATCAGCTTGTGCTAAGCCATAAACGAAACCTGAACATACAGCTTGAATATCCCAAGCTGGAAAATCTTTACCACCCAATTTGTGTTGAACCATGCTGGCAGTGGATGGAAAGACCATATCTGGGGTAGTGGTTGCCACAATAATGGCATCAATATCATGAATGGTGATACCAGCATCTTCTAAGGCTTGTTGGCCAGCGCGCGCTGCCAAATCCGATGTAAACTCATCTGCTGCAATAATATGGCGCTGCTCAATACCTGTACGTTCACGAATCCACGCATCGGAGGTTTCTACAATCGTGGCCAACTCATCATTACTCATGATGCGCTCTGGCAGATAACCACCCACACCAATAATATGTGTATTCATCATGTGTTTGCCTCAGCTAATACATTCATGCTTTGGATGGTGCGTTCAATCAAATTGGCTTCTACTTCACGCCTAGCCACTTGAATCGCACAAGCATACGCATAGGCATCAGCACCACCATGGCTTTTCACCACAATGCCGTTTAAGCCCAGCAATGGGGCGCCGTTGTGCTCACTAGGGTTCATGTTGTTTTTTACGCGCTTTAATGCGCCTTTAGCCAGCAGTGCGCCAGTTTTGGCTACCACGCTGGAAGTTAATTCTTGTTTGATGGTGCTCAGCATAAATTTAGCCAAGCCTTCCATGGTTTTTAACGACACATTGCCAATAAAGCCATCACAGACCACAACATCAACGCTGTCAGAAAACAAATCAGTGCCTTCAACAAAACCAATATAATTCAGCTCAGAATCTTTCAGCCTAGCCGCCGCCATCTTGATGACGTCGGTACCTTTGCCTTCTTCAGTGCCGATATTGAGCAAACCCACACGCGGCGATTTCATGCCTTCAGCAGCTTGCAAATAACAGCTTCCCATCACAGCAAACTGCACAAGATTTTCTGATGAACATTCAGCATTCGCACCAATGTCCAAGAAAAACGTGCCGCCATCCACCGCAGGGATGTGCGAGGCAATCGCTGGGCGGTCAATACCTGGCAATGTTTTGAGGATAAGTTTGGAAACCGCCATCAAAGCGCCAGTATTACCAGCACTAACAAAAGCGTCCCAATCTCCATCACGCACAGCGCGTGCTGACACATGCATGGAGGATTGTTTTTTCTTACGCACAGCAAGCGCTGGCGCATCACACATGTCGATGACTTCAGTAGCGGGTACAATTTCAACCAAACCATCAAGCCCACGGGCTTTGAGTGCTGGTTCAATAATTTCTACTAGCCCACAAACGCCAAACTTCGCCTTGGGTAAAGGCGAAGCCAGGGTTTGTTGCAAGGCATCAAGCACCACATCAGGAGCACCATCGCCGCCATGTCCATCGAGAAGAATGCGTGGCAAGGGCTTGATAGCCGTGGTATTAGCTGATGGCATTAAGCTTCAGCTTTCGCCACAACCTCACGGCCTTTGTAGTGTCCACAGCTTTGGCAAGCGTAGTGTTGACGGTGCATTTCACCACATTCAGTGCATTCGCTCATGCCTGGCAAAGTGATAGTGTCGTGTGAACGACGCATATTACGTTTTGATGCACTGGTCTTTCGTTTTGGAACTGCCATTTTCTAACTCCTTCGTTATCGCAACGAATCTTTACGCTTTCACGCATTTTTTAGCCAAGGGATTTACGTTCAACTGCAAACCAGCCTCTAGCTATTTTTTTATACTTAATCGGCACAAAGCCTTTTAAGCATCAAACTTTAAATTCTTCAATCCTGCAAACGGGCTGTTATCAAAGTTGCTTTCGCACTGACATTCGCCTTCGTTTAAGTTTTCACCACAATTCAGACACAAACCTTTGCAATCGGGCGAACAAATTGCCATCGGCTTCCAAGCCAACCAAAATTGCTCACGCAATACATCCAGCAGATTCAAGGCGCCTGGTGCTTCGAGCACATCATGGTCGACACCATCATCATCTTCTTCATCGCGTTTGCGCTCTGACAACACATACTGCACAGAAACATCGCCTTGCATGGGCATAGCAAATTCTTCATTACATCTGCCGCACTGCCTAGGCATGGTAAATTGCCAGGCACCCGTCAAATCGAAGAGCCCATTGCTTGGCACAAGCTCACCTTGCCAATGCATTTCACCAAATAATGGTGAATTTTGGTCAAATCCTGCAAAACTCTCATCCCACAAAACTGCCAGCGGAATCACTTCATCCCATTGCCGGCCCGACTTCGCAAGGTCTTGAAGTGTAAGGCTAAATTTATCTACCTTAGCATTCATTTGGCCTCCGCCATCCTTGGTTTTTCTCAAAATCGGTTGTAAAAATGAGGTCGCATTATGTGTTTATCCGCCCCATGGTCAAGTGTAATCACACCCAACCCTTATGGCCGCCCTCATGAGAAAAGTCTGCGTTATAAGTTCGTGACCGAAGCGGCAATATTAGACTTCTTTTTGGAAATTACAGCTGCAGTGTTAAACCTTCGCAAGCAAGGATAATATTGGGTTCATTCTCAAGCGGCTTACGCCGATCCAGCGCCTCAGCAAAGACCTTTTCTAAATCATCATCACTGCGCGTGGGCTCATGGTGGGTCAAACAAATCATAGCCGCACCAATCTCTTCGCCCAAACGAATACCTCTATCAAGGGTGCCATGTCCCCAACCCTTCTTCTGCGGATATTCCATCTCGGTGTATGCCGAATCCACAATCAACAAATCTACGCCAGCAATGGCATCGCGGATATGTTGGTTGCGCTTTTCCAGTATCTCTTCATAGATGGCATACTCATCATCTTCAGGCGCGTAAATATTATAAGGCGCTTCATGGTCACCAGTAAAAAACATCGATTTACCATGATCATCGATACGGTAGCCAAAATTAATTACAGGATGATTCATCATCACTGGTGTGATGGTGGCTGCACCAATTTGCACTGATTCCGATTCTTTAAGGGTGCGAAAATCGACTTTGGCTTTGAGCTCCACTTCGCGCACTGGGAAATGGCGGTATTGCAACTGGGTGGTCAAAATATCATCAATGGGTCTGCCGCCAATGGGATCAAATGCGCCATAGATGTGCACTTCATTGCCTGGCACAAATAAGGGGATAAAAAAGGGCAGGCCGTGAATATGATCCCAGTGGGTATGGGTGTTAAAAATATGAGTTTCCATAGGAAATTCAGGGAACAACGACATCGATAAGGGGTAAATACCTGTGCCAGCATCAAGGATAATAAGATGGTTATCGGAAGTTCGCACTTCAATACAGGTGGTATTACCCCCGTAACGCACTGTTTTAGGCCCAGGCACGGGAATTGAGCCCCTTACACCCCAGAATTTAACTTTCATCCAAACTCCTTGCCGCTAAAGATTCATAAAATGGTGCGCTTTTTCTATTTCATCGGTCATATCACCCAAATCTTCTACAATTGATTCCAGAGAACCAAAAGAGGACAACATAGCTGCAGAAAAATCTTCAACCACCGCATTACCTGCGCCGCCAAGATTCAGATATTTTACTACCTGATTGGCCACAAACACATATTCGCATAAATCATTGGCACCTTCTTCCAAATGATGATGATATTGAATGCTAGTAATTAAGGCTTTGGGCAACCCCCAGTAAGCGGCTAGAATGGAGCCCATTTCTGCATGATTCACGCCCATCACTTGCGTCTCCGCCTGATACAAAGCCATACCCTGCTCCTGCGCCATTTCCAACGCTTTGTAAAACTCATCTTTCATAAACTGAATAAACACAACCTTGCCAAAATCATGCAACAGACCGGCAATAAATAAATCGGTACTATCATGATTGGCAAACTTACGCATCTCACCAAGTTTACGGGCAATCGTTGCCACAAGTAGTGAGTGCAATAAAAAATCATGGGAGTTAAACCAAGGTGATGTGAATTTTTTGAGCATCCCGACTGTGGCAATGGATAATGCCATATTTTTGACCGTATTTAAGCCCAGATAAATCACAGCATGTTGAATAGTGCTGATATGATTAAGCAGCCCAAAATGCGCCGAATTGACCAACTTCAACATCTTCATAGTCATCACAGGATCATGCTCAATCACCTGCACCAACTGCTTGGGTGAGCACTCAATATCTGAAGTCAGCTCAATGACTTTGTTTACGCTTTGTGGAAAAGCTGGCATTTTTTCAACCATCGCCAGCAGCTTAAGCTTTAGTGCGTCATCCATAATTAAAGTGTCTCATCACACGAGCGCCCCCCTTGCCTGTTTCCCTTGATATTTTAAAAACCAAACACCAATTCAATAAAATCCAAGCAAGGATGATACCAGACTGACAAAAACCTACTTATTCAATGGTACGCGGCACTGGTAAATTGAGCCCAGTAGAGTTCTTCATCAGCAATTGTTTTACTAGACCAGCATTACCCATAGCTTTCATGCCCAAACCACGCAACGTAATCCATGCTGGCAGTTGCACTGTAAAAGTGCGATGCAGAGCTTCCATACTGACCATGGTGGCCAACACATCAGGAAGACGCGTTTTCATATAACGATTGAGCACCGAAACATCACCCCAATCCTCATCAAATTTGCGTGCATCAACAATTTGCTGCGCTAATACCATCGCATCGCGCAAGCCAAGGTTCAC
>Ga0100402_1007267_pt1 | contig 10749 bp, 12 predicted proteins | sample CryGeyme20150102_FD_80419 | JGI IMG/M metagenome (GOLD analysis project Ga0100402, IMG submission 80419) | Groundwater microbial communities from Crystal Geyser aquifers in Utah, USA - Crystal Geyser metaG 2015-0102 | ecosystem: Environmental > Aquatic > Deep subsurface > Groundwater | place...
ATGAGCAAAAGGGTAAATTTCTACAATGACGCCTTCAAGACCAAAATGATCAGCAAATTTGAAAAAATCATAAAAAATCATTACAAGAATTCGAGAGAGCAGAAGAGACAAGAGGCAAAAGCGGAGCAAAAGAAACAAATGTCTCTTACATCTGGAAGTTAGATCTCCTTCTCTATCAATTCTAAGAAGTATTTTGCCTTTAACATAGATATAACTCGGTTTATACACTCAACGAGAATCAGACATTTTTCATTTTCGACGTAGATCTCGAGGAAATTTTTGAGAAAGATTTTAAAATAAAAGTTCAAAGCTTGAAATACGACAAAATTCTTGTGGGTGTTGAATATCATCTGTCTAACCCAGAGATCGAGACAGTACACCATCAAAACTAGTTCAGGCGAATTTGCCAATTCAATAAAGCCTATGGCTCTTCACTGCAAATCGAGTAAGGACAAAGCATCACAGTGTCAATCGATGAAGGGCAACTAGTGATCAGGAATGCCGAGACAAACAATGGCAAGATGTTCGCGGAATCTATCAGCAACAACGAACTTGACTGGAAATACAGGGTAATTGTCAGTCTGGTGGACTTATGATATGCACATTGAGGTATTTTATGCTGGATTTACTGGTATTGAGGAGTTATAATGATTGGAATTGATGTATCATAAGGAATCAAATCAGGCGAGGCAAGTTAGATATGCCCATATTCTTGCCTCGGCTGTCATTTTGACGTAGCCCAACTTCCCAAAGTGGATGTACAGGGTCACTGGATCCGAACAATCAAGCATCTGCCTGATTAATTTGTCGTTTTCTTCAATATCGCCGGGCTCTTCGTAATCAATCAAATCGGGAAAAGTATCAGCTCTTGTCTTTTCCTTCAGGATGGAAGGATTGTCAAATCTAGGCTAGGATATATGTTACTCTAGATCTACGCCGGCGTCATCGAAGAGTTAGAGGAAGCCCATCAGAGGAGATTGGTCGAATCCTGGCGATATCTTTGAAATGAGTTCTCCAAGTAGCTTACAGAAATTTTCATCCAGACTAACTTTAGCTTCGATTTGGAGATTTTCCAGCAACAGGGCTCCGAATTCCACTTTTTTATCTTTCAATAGGTCCCTCTTGGCACTTAAGTCGCATAGCATAATATTGACGTATGCTTAACTTTTGAGAGTGGTGAGTTGTTCCAGCATTTTTTCGAGCTTCCTTATGATCACCACCTGCTCAGGAGTCTTAGATTCGTACATACAATAACATCGATCATTGGCAATCAACCTCTAGTTTACAACATCGTTGCCAAGAATATCCTCTACAATCTTATACTTTAATTTTTCAAATTGTTTGGGCAACTACATGACCACCAGGGGCAATCTGTATTTTTTGAGGATTTTGGAATACTTGTCGTAATGGGAGGTGATCTGAGTTGGGTATGGGAGTACCTTTTATTTGGTGAGCTCTGCTACGATGGAAAAGTAGGAGGGGATATTAACAGATTCGTCAGGGTTTCCGAACTTGACGTTGATATTGGCCTCGCTCATGAATAATAATCTAAAAGTTTCACTTATTAGCAGCTAATAAAATCCTATTCAGCTGTATTTATTTCCAAACACTTTGTACCTGTGCCTACAAAGAAAAGGCTATGCTTTTTTACTAAATAAGAGCGATATATCAATTTTGGGATATCAAAAAAAAATTAATAGTTCCTTCGAGATCTCCTTTGAAAATATCAATTAGCTCACACTTAAACAATCAGAATACCGGATTAGACTCCAGGATTTAATTCCAGAGTTACAATTTTATTTTTCTGTTCAACGACAATATAGTTGTCTTGGAACAGCCCTCATTTAATTTTATTGCATTTCCCCCCATAAATCATTTATTTTGACGAATATTGTTAATTTTATTGTCTTCCCATGTTCAAAATACAGTCCTTTATTGGTCTCTTTCTGCTCTCAGCCACACTGGTTGACATTGTGATCGGTTATACTGGACCTGCTATCGAATATCCCATAAAATTAGCCTACGTCAACAGAGTAGCAGACTGGAGCAATCCCCAAGGGCTAGCAAGATCTATTGGAGTTCCAGGATACTCGAATCATTCTTACAATTACATCGTTCTTACTTTCTGGACCTGTACCAGTTAAGCCCTTGATGCAGCTCTTCTATGGGATAATCCGATTGCATACTTCGGTAGCCAAACCTTTGGAAACACCAATTAAGAGATCCGAACTAATTTAAAAGCTATGTATGCAAGTAGGGGAATCAAATTGATGGTCAGTGCTTTTGGAGCCACTGAAATGCCTACATCTCAAGGGCTAGATGCTATCACTTGTTCCAATAGGCTAGCAGATTATGTCAGTAGAAATCAGCTAGATGGAGTGGACATCGATTGGTAGGACACCGCAGCTTTTCAAAACACACGATTCAAGGGTGAATAATGGCTGATAAATCTAACCAATAATCTCAGGGCACAGCTTCCTAACGTCATAATCACCCATGCTCCTCAAGCCCCCTACTTCGGAGGCACAGTCCTCTACCCTCTCAATGGGTACCTGTAGGTCGATAGAGTGGTCGGTCAGCACATTTCTTTCTATAACGTACAGTTTTATAATCAGCAAAGCACTCCCTACAATCCAGCTGAGGGCTTGTTCAACAATTCTGGAGGATGGGCTGATGGCACTTCGGTCAATTAGATAGCAGCAAAGGGAATACTATTGAGTAAGATTGTTGTTGGAAAACCTGCCACCCCTTCTGATGCTTACGATCAGGGCTCATATATGTCACCTGCAGATATAAACGCTGCTTTGGTGGCAGCTTATCAGCACAATGGATGGCAAACGGGTGTCATGTTTTGGCAATTTTCTTCGGATAGCGAATCAACTATCATCTCAACGGCTATCAGTGGACTCGAATCTATCATCAACACTGACAACGTTCTCGTTCTTGACTATCCTGTTAGATTCACCTGTATAAACAAAATTTACAGCTCCAGCAGTGACTCCGAGGTTCTAAGATCCATGGGGGTCCCTTCAGCTGTCAGACATGGCTACAACTACATATCTTTTTACAGTTGGACATATCGAACGGGCGCTCAAGGTCCTCTCAGATTTTGGGTGGATCCCCGCTCTTTCCTGTCTACTGACTACAAAGGCACCAGGACAAACTCTATACTTAGATCATAGCTCAAAGAATTATATGCCAAATCAGGAATAAAGATTCTTGTGCATGTGTTTGGTAGGTCGTAGTACCCTACCACCTCTGGTTATAGCGCGATTGAAGTGGCCATTAATCTAGCTCAGTTCGTCAGCACTTATAACTTAGATGGGGTTAACATAGATTACAACGATAACTATGCCTTTCGAACCAGAACAGCAGAACAGTGGTTGACTGATTTCACCACCAAATTGAGAGAGCTCCTTCCTCAATCTTTGATTGTTCACACTGTCAACGCTGCTTATTTTGTGGGACAGCCAACTTATCCCAACGGGGCTTATCTCACTGTTAATGAAAATGTGGGATCAAAGATCGATCTCTATAATGTGGTATACTACAGTCAAAGCAACTCCCTCTACAGTACGGCTGAAACTCTTTTTACAAAGTCAACAGGCTGGGCCTCAAAGACGGCAGTTACATAGCTCATCGCCAAAGGCATCAGTAGTTCCAAGCTAGCCATCAGCAAACCCGCCACCAGAGCAGATGCAGATTTTTACTCATACATGAGCCCTACAGACCTCGGTGCAGCGATCAGAGACTACTCCTCAACTTCTGGCTGGAAGACAGGCATATTTGTGTATGAATTTTCTTCTGACATCAACGGTAGCTTTGTGAAATAAGTTGTCCAATCTCTTATCGTTTTGTGATGATATGAATTTATTATTAATTAAAGATAGTTAAGGATGACTCACAAAGAAGAAGAAAAAGATTTGAAATGTTATAAGTGGTGTCAATGGGGAGCTGGTTTTCTGGCAGCTTTACTGTTCTTTGTTGGCTCATTCATGCTTTTTCCTTATGTCGAGTCTGTCATCGAAGGAGTATGGTACTTTTCGGTTATGTTCCTGACTGCCTCTATCTTGATGGTTATCCGCACAGCCATGGAACTCTCTTCGTTCTCATGCGGATGCCACTGTAAATCTGTTAACTGTTTGGCAGTCGCCATAACATTTCTGGCTTGGTTCACATTCACGGTGGGATCAGTGCTAGGATCCCCTCCGTTTGACCTCAGGAATGACCGTGACTCTATCTACAAATACACAACATTAGCAATAATGTTGGTAAGACTATTCAAGCTTATGTATCTATTTAGATGCAAAATCTCCAATTTTTGCTACAACTACTATAAATTCAAATTGTTCATCCTCACAGAGTCATTCATAGTTCTTTCTATGTTGTTTTTCTTTATCGGCACTCTCATCTTTTATTAAAGCAACTTTAATCCTCGACTTAGTGTGATTGGAGTGCCCTTCTACGTGCTGGCTAGTTTTGCTCTTCTGACAAGTGCTCTCTACTAGTGGATCATTGTTTTTAACAGCCAAAGTATAGCGTCAGGGGTCATAAACCCTTCTAAACAACAATCAACAAGTTAAGTTATTGAATTGGAGGAGATACAGAATAAGGAATTCGGAATGAAATCTACTGTCAACCTTGGAGATTTGTGAAGTATTATTCGAATCATTTTTTGACAGTTCTGACAGAATTGTAATTATCTATTAATTCAATATATTAATCTTACTATCCTACGTATCTTGATGAAAAAGTTCACATATGGCACTCGGGAACTCAACCAGCTCCTTGATGAAACCCTTATGAACAAGTATTCTTTTGCCTCGGAAACTCTCATGGAACTTGCAGGCCTGGCAGTGGCTCAGGTCACTCATAGGATTCTCAAAAAAATTAGGCAGGATAATGGGAAAAAGGTTTAAGAGCAGAGTATCTGCATTCTTGTGGGACCAGGCAACAACGGAGGGGACGGACTTGTGGCAGCTAGGCATCTTAAAATGATGAAGTACTAAGTTGACCTGATAGCCTTCAAACATCTCTAGGGTAAAAATGAAAACTATTTAAAACTATGCCTTCTCAATGACATTCCCTACAGACACTGTGATTAGTTCAAGGAGAATGGGAATATCAAACCAGATTTTGTAAAATATTTGGAAGGAAAAAGTTTGATAGTTGATGCCATATTCGGCTTCCCTCTAACTGGAGCTATCAGGCAACCCTACAAAGATTTCATAGAAAAACTGAAACCATTCTAGAATAAAATACTTTCAGTCGATATCCCCAGCGGGTGGGATGCCAATTAAGGCAATGTTCATGATATTTTCACACCTGCCTATCTCATCTCATTGGGAATGCCCAAAAAGTGCAGTGAGCATTTCAAAGGAGAGCACTACTTCGGAGGCAGATTTGTTCCCGAAGAAATATGCAAGTAACTGGACATCCAATTGCCTGAGTTTGAGGAAGACCAGATTTACTGCCGTCTTTGATTGAGTATAAGATGATTATAAACATATCGAGTCACATGGCTTACTGCAATATCATCTGGAGCTCATAAGTGTCTGTAAACATTGCCTCCCCCATTTTATAGCCTGGTCATCGTTCAAAGTATCTGCTAGTTAGATAAAATGTTGATATTTTTCAATAGCCAGCATCAATCCTTTGCGATTTTAAAGATGGTGATTGTCAAAGTTGCTGAGCTCATAGAAAAGCAAATAGAACCTTAATTTTGCTTGTTATTCTGTTGAAAGTTGATTAAGGTATATCTTGATGATGAAAGTAAAATTATAGTCGACTTCAATGAAAAGCTCATGTTTTTTGTTTGTCATTTGCTATAATTTATACACCTACTTCATTTCAATTATATGCTCGACTTCAATAATTTACTTTCTTTTACACTGGCAGATCATTATCTTCAGGCATGAAAATACAATTACTCTACCTAGCCGATAAACTACCTCTGATCGAAAGATCTCCCTTTTTCGCCACCCTTTCCGTTGACGATCAGCACACTGCGAAGGTTTTCCTTGATATCCTTGATGTAAATCGGATAATTAAAGCCACATATCTCAAGAGAAACATATTTCCTCCTTTGATGCCATTGTTCGAGCCTGATTTAGAGGTAGGTATACTTATAGGCAAAGCTTGGCATTTTTTGTATAATTTCTTTGAGAGAAACCAAAGGCCACCATATTTAGGTTTCCATCAGCGCATAGAAATAGTTGCTGAAATCCTCCACCCTTGGAAATCTGGTCTGTTTACAGGATCGAGTACTGACTTGCTGATAGTCACAAATGGAGCCTAGAAGGGATACAATTCGTGGTAAAGAATGACTAGGAACAAAAAACAATCTTTCGAGCCCTCTTCCTTAAACGTCCTCTCATCCTCCTCCTACGACTCGATCTCCTAAATTTGTATTGCTTGAGGAAAGCAGCCCTTCTAGAAATACAAAGGCTGCCTAGAAAGACAACCTTCCTCGACTCCTTTTTATCTTGGAGAACGAGGTTACTCTTCTTTATAGCTAGGAGTAATTTATATAGATGGACGAATACGCAGGTAGATAAGCGTCCTGTTTTAGCGATGTGAGACGCGATAGGTGACATCCTACAGATCCAGCAAAGATTTCAGTTCTGAGGTATTGAGACGTATACCTGATTCTATTCTTGTTTTGCTGAGGTCACTAGATGGAGCAATCTACATATATCAGGTATAAAAGCTGATACGTGAAAAATTAAGGATGATCTGATGAATGCAGATAGTAAACAGCTGTATCTACAATGGCTTTGAGGTCATTAAAAGTGTCAGGATCCATATTGAGGCTTATCAGGATAAGCAGCATTCTTTGTCATCACCAAATCAATAGTAATTATAAATCCACTTATCATACCACCTGCCTTTATATTATTTGGCCAAGAAAATTCATCAGCATTCCCAGAAATAGCTGATTGACTACTACCAGCCCTAAAGATGAACAGACCTGAATATGTTATTCTACCGACACTAGGATAATTGACATAATATATTAATAAAGATGAATTGGATCTCAAAAAAAGTCATCCTCTCGGTACTGATCTCAATACTCAGCAAGTCCAAAAGTATTTTGTCCTCGAAAGTGATGACCAAGTAGAGGTCGTAATCACCGGACAGCGTCGACTCAGATGCAGCAATCTTAAACTCAAGCAGTAAGTTATCAACTCTCCATCTCTTCCTGTCACCTTCCAACACCTTTTCATCAAAGAACTGCACCTATCCTATGATAGTAGCGAGTAGGAGCCCTTAAAAGTGCTACTTGAAGGTATCACCCTCGTCCTCAAATTCAATCCTAACCAGTAACGCCAGCCCCCTGAGTATTCAAGCAACCAATAAAACATCAAAGCCTTCACAGAGGCTATATAAAGCAAAGAGGGTCTTCATCACAAAGGTTTTATGGGAGAATAAATCTTTCAGCTCAAAAAGATGCTTGAAGAGGCCCTCGTCAGTAACCTAAGCTTGGTAGTTCGAAAGGTAAACTTAATAGGAAGTAGATCGATATTTCTTTGGAGTATGAGTCTGAAGGAGAGAAGAGAGTGATAGGGGCTGAGCTAGGAGAAGTAAATATCAAGCAAAGAATGGTAATTAGCCATGGAATGAAGTCAGACCAAAAATTGGAGGAATAAGAGCTACTGTGTACGTTGGAGGATGTAAGTGTATACCTAGGTATTTTTTCTGAGTAGAGCAAGATTGAGACGAAAGCCAAGAATAAAGAAATCCTCCACAGAATAAGAACTATCAAGAAGATATATCTCATCCAAAGAAACCGTATTGAAATATACTATAACCTCCAGAAGAAGGCAGTGGCCGTTGAGATCAGCTAAATCAACCTCAAGATAAGCAAACTCACCATAGTCGAGCTTATTAAAATATTGGAGTATCTCAACAGGCATATATCATCAAGGCCGATCCTGAGGCCAGGCCAGGGCCAGAAGACAGAAGTCAGCAATGGCAAGTAAAGCTGGAAAATGAAGGAGGGCACTTTAAAGTGGTGGGACTACACTTTATCTGCAGTGATGGACAAAATTGTCGAGAGGAGAAAAAACAACTTTTTTGGCAACCACTAATACCACAAATATCTTTACTTTCTTTACTACAAGTACACCTTCGGAGCCAACAAATATGTGAAGGAACAAATGTAATAATACGAGAAGAAAAAGTTGGCTCGCACAACCATGGAAATTTACTTCACCATCCTTAGTAGAATAGCTTTAGTCAGGGAGAGCAAAAAATACGAGGTATAGTAGGACAACTTTATTAAATTCCTACAGTGCTCTCCGAGAATCAAAAAAATTCAAGAGGAGCACAAACTAAAAAAGATAAACTACGAAGATATAAGAAAATCAAAAATATATTTCAATCTCCAAAACTGCAGAGCTTACATTAGAGGCAATTAATTCAAGAACAACCTCAACATTAATGTGAGTGTTGACACCATCAAAATTAACATCGTTTAGAACAAGTTTGACTTGGCCCTGATCGATGAAGGGTTCAAACTGCCTCCTAGTGTCTTTTACTCTCTTAAATCGAAGTATATAAGCAAATACTATAAAAGCTTTATTGAGCACCAAAGCCAAGGCGATAAGCTGGTGCTCCTCGTCTAACTGTCCCGACTACAAATAGTCAAATCCCGGATTGAAATGAAAGTAGTAATACCTTCTGTTTTGGTTCTCGATTAGGCTAACGAGTTGATCCTTAAAGTCAGGGAGCTGATCATTCTAAAATAAAACAACTCTATTTTGAGTGAACGGAACACAGTCATATTAGAGGAAAAAGGAAACTACCTGAAGATAAACTATATTTTCCTGAACATCCAGCAAGCAACAGTAAAGCATTTTCTAACAATTTGGCTCATGATGAACGGTGATCTAACAATGGACAAATCTGAGCAGAGTTAGTTCTAAGAGGACTTTCATAACCACGTCTACAAAAAACTATCTATGCACCCTTCACTCTAAACATACTCCGGAGAAACCACAAACGTCGAGTGTGAAAAGATAACTATCGTTACTGCTCTGTTTACTGAAAATCAGTACCTGATTATTGAGGTGAGTGGAGTCAATTATAGTTAGCCTGCTAACTTTAAGCCCAGAATTCTAATCAGAAAAATGTCGATAAGCCGCAGCAGGATCAGCAATATTAATCGAGTCAAATACGGTAGTCTTTAAAAATTACAAATATAGAAATAGTCAATTTTGATGTAAAACAACAAACCTTTGATTATCATACTGGAAAAAATAATGAGGCAACATTTTGTAAATAGTCAATAGAAACAAAAGAAGGCAGCATTCACAGTAGAGGAAAACAGTTTTGGCGAAACTTTCAAAGATTTGCGAAGAAATAACAAGAAATACACAGTTAAGGAAAAATAGTTGAACAACAAAAAAGACATAGGCTACATATACTTTGAGAATGTTATCGACATTGTTGTCCCTTTCTTACTGGTCCAGCTGTCCTTCCTAGATGTCATGTACTTCCAGGTTCTGTTTAATTACTGGAAGTAAATTACAGATAACCCCTATTTCTTCCCCAAAAAAAAGGCTGCTCAACAGAGAGATCAAAACTTCGAAGGACTTTCTGATAAAACTATTCACTATTTAGAACACGAGCACAAGTTCACAAGATCAGGAAGGTCCCGATGCAAATTAGAAGGCATTGAAATAATCCTCTACGGATAAAGTATGTGCCTTCCTGAGCATAGGATATTGAGTATGATGCTCGAAGGAGTTATCGTTTAGGACAAGCAATATATATTGGGGCACTAAACAACAATTTATCTCCTTAACCTGTATATATAAAATTGCCTGGGCAATCGGGTCTTCAACTCTCGAAGATTACCATAAATTCTTGACAATCCGAACAGCCCTGGCTAACCTTTGATTTACCCTGCTCATGGAGATACTGAAAACGTCATGCGAAGTCATTTGGTCCTCTATGGAGTAGCTGACGAAATTAAACAGAGGCAGTTGCTCAAGGGTAGACTTAACAGTTAGCTTGATATCACCAAACTATCAAAAAACACATGTTTGGAGTTCAACATAAACTCATTGTTTATATACCAATCTTCTGAGTTTTTCCAGATCATACATCGATCTCTCAAGGTGATCGATAACATCGCCAGAAGCAAAAGTCGTCAACCCAGGATATAGTATATTGGCTAGGAGTAAAATGAAGAAGATCACGAGATCCTCCAAACAAAAAGAATTACATAATCCCAGGAAGTAAATGGCCATATTTCCAAGATGAACATCATTGTCATTCACCAGTCAACTCCTGTCTATACAATCAGTCTCCTGAACATTGATATCAAACATGTTTCTGAGCTGTTTGTTGGAAAGTACCATATCAAGGCTGAATAAGCCTATGTAGTGGATATCAGCATCAATTGTGGGTTGCATCCAATTGTGTTCAGATCAAAATAGATCAACGCCTACCTGACTCTCTATCAAAGCTAGATGTTGAAAAAGAAATAAAACAAGTAAGCACTTGTTGACATCCATGTCTCAGAGCCATAAATATACTACCTCAACAGGAAAATTATGGAAATGCTCAACTTCGTCATGAGCCACTTTACTACCTAAAGAGAAGAAGAGGACAGGTTTGACTTCAAAGATGAAGACAGGTTCAAAAACACAGGAAAAAGCTACCCATTTTGCTACAAGCTAGAGTTATCTCACCCCATGTTCATGGTGCTGAGGAGCAGCCTATCTCATGATAAATTTGTGG
>Ga0100402_1007274_pt1 | contig 10736 bp, 10 predicted proteins | sample CryGeyme20150102_FD_80419 | JGI IMG/M metagenome (GOLD analysis project Ga0100402, IMG submission 80419) | Groundwater microbial communities from Crystal Geyser aquifers in Utah, USA - Crystal Geyser metaG 2015-0102 | ecosystem: Environmental > Aquatic > Deep subsurface > Groundwater | place...
GCAGATCACGCCGTCGACTCCGGCAGCAACGCAGGCATCGGCGAACCATTTTGACCCTCTGATGGTCATCGGATTGGCATAGCCCATCAGGATCAGCGGAGTGTCGGGGTGGCGCTGGCGGAATTCCGCGGCAATTCGGAAGATGTCGGCGGTCTTTGTGCCAGCGGCCAGGCTGCGGATATCCGCTTCCTGGATCGACGGACCATCGGCCATCGGATCGGTGAACGGCATGCCGAGCTCGATGATGTCCGCGCCGCCTTCGACGAGCGCGTCAAGGATGGCTGCGGTGTCGGCAGGAGTCGGGTCGCCGGCGGTGATGAAGGCGACCAGGGCCGCGCGGTTGGGCGGGAAGGATTGGGAAAGACGGGTCATTTTCTTTTCTTTTCGAATAGATACAAAAGTCCGGTGCCAAGGATCGCAAAAATAAGCGCACCTAGAATTTTACCGACAAGACCTGATGCCTCAGAGGCTTCATTGCTCTCGATAACGCCCACCGCCTCCATTATTTCTGCACCGGCGCCGTTTTTCCACGCTGCAATTAAAACGAAAATGGAAAACAGCAATCCGAACTTTAATCGAACATCTGGGAGTTCTTTTCTGCTCAAATCTCCGTCCCCAGCGCTTCGGCGACGGTGAAAATATCCTTGTCGCCGCGGCCGCACAGGTTCGCGAGGATGATCTGGTCGCGGTCCATCTTTACCGCTTCGCGGGTGACGGCGGCTATCGCGTGGGCCGGTTCGAGCGCGGGGATGATGCCTTCGGTGCGGCAGAGCAGCTGGAAGGCGTCGAGTGCTTCCTTGTCGGTGGCGCTGTCATAGTCAACGCGGCCGGATTCCTTGAGCCAGCTGTGCTCCGGGCCGATGCCGGGATAGTCGAGGCCGGCGCTGATCGAATGGGCTTCGGTGATCTGGCCGTCCTCGTCCTGCAGCAGATAGGTCTTGTTGCCGTGGAGAATGCCGGGGCCGCCGCCAGCGAGGCTCGCGGCATGTTCCTTGTCGAGGCCATGGCCGGCCGCCTCGATGCCGAGCATCCTGACGTCCGGATCGTCGAGAAACGGATGGAACAGGCCGATGGCGTTGGAGCCGCCGCCGATTGCCGCGACCAGCAGGTCGGGCAGGCGGCCGATGCGGTCCAGCATCTGGGCGCGGGCTTCCTTGCCGATCACGCTCTGGAAGTCGCGGACCAGCTCGGGATAGGGGTGGGGACCGGCGGCGGTGCCGATGATGTAGAATGTGTCGTGGACATTGGCGACCCAGTCGCGCAGCGCCTCGTTCATCGCGTCCTTGAGCGTCGCGGAGCCGCTGGTCACCGGCACCACATTGGCGCCGAGCAATTTCATCCGGAAGATATTCGGCTTCTGCCGTTCGATATCGGTCGCGCCCATGAAGATGGTGCAGGGCAGGTTGAAGCGCGCGCAGACGGTGGCCGTCGCCACGCCATGCTGACCGGCACCGGTTTCGGCGATGATGCGGGTCTTGCCCATGCGCAGGGCGAGCAGGATCTGGCCGATGCAATTGTTGATCTTGTGCGCGCCGGTATGGTTGAGCTCGTCGCGCTTGAACCAGATTTGCGCGCCTTTGCCTTCTGGCGCGTTCTTGCGCACGTGGTCGGTCAGGCGCTCGGCATAGTATAGCGGGCTGGGGCGGCCGACATAATGTTCGAGCAGGTCGTTGAATTCTTCCTCGAACGCCGGGTCGGCCTGGGCCGCGCGATAATGTTTCTCGAGGTCGAGGATCAGCGGCATCAGCGTTTCGGCGACATAGCGTCCGCCGAATTCGCCGAAATGACCGCGATCGTCGGGCTGGTTGCGGAAGCTGTTGGGTGTGTCGTTCATGGGTTTATCCGTTAGTCCTGAGCCTGTCGAAGGACGCCTATCGTCGCAAAGCGCACTTCGACAAGCTCAGTGCTAACGGCCAGCTAATGATTTGAGGCGTCGTAGTCCCGGACCGCTTGGCAAAAGGCGGCGATTCTGTCCACCTGTTTGACGCCGGGCGCGGATTCAACGCCAGACGATACATCGACCAGAGGGGTCTGGGTGGCGGTCAGGGCATCGGTGACATTGTCCGGATCAAGACCGCCAGCGAGGCCCCAGTCGACCTGATGCTGGTGACCGGCGAGCAAGGACCAGTCAAACGAGGTGCCGGTGCCGCCGGGCAAAGCCTTGGCCGGGGCGTCGAACAGCAAGCGATCGACCGCGCCGACATAGCGATTGGTTTTGAGCAGACCCGCGTGGTCGCGCACACCGACCGCCTTCCAGATTTCCAGGCCCGATTTGGCCCGCACCAGTTTCACCCATTCCGGGGTCTCGCCGCCATGAAATTGCAGGATATCCGGTTGGACCTCGGCAATCGCCTTGCCGGTCAGCTTCGGGTCGGCATTGACCAGCAGCAGTACGGTCTTGATCCGGTCGCCCGCATAGGCACGCAATTCCTTTGCGCGTTCGAGCGAGACATAGCGTGGGCTTTTTTCAAAATGGACCAGGCCGATATGGGTTGCGCCATTTTCGACTGCCGCATCGATGGAGGCTTCAGTGGAGAGGCCGCATATTTTGATTTGGGTTTTCATGGGAGGGCTATTAGCGGGACAAACAATATTCGTCATCCTGAACTTGTTTCAGGATCTCCGCCGCACTGCTCAGTCTCACGGGGTCCTGAAACAAGTTCAGGATGACGAAGAAAAAATTAAAGCGTCGCCTCGATCGCCCGCGCCGCCGCATTGGGGTCTCCCGCTGCGGTTATTGGCCGCCCGATAACCAGCACACTCGCGCCATTGTCGCGCGCCTGAGCCGGTGTGACTGCGCGTTTCTGGTCGCCCATTGCACCGCCTTTGGGACGCAGGCCGGGGACGACGAAAAAACCGTCTTTCCAGATCTTGTGCGCCGCTTCGACTTCGTTGCCGGAACAGACAATGCCGTCGAGTCCCGCTTCCTGCGCCAGTCCGGCGAGCCGCTTGACCTGGTCATGCGGGGTGCCGCTGTAGCCGATCCGGGTCATATCGCGTTCGTCGAGCGAGGTCAGCAATGTAACGCCAACAATCTTGGTATGGCCATTGGCCGCCGCCTTGGCATCTTCCATCATCGCGCGGCCACCGGACGCGTGGATCGTGACGATGGCCGGTTCCAGCACATTGATTGCCTGCATCGCCTTGGCCACCGTGTTGGGAATATCGTGCAGCTTGAGATCGAGGAATATCGGCAGGCCAAGTTTCTGGATTTCGTGCACGCCATGATGGCCATGGGCGCAGAAAAATTCGAGGCCGAGCTTCAGACCACCGACATGGCCCTTGACCGATTGTGCAATCTCGAGCGCCCGGTCGAGATCGGGCGTGTCGAGCGCGACGAAGATCGGATTGGTCATAGGTCGGTTGCTTTGCCGCTATCGACGGATGAAACCGCTGGCGCGGGCTCTGCAACGGCTGTCGGGGCTGTGGGAGTCGGGCTTTTGGGACCGGTTGCGGGCGGCACCGGAGCAGTGGTTGGCTTTGCCGCATCTTCCAGGGTTTTGATCCGCCGCGAAAGTCGCCATCTGAAACCTCTCAGAACCATCCAGGTAGGCAGGAAACCGATCAGAAATGCACCGACCACAAAGGTCGAAACCCGGGCTTCGACAACAGCGGCACCAAGGTCCAGCGAGGCCCGTGCTTCATTGGTCCACCAGAAAATGAAGGTCGCGACCAGCAGGAGAACCCAGAACAGGATTTTGATAAATTGCATGCTTCACCCTTTTTCGTGTGACGGCCATCCTAGTCCCAAAAAAGGCGGGTGACCAGATGCTATGCAACGGGGCCGCAAACGGCGCTATTCTCCAAAGACCCGGGCGAAGATCGTATCGACATGCTTGAAATGATAATCGAGGTTGAAACGTTCCTCGAGCTCGGCATCGGAAAGTTTCGCGCTGACATCGGGGTCGGCCTTGAGCAGGTCGAGCAGGGCGATCTCACCGTCCGATTCCCATACCTTCATGGCGTTGCGCTGGACGATGCGGTAGCTATCCTCGCGGCTGATCCCGGCCTGGGTGAGCGCCAGCAACACGCGCTGTGAATGGACCAGGCCGCCCATGCGGTCGAGATTTTTCTGCATCCGCTCGGGATAGATTAGCAGCTTTTCGATCACCCCGGTCAGCCGTGCCAGCGAGAAGTCGAGGGTGATCGTCGCGTCCGGTCCAATCATCCGTTCGACGGAACTGTGGGAAATATCGCGTTCGTGCCACAGCGCGACATTTTCCATGGCGGGCAGGGCGTAGCTGCGGACCATGCGGGCGAGGCCGGTCAGATTTTCGGTCAGGATCGGGTTGCGCTTGTGCGGCATCGCGCTCGAGCCCTTCTGGCCCGGCGAGAAATATTCTTCCGCCTCGAGCACCTCGGTGCGCTGCAGGTGGCGGATTTCGACGGCGAGTCGTTCCACCGACGAAGCGATGACGCCGAGCGTGGCAAAAAATTGCGCATGGCGGTCGCGCGGGATCACCTGGGTGGAGATTGGTTCTACGGTCAGGCCTAGTTTCTCGGCGACATGCTCTTCGACCTTGGGGTCGATATTGGCGAAGGTACCAACCGCGCCGGAAATCGCGCAGGTGGCGATTTCCTTGCGCGCTGCAACGAGCCGCTCGCGGTTGCGCTGGAACTCGGCATAGGCCTGCGCCAGTTTAAGGCCGAAGGTCACCGGTTCGCCGTGGATGCCATGGCTGCGGCCGATGGTGGGGGTGAACTTGTGCTCATAGGCGCGCTTCTTGATTGCCGCCAGCAAGCCATCGATATCGGCCAGCAATATGTCCGAAGCCCGCGCCAGCTGCACCGCAAGACAGGTGTCGAGAACATCGCTCGAGGTCATCCCCTGGTGCATGAAACGCGATTCTTCTCCGACATGTTCGGCGACATTGGTCAGGAAGGCGATCACATCATGCTTCACCTCCAGCTCGATCTCGTCGATCCGCGCCACGTCGAACTTGCCCTTGGCCCAGATTGCCGCCGCCGCTTCCTTCGGGACCACGCCCAGTTCGGCGAGAGCATAGGTTGCGTGCGCCTCAATCTCGAACCAGATCCGGAATTTCGATTCAGGCTCCCAGATGGCGACCATTTCGGGGCGGGAATAGCGTGTGATCATGATTGGTCCTTGGACAAAGAGAATGATTGCGGCAATGATATGCCTTGATTTGCGGTCCCGCTAGCACCTACGAAATGAATCGGCAATGCAGCGGCGGAAACAGGGAGAATAAAATGCGTCTGGCTATACTCACCGGCGGCGGCGATGTCCCGGGCCTCAATCCCTGCATCCAGTCGATTGCGACGTCGGCCTGGCAGCGCGGCTGGGACGTCGTTGGTCTGCGGCGGGGCTGGGAAGGCGTACTGGAAATTGATCCGGCCGATCCATGGGCGCGCGAAGACAGTGTGATGATGCTCGACCATGACCGGGTGCGGGGCATTGACCGGCAGGGCGGCACGATCCTGCACAGTTCCCGCTGTGATCCGCGCACGACCAAACAGGGCGATCAGACGCAAAAAGTGCTCGACGTCCTCGATGCACTGGAAGTGGACGCGCTGATCACCATGGGCGGTGATGGCACGCTGCGTTTCTCGGCCTATCTGTCGAGTCTCGGGCGCAATGTGATTTCGGTTCCCAAGACGATGGACAATGATGTCCATGGCACCGATTATTGCATCGGCTTCTCCACAGCGGTCACCCGTTCGGTGCAGGCGATCAACGCGCTGCGGACCACGGCGGCGAGCCACGAACGGATTGCGGTGATCGAGCTGTTCGGGCGGCGATCCGGTGAAACGGCGTTGCTGTCCGGATTTCTGTCGCAGGCGGACCGGACGGTGATTGCGGAAGTGCCGGCCGATATGGATGTGCTGTTGCCATTGCTGCTCAAAGACAAGCAGGACAATCCCGAATCCTATGCGGTCTGCCTGGTGTCGGAGGGCGCAAAGCTGTGCGGATCGACCGACTTTGTTGACGAAATCAACAAATCGAACACCAACCGCGATGGTCTGAATATCGGCACGCAGCTGGCGCGCGAAATCGAGGCCCGCTCGGATCAGAGAACCATCGTGCAGGAGCTTGCCTATCTGATGCGGGCAGGCGAACCGGACGCGATGGACCGGATGGTCGGTTTTGCCTTTGGCGCGCTGGCGGTGCAGTTGATCGAACAGGACCGGATGGCCAATATGGTCTGTCTCGCCGACGGCAATTACAGCACGGTTCCGATCGGAACCTTGCTGGAGGACAGCAAGGGCGTCAATGTTTCGGGCCTCTATGACGCCAACCAGTATCGCGCCAGTCTGATCCAGGTCGAAGATATGCCGATGTTTCTGTATTGAGTGGAACTGACGGGCCGGGCACCTAGATCAATCCCTTCGACCGGAAGGACGTGTGGCCGTCCCGGCCGATTATGACATGATCATGCACAGCGATGCCGAGCGTGCGGCCGGCGGCGCAGATGTCTTTGGTTATCGCGATATCCTGTCGGCTGGGGGTGCTGTCGCCGCTGGGGTGATTGTGCACCAATATGATTGCCGCCGAGCCCAAGGCCAGCGCGCGTTTGATCACTTCGCGGGTGTAGATGGCCGCCTGATCGATCGACCCTTCGCTGACCAGTTCATCGCGGATCAATCGGTTCTTGCTGTCGAGATGCAACACGCGGACCCGTTCGTGCGCGAGATGCGCCATATCGGCGCGCAAATAGTCGAGCAAAGCTTGCCAACTTGACAGGATCGGCCGGGTCCGCACCGGTTCGGAGATCAGGCGCAAGGCGGCGACCTGGACGATCTTTAGCGCCGCCACGCTGGTTTCCCCCATACCGGGAAAATTCGCCAGCGCATCGCCATCGGATACCAGAAGACGGGAGAAGCCACCGAATTCTTCTATCAATTGCTTGGCCAGAGGCTTTGTGTCGCGGCGCGGGATGGCGAGGGCGAGCAGATATTCGACCAGCTCGTGATCGTGCAGTCCGTTGCCCTGGCCGGTCAATAGGCGGCGGCGAAGGCGGGCGCGATGGCCGCTGCTGCCACTTGGCAAGCCTGATCGGATTTCCCGCCCGTTGGTCATTCGCCCCCTATAATAAGAACAAAGAAGGAACGAATGGATAATCGGAGCGAAGTCCGAAATTGTCCAACAGGCGGGGAGGGGATGAAATCTCGTCCCCTCACACACTTGTACATTGCAACTTCAGACAGACTTCTGCATTTCAACCGCGATGGAAGATGAAATCGCCAATGACCCCGTCGGTCGCCAATCCCGGTTTCGACTGTACGGCGGGATATTGCTTGTTCTGATCCTCTTCGGCCTGATGGCATTGTGGGTCAGCCGAACGACACTCGCGGACAATGTGGTCCGCTCCCAGCTTGACCAGATGGATGTTACCGCCAGTTACGAAATCGAGGATATCGGGCTTCGGCGGCAGGTCATTCGCAATCTGGTGATCGGTGATCCGGACCGGCCGGACTTGACGGCGGATCTGGTCGAGGTGGGCAATAGTCTGAGCCTCGGCGGTCTGGGGATAAACTGGGTGCGGGCGAGCGGCGTCAAGCTGTTCGGGCGGCTGGAAAATGGCAAGCTCAGCTTTGGCGAACTCGACAAATTTACCGATCCGAACGATGATAGTCCGCTGTCGTTGCCGGATATTTGGCTCGGACTGTCTGATGCCAAGTTGCGGATCGACAGCGCGTACGGGGCCGTTGGCCTGGCGCTGACTGGCGAAGGCGAATTGCACGATGGTTTCAGCGGAGAAATCGCCGCGATTAGCCAGGGTCTGGAAGCTGGCGGCTGTGCTGTAAGCAAACCGACCTTTTTCGGGAAGGTCGCTATTCGCGGCAAGAAACCGAATTTACAAGGACCGCTGCGGCTGCCGAGCGTCACCTGCAGCGATCTGGATCTGGCTGCAGAAGCGGTTGCGGCGCAGGTCTCGGTAGACCTGGGCGCGGATCTCGCCAGTTGGGACGGCACGATCGGTCTCAGCGGCGGGCCTTTCCGCTATGCTGATTATGCGAGCCGCACCATCAAGGCGTCATTGGACTTGGCTGGCGATTTGAAACAGAGCAGCGGCGATGTTGATCTGACCGCCAGCGGGTTGCGGTCTCCCTATGCATCCGCCGATGCTTCGCACATCCAGGGCCCGTTTGCGCTGGGCTATGGCGGTGACGAGTTGACCGCCAGTTTTTCCGGTCAACCAGACCTTCGCGGCGTCCATGTCGAAAAAAATATGTTGCGGCAGGCAGCCACTCTGTCGGCATCGGTCGCCGGGACACCGGTCGGGCCGCTTGCCGAGCGGTTTGCCAAAGCCGTGCAACAGGCCGGAAACAATTTCGATATTTCCAGCGACATCAAATTCACGAAAAACGGCGGACGGACAACTCTTTCGCTCAATGCGCTGGGCGCCCGGTCGCGATCCGGAGCGACTGTCAGCTTGAGTGACCCTCTGCTGCTGGCCTTTACCGACAAGAATATCCGGATGCTGGCGGATGGTAACATCAGCCTTGAAGGCGGTGGTTTTCCCAGCGCGAATTTGGTGCTCAACGATGGCAGTCTCTCGCGGGGTTTTTCCGGACGGCTTGAAATGGCCAATTATCAGGTGGGAACAGCGCAGCTGAAAATCCCGGCGCTGGCGTTTTCGCCGACGCGTCAGGGCGGTACCAATATCGACGGGCGGATCATCCTGACCGGCCCGCTGGGTGACGGACAGATAACCGGGCTGCAGGTGCCGATCAGCGGCTATATTGGGAGAAACGGCAATTTCTCCCTGTTCCGCCAGTGCGTCAATCTGCAATTTGCCAGCCTGCGCACCGCATCCCTGCGCGCCGGACCGACCAGCACCCGTCTGTGTCCGCAGGGCAGCGCCATCGTCACCGGCAACGGTTCGTCCGTGAACATTGCCGCCAATGCGCCTTCGCTCAAACTGAATGGCGATGTTGGCGGTACGCCGCTCGCCATTTCCAGCGGTGCGCTCCGCTTTTCCCGTGCGAACGGCCTGACCGCGCAGAACGTCGGTATCCGGCTGGGCACGCCGGCCAGTATGACAAGCCTCGACATTGCGGTGCTCAGCGCCAGGTTCGGGCAGATGATCAACGGGCGGATCGAAGGCGCCTCCGGAAAAATCGCCAATGTACCGCTGCTGATGGAAAAGATCGAAGGCGATTGGCGCTATGAAAAGGGGCAGTTTCTGGCCGATGCCAGCCTGCTGGTTCGTGATGAGCAGCCGGTGGAGCGGTTCCGGCCCTTGATCAGCAATGACGTCAAACTAGGCTTTGACGGAAAGGACATCACCGCTGCGGGCTTGCTTCGCGAGCCGGAGACGCTGACCGCGATTGCGGCGATTGATATCCTCCACACGCTGAGAAATAGCACGGGCAGGGCGCTGATCGATGTTTCGTCACTGACCTTCAACGAACGGCTCCAGCCGGAACAGCTGACCCCGCTCACGCTGGGTGTGATCGCCAATGTGCAAGGGGAAATATCCGGGACCGGGCGGATTGACTGGGATGGGTCCGATAACGGTATTAAAAGCACCGGGCGTTTTCTGACCAATGGCCTCAACCTCGCAGCCGCCTTTGGTCCGGTGACCGGGCTGGCGGGCGAGATCATCTTCTCCGACCTGCTGGCGCTGGAAACCAGTCCGGGCCAGACTGTTACCCTGTCGGAAGTCAACCCTGGTGTCGCTGTGTTTAACGGACAAATCCGCTATCGCCTGCTGGCCGATTACAAGATGCAGATAGAAGGCGGCCAATGGCCGTTTGCCGGTGGCAAACTATATCTCGAACCGACCATATTGGATCTGAGCGAAGACGCAGAGAGGCGGCTGCAATTTACGGTGGAGGGCGTCGATGCGGCGCAGTTCCTGACCCAGTTTGATTTTGAGAATATGTCCGCGACCGGCGTGTTTGACGGCAAGCTGCCGATGGTTTTCAATCAGGACGGTGGCCGTGTGGTCGGTGGCTATCTGGTGGCGCGCGAAGGCGGCGGCACGCTCGCCTATGTTGGAGAGCTCACCTACGAAGATATGGGCACCATGGCCAATTTTGCCTTCAATGCGCTCAAATCGATCAGATATCGCAACCTCACCATCGGCATGAATGGTGATATTGCCGGCGAAATCATCACCGAGGTCAAATTCGACGGATTGCAACAAGGGGACGGAGCGAGCCGCAATTTCATCACCAAGCAACTCGCCCGCATCCCGATCCAGTTCAACGTCCGCATCCAGGCGCCGTTCATGCAATTGATGAGCAGCGCCAAATCCTATTATGAACCGGAAATATTGGTTGGACAAAACCTGCCAGCGCTCCTGCGAGCACAGGAGGAGAGGGCCAAAGCCGCAGAGAAGGTTCTCAAAGGAGATGAATAGTCCATTCAGCGAGGGGAAAGCGACAATGCTTTATCAGACAAGTCAATTGACGGACCGACCGATTGGTGCGATTCGTCGCAAGATGAGGAGTTTAACCACCGCCGGTCTGATTTTGGGAATAGCGACAGGGCTTTCCGCCTGCGTCCAGGTGACGGCACCGGACAAGCCGATTGTCATCAATCTGAATATCAATATCAAGCAGGAAGTGGTGTATCGCCTGAACGACGATGCAAAAGACCTGATCAACAAGGAAGCGGATATTTTCTAATGTTTGAGTATATCAAGAAAAACAAGGCTTTGGCCGCAATTGGTGCGCTGGTTTTGACGGCGGTTGTAGCCGTGCCGGTGATGGCACAGCGCGATCCCGCCTATGAAGCGGCGCGTTCATCGGGAGTCATTGGCGAA
>Ga0100402_1007275_pt1 | contig 10733 bp, 16 predicted proteins | sample CryGeyme20150102_FD_80419 | JGI IMG/M metagenome (GOLD analysis project Ga0100402, IMG submission 80419) | Groundwater microbial communities from Crystal Geyser aquifers in Utah, USA - Crystal Geyser metaG 2015-0102 | ecosystem: Environmental > Aquatic > Deep subsurface > Groundwater | place...
CCCACCCCCATCCCCACCCCCAACCCCAACCCCAACCCCAACCCCATCAACCATCAAATAAGAGTAAATCAGCCAAAATGAATCGTAACAAGAAACAATTTATGATCATTTCAAACAGAGCATACTTACCCGCGAGCATTTTCTTTCATGTGCTAGGAGCCAATATCCTGGTTACTTGTCGTTCAAGGCCTCTCAAGCAGCACGCAAGAAGGAATTCAGATAAAAATTCGGCTCAACATTCAAGTCATGATCCACAAAATGATTGATTCATCTATTCATCAGTAAATACCTTTTTCTTAGCAAACATAGTAATTTATCGAAGAGGACAACAGGAAAAGGACTCCAAGAGTATATTTGTGCACTTTTATCCAAACAATTTGTATACAGCATTATATTAGAAAACGAAGAGCTAAAGCAGATGAAGAAAATGTACATGATATAATTCAAGAAAATAATATTATTGTAAGGAACTTACTGCTACAAGTTAGATAGACCTACTGTTATATTTATACAATGGATAGATATACTAAAATAAAGTGAGATCAATGAATAAGGGTATCTTGAATTTTGTAAGGATCTCCTTTTGCATCAAGTCCGTCCTAGCTCTTCTTATCTAGATCGTTGTTCATTGATAAATTAATACGTTGAATGTGGCTGGTCACTATTTTCTAAAAACATCTTTAAGCCGTTCGAATCTTGTCAGTGTTCTCTTAACTTTCTTATATAAAAATACCTTGCAGCTAGATATCTCAATAAAAAACATCATCTTCACTTTTTTATTTGTTCCCTCAACATTCAATCAGCAAGAATCAGGCCCCAAAGATGGCCAGTCTTTAGCTAACCACCTCTATTGTGAAAGCACCCACTTTTAGAGTCATTTTCCATGTACCAGGTCATCTATAAAGAGGGCGCTGAATTTGTTTATAAGCCTTTAAATATAGATCTAACAAGCTAAATTTATTAAATAAATCGATGTACAAACTACTCCTGACTCTTCTGTTGGTTCTCCTCTCTCACCAGGGTTGCGATAGCGATTATTTCCTCAGCCCACCACTTCCCCCCACAGCCTTCATTGGCTAATACTACACCACACAGTTCAGAATACTCGGACTCGACAACCCAGTCTTCAAGTTCAGCGATCTTCCCTCAGAGCTCAAAGGTTACTCTGATGGTACAATTGCTGGTACGCCTCTTAAAGCTGGCTCATATCCAGCTCGAGTTTTCTTCACTACTCCTCGATGCTCCAGCTATCGTGACATTGTCATCAGAGTTGCTCACTCTGTTTCCTCTACTGAATAATTCAACAGAGCTGCAGGTGTGATGGCATCTGAAAGGTTTATTATTGTCAACAATGAACAAAGATCATTCACTTATCAGGCTGGAGAAAAAGTTAACCTAGCACTCCAAGCTGTCAAGGGAGTTAGTCCCTACACTTGGAGCTTCATGAACCTACCCGCTGGTTTGGTTGGCACCAAAGACGGAAAAATTTCTGGTGTTCTCAATGATGCCGGATACTACTCTTTCAGTGCTTCGGCTAACGATGCTGAAGGCAGTTCAGCTGATTGCTACTACACTTTCAACATTCAACCTCAAGGTACTGCAGGTAAATATGTTTCTAATTTAGCCTCCAACTTGATCGAAGTTCCTAACAGAAATATTCCCGTTCAGTATGACATCAACCAAGTCGAAAAACAACAATTGCAGGCCACAAATGCTGTTTACTCTGCGATCAGGGTTGTCAATGATGCTAAAAGCATCTCCGAATAAGCCAAGGAACTCTACGGCAAGACCACTCTTGCACTGAACTTTGCCACTAGTCAAGAAAATGGCGCATCTGCAAAGGTCAGTCAGGCTGCCTCTAACAGAAAGGAAGCTGAGGTTGCTGAAGCTAAAGCACATGAAATCCTCGAGACTGCCTACAAGATTGTTTAATTAGCCACCACTAACGTCAACAACCAAAGAAAGGTTGTTGCTTTTGCCAAGGATGACCTTGAAACTGCTCAGAAGAAATTCAACATCGCTACGAAGTAATTTGAAGAAGCCAACAATGTTTTCATCAATGCTGAGGCTCAGACCAGTCAAGCTGCCCAGAATGCCAAAGCTGCTCTGACTGCTGCTCTTAATGCTCAAAATGTCTACGATCTTGCCTTCAAAACCTACAAAAACGCCAAACAAATCCTCAGTGATGCTTTGGACAAGAAGCAACAAGCCGATTTGGTGGTCAATGCTGCCAGAAACGCTCTCAACCTTGCTACTCAAGTGAATGATGCTGCTCAAGCTGAGCTGACCATCGCTCAGGATACCTACAAGAAATCCTACTCCGCCCTTGATAACGCCAATGCTTTGGTTTCGAACCTCAGAGCTAGTCTTCAAGATGCCATGGATAGATTGGGCGCAGCCAAATTTAATCTTCAGCAAGCAAACAACAACTTGTTTGTTGCTCAGGCCAGAAAAGAGCAAGCTGACAAGGCTACCGCCATCGTCAAGACCCAATCATCTACTTTACCCGATCCCAACGGCACATCGACTTACATCTTCGGCGGTTGTGACCAACTCAACTATCCCACAATCGCTGGTGCAGACATCATCGGTGCTCACAACAAACTCGGCTTCCAGCTCCAATCGGGCTATACTCTTCTATACGGTGACTGCACTACAGCATCCAAGGTGATTGTTGGAAATGGCGACGTCATTTCATATACCGGTTACCTCAAGGACGGCTATGTTCATGCTACTTCTTACAGCAAATGGCAATGATAGTAGAGCTATTTATTTTTTATATCATAACAAGGTGTTTTTCTATATAATTCGAGTTAGAAGAATATGGATGAGGTACTTGATGAAGAGTAGGAGTTGGAGATCACTTTCCGGAGGCCATTCCAACCAAAGTTCATGAAATAACTTAACACCGTAAATGAAAAAAACAAGAAAAAGATGAAGAGGATGAAGGAACAAAAAAGTTTGAACCCGAAAAAAATGGAAAAATTTGAAACCATCGGTTTACCTACATCATTCAAAACCATCAAAAAATTACCAGAGAGCAATAGAAATGGCAACAAAATATACGCTCATTGGAAAAACAACCAGATCCAAGGCTAAGCCGAGATATACTATAACAACGGGGTTATTTTCAGAGGATATTATCAAAACGGGATCAAAGTCAAGGGTCATTTCACTTTTCTCCATGGCTATGAGTATGTCGGTTATTGTTTGGGAAACAAGTTTAATGGCGAAGGGTCATTGATATTTCCTTCGGGGAAGATAATCACTGGCGAGTGGAAGGAATACAATTTAGTGGATAAGGGTAAAATTGAATATCCAAATGGTGAAGTTTACTATGGGTAGATAAAAAATTTAAAGAAACACGGCAGGGGTTACTTATTTTTCAAAGATGGTAGTAAATATGAAGGGTAGTTCTAGGAAGGTCAAATAACAGGACTAGGGACTTACTTCGTTGAAGATATAGCTGTTTGTACTGGTAATTGGATAGATGGGGAGTTAGAGCAGGAAATAAATCTAGGCCAGATCAAAAGTTAGATCTTCGAAGAGAATGTTGTTCAGACTACTAAAAAGGAAAATAGTTAAACTAAGCCTCGATTAGTTAAAAAGAGCAGTCTTGTAAACCTGGCTTAGAGATCGGTGGATAACAAAGCACATAAAAAATTGAGATTTGCCAACTTGAATAAATAATAGATCTAGAATATTCAAGTTCAAGATGTTGTTCCGAACTTTTGAACAACATATCACACCCTGATTGCTCAATTGTCTTGATTATGCTGAAACATCAAATATAAAGACTCAGTATATCATGCATTATTTATCTTTATTCCTGGGACTTTTGACGGAAGTCGGACTAACGGTTTTCTTCTATTTTTATTTTTCTCTTTCTTGTTCAACAAACTCGCGCAATTTGAGCTCCTCTTTGATTTGTTTCAAAAACTCAGCTTAGTTGGGTATCACATCAAAGTTCAACTACAAATTTGGCAAAGGTTCATCATCTTCGATTAGCATCCAGTCAAATATTTTATCATCTATGTAACCAAGTTGTTCAATCTTTTGGTGCATGACTGTTTTGTAATAGACGTAGCGTGGCTTTTCGTCAAAAGCTAGCCCTCTTGTGTACCGGAAGAGCTGGAGGAGCTAAGGATAACCCGCAAATAGCTATTCCTAGGATATTTATTGCTTGATTTTGATAACCATTCGAGCCTTCTCCAATTATGTCTTTTTGGGGTGTTTGGCAGCTTAAGACCAAGGAAGGGTACCCTTCATCCAGTAGAGCATCAGATAAATCAAAGACTACATATCATCCTTGCGACTGATGCCCTCTCCTCTGTTGTATTTCAAACTAGAAAATTCCATATTGATAGTTCGAGGTTCCGATCTACTAATTTAGGCGACATGTTCTAGAGTTTGTCCATCTTTATATCTCGATGCTGCTCCATAGTCGACAATGAAAATTTTACCTTGTTTTTCACCAGGACCCAACATGAAGTTCTGTGGTTTGATTTGATTATGAATAAAATTTTTGAAATGGAAGTATTGCAAAATAGAGATTACTTCTTGACCGAGCATGAGGGCTGTTTTTTGACTGAAAGTGCCACCACATAATTGCTGCAATTTTTCCATTGATCGATCGAGTTATTCTAGACAAATGAAGTTGTAGTCTTATTATTGGCCGCACCAATGCATGTGAGGGATGCCGATGCCGCCTTGCATTATTTGGAGGATTTTGCCCTACTGAAGGATAGTTAGCACCTGATCGTTGGGTCTCACCTTGTACTCCTCGCCTTTCATAAAAACACTTTCTGAAGTTTGAGTGTGAATGCCTCGATAGAGGAGATGGTCATGTTGACCTGAAATTTTTGAGGCAAATCTGAAGCGACCGACTAACCGCACTTCTATTGGTCTCATTATTTTTTAGAATGATAGAATTGTAATTATATCTATCTAAGTCATGGCACCCAAATCAAAGAAAAAGACAAAAGTATCACTTGAACGCATGCTCCTGTAACCCGTTCCCGAAACACCCGTCCCCTAGCCATACTTCAATATTCCATCACCCGAGCCCTACGTTTTTCCTCTCAGCAGCACCCTCCTTGAGGGCATTAAGCTCATTGAAAACTACTTCCCTGATGATATCAACAAAAAGATACAGAGTAAGCTCAGTGGTCGCAGCATTGAAAGAATGGCAAGGTTCAAAGATGTATATTGCATGATGGGCAAAGGAGGTAATGGATTGCTGGTTGGCGATCATCTCATGAATTTAAGGGGAATCACTGCTTTTTCATATGGGCCTTCACATTTGCTTATTGCTTTCTAAGATCTAAGGTTGGAAATATATACACTTCAGTTGAGATTAGTGAAAGTGTTAAAAAATTTCAGCACAAAGAGGATCACATTCCTTAAATTACTAGCTGTACCCAAAGGCTACTAAAGTTTGATAGTGTTTTTCAATGTAGGGACCAAGTTGATGGTCAGTCGAATATAAAAAAGTTTCTTCTCGACTCTAGCCGTCAAAATAACTCATGATGTGATCAGTGATCTGGAGTTCCCAATCACCTGTATGACTTAAATTCCTGCCATGTTCAGATACTATCTCCAACGAGATGCGACATACAGAAATAGCAGTTTAATTGCCATATCTGCCATCAACGCGGTTTATATTATTTCTGTCAACCATGCCAAGTTAGATGCTGATGTCTTTTGGAAGCGAATCTATTTCAGGAAACAAGAAGATGCGGGTTGCAGTACAGTGTCATGGGGAGAGGCCAACATCCAGGCACCATCCAGAGATATCAAGGGTGAGAAGTTAGTGTTTAACTTTTCGTTTGATAACAAATTATATTTTGTAGCTCTGAAGGAAGTCGATAAGGAAGTTGATGGAAATTTCCAGACCAAATGTGAGTGGGTCTAGAGCTACAGTTTCGAGCTCAGCAAAAGAGTAGCATTTTGTCAGCAAATGAAAAAAAGTTAGGTTCTTATTGTCACTGAAGAAAACACCATAGTAGTCTTCCACACCAAAAATTTTGATATTTTCTAAAAAGAGCTCAAATAGGATCAAATTGAGATGATGTCGGAGAGCTTCAGTGATAAGTTAGACATGAGGTTGGTGTCAGGTGGAAAGAGGCACATTGAAATGTTGAAAAATGGGGCCACCTAAGAAGATATTGCTTTGTTGACTCAGGGAAAATATGTAAGCTACTCAGATACTTTCCTCTATGAATATCCAAGCAATTAAATTTACTATTTGACTGATCGCCAATTCGGTGTATATGTCTACTGTCACTGGAAGTTGATTTCAGATTTGCTTAAAGTCTAACAAAAATTCGAATGCGCCATGATTTTCTTGATAGCTTTGTACAAAGGGGCCAACAGATTTGATTTGGGTGTGGAAGGTCAATAAAAATAGCTGAGCGAATACATCCAGATGTTGTGTATTGACTTTATCAACAAAAAGCTCGGAAGGATGAAAGAAATGCCCGAAATTATTGACAACTTGTTGGAGCAAGATGACTATCTGAAGATGATTGTCATTCCTTTAGAGTTCTTGATTGAAACTGATCAATTCGACTTCCTATTCGAGGTGGTCAAAGATAAAATCATAGCTTGTCTCACCACGGATCAAAGTAGCACTGCTCTTAAAAAATCATAAACTATCTTCTACCGAGTCCTAGAAAAATTCATCGAACATGGTCGAGTGAAATACATTCCTGAGACACAACTCGATCAAATTCTTAAATATTTTGTATAAAACGATAGTCTAGAAATGATTGACAGATTAGCAATTTACTTCGATTTAACCCGCATCGATCGAAGTATTGTAATTCAGTGTCTGCTCCAGAACAACTTGGTGGTCAGTTTAGCACATATATGTACTCAAGGGAATTAAATTGAATTTGTGACACCTTTTGTCAAGTTTTGGGGATTCTCTGAAAGTCACCGTCAGAGAAATGAGCCGGAATTCGCAATGGCTTACGCATTCAGAGCTTTGTGGTATGTCAAGTTGTGTCTTCAGAGAAATTGGATTTTGAAGGAGTATTCTTTTTCCAAATACGCCACGATGATCACCATCCTATCTCAACATTTTCTGGGTGAAAAGATCCTGTTAAGTCTTCTGTCCTTGAGGCCATCTGACTGTCTAAATACTTTAGCTTACTACTTCACAATCGAAAACTCCCAAATCATTAATAACAGTGACACAAAATTGCCATCTGCTCCGATTGAGCCTTGGATCGAATCACGCGAAGGCAACGAAAAAGTTGAAGAATTGCTCTCGGCTATTTTTATTTATTTGAAGAAAGCACTGAAGAGTCAGGTCGAAGAGAGGATGAGTTTGTTCCTAAGCAGTATAGTTGTTTACAAAACTGTCAAATTCACCCAAGACAAATACTATGGCATTTTGTCTGCTTTAATCAGAAATTACGGGTTATGCAAAGATGTCAACTATGGACTTGAAGATAAAATGCTTGAGGAATTCAATGAAACCTTCTGTGACTACAGTTAAGATGACAAAGATGAGATTTTGGCTGCAAGGTATATCAACAAAATACTCACACTTGTTTACTATCAATGCAGAGATTTTGTCATCAAGAAATTACCTGAACTGTACCAAGAATCAAAAATGTATAACTTGACTGATCTTCAGGCTTAGATCAGTTTTCTGCAAGGAAATTTCTCTAACTGTATTGATATATATGTTCGATCAAAACAATCAGCCAAAATTCTTCTATTTGAATTTCTTTAAAATTCTTTCAAAAGGCTCGTTCTTGAAAAACGTAAGAATTAAAAAATTATGCTGGCAAATTGCATTAAAAAAGATATCAAATACATGGTCAAACTAGAACCTCAAAAAATCAAAGTCCTGGTTCAGAACTACGTCCCTGAAATCCAATAAGAACTCATATGGGCATTGGGAGACGATTAAGATTTGCAACTATAATATCTGTAAGGTATCATCAATGATGATTAAAGGACCCAAATGAAGAACAAACTCTCAGAAGAATCTGTCCTCAGATTTGTTGAGTTGATGGCTAAGCACAAGCCTGATAACTTAATCGACGCTTTCAAGAAAAATCCTAATTTTTCTATTGAGGAAAGTTTGAAGATATGTGAGCAATACGAGGTGTACGACTGCATGGAGTATCTCTATGAAAGAATGGGTTCCATCTCTTAATCTGTCAAAATTGCTGCCTTGAGAATTGACCGTATTTTGAAGTCGAGAAACGACTTCGATGAGTAAAACTTCGCACCATATATCAAGATAAAAGAAATACTTGACAATGCTATTGATGTCTGTAAGAAAAATCATTCAGAATAGATCTGGTAATCGCTGCTAGACTCATCTATTGACCTCTACAACAAGTACAAAGATTCTGATCTACCTGAAGACTAAATATAGATCTTTTTCTACATCAACGGAGAAATCATTGAAAACCTCGCATCCAACTGCTCTATTGAGCACACCATATAACTCCTGCAAAGCAAATACACCAACCTGAACATGGGCGGAAAGATGACCAAGGCTTTTATCAACATTCTCAGCGATTTGTCACATTCGATCAACATTTTATACATAGCCACCAACATGGTTAATGTTAGTTTACAAAAAATACTCATCAGAGATTATATGGAGAAATTGCACTGCTTTAGAACTTCGCCCTATTGCACCACCTGCAGTTACCCGCTTTCAAGAAGAGAAAAAAATATTCATTTCAGATGTGGGCATTCTTATCATCAGGAATGTTCGATCGCTAAAGATCCGGTGGTTTGTGTATACTGTTTGGGAGATAGGTCCGATCAGTTCACGTATTATCTGAATACTTTGAATCCGAGGTATCCAAAGATGAAGAAGGTCAACGAGCTGAGTAAGAAATTTGAATAGAAGCAGTTGGAAATGGGAGAAATTTTCAAGATCGAGTAATTCGAAAGGGTCGAAAAAAGAGATGATGACGGACTGGTAGCTCTACGCTATGAGAAGAAAAAAAACAGATTCTAGAAATACGACGAATCTATCAAGTTCATTGAGGATGGCAACTGGAGAGTCCTCAGTGATTTGAGCTACTATTGATCAAGGATATGTATATTTGCAGGATAGTAAATCTATAGAAATATCAAAATTATAACAAAGGCTCCTCAAACACTTTTCTTCATTTTTCTGGATTTAAGCCGAGAAGCTCTTGGTTATTTTCTGAATTTGGCTGAAGGAACGAACAGAAAGTAGAGTAGAATAATGGCAAAAATTATTATAGTCATGTTAATGCATTTTTTTGTCCTTTGTTTGAATCTTTCAATTGCTCTTTCACTATAGGTCTGGTTGGAGTTGTTTGCGATCATCTATGAAGCTTAGGAACCATCTGATATGACTGAGACTGTACCAACTACCATTGAGTAGGTTCGGTTCTAGTTGATTTACTTATTATACGATGTCATCTGTGAGGATACTGAAGGCGACCTTGCTCCCTATATCTTTTAGAGAACTGCCCTCATTTTATTAATATTGTTGACTTTAGTGTTGGAGTTGACTTAAAGATCATTACTTTGGATTGATGAAGAGCTGACATTTGCGATAATAGAAATATTTGGCAAGTTTAAAGGTCCAGAAAGTTCATGCTTCTTGTGGTTTTATTTTTGGTATTGATGTTTGATAGGTGATTAATTCGATGGAGTTTACTAAATCCCTGAAAATTGACGATTTTCTTCATCGGACTAGACCTCTAAAATTGGAGCAGGTTCTAATTTTTAAGATTCATTCATCTCAATGTGAACAAGACTGGATATGACAAGATTTACCTTGGCTTGGAAGCAATTTTGGTATTTCTGGCAATTTGTTACCTTTTTCTCAAAGGCTGTTCAGAAGCTAAGTTAAGTATCTTCATCATTGGTTCGTCTGCAGAGCGCATTGTGATTATTTTTGGACTTTGAAGCGTATCTTCTAATGAAGAAGGAATTGATGTCAATGCTTTCTTGAGTGCTACTCCAACTATACTCATCTTCTCTCTTCCCAAATCTATCCTCCTTTGTCGGTTATTATGTTGTTCCTCTTCTTTGAACTTTCTGATAAAATGATCCAATTCCACTTTGCCCCTGTCGACAAACATATTAAAAGCCATGACTAAACCCTCTTTGCCCTTCTTAAATGTAATCGTATGTTTATCGAAGTATCTTTATTCGTGTTTCATGAATTGTTAATTGATTTGAGTGAGATCGAGTTCTGCTTATCCTATTACATGGTCATCACCTTTGAAGAAGTACCATAAAATTGCCTTCAATTTGGGGAGATTTGTGCCTGAACTGAAGGTTATACTTGCATTGCCGAGGAATACCTTTTTGGCAAGGATAACCGGACTGACACCTTCCAACATCTCTGCTATCTTTTACTCTCCTTTGAAGATGGAGATACGATAAAAGGCTTATTTATTGACTGACTTGAAGGATGAAGTCTATCCCTCGAGGTAAAGCACATAAAGTCTATAGAATAGAGTTTCGACTGGCGGCTGCCGCTGTAGCTTCTTCATTATAATCCTAAAAATATGAAGCGTCTGAATGATGAATATTTTGAGAAGCTTGATAATATTAGATCAACCATCTAGCACTAAATTTGGAAGAATTATTCATTTGAATTATTTTAGATAGATTATGAGTTTGATTGATTTGTTGATATTATATTTGAAATATAAATCGTGGGGTTGGGGTTGGGGTTGGGGTTGGGGTTGGGGTTGGGGTTGGGGTTGGGG
>Ga0100402_1007286_pt1 | contig 10728 bp, 17 predicted proteins | sample CryGeyme20150102_FD_80419 | JGI IMG/M metagenome (GOLD analysis project Ga0100402, IMG submission 80419) | Groundwater microbial communities from Crystal Geyser aquifers in Utah, USA - Crystal Geyser metaG 2015-0102 | ecosystem: Environmental > Aquatic > Deep subsurface > Groundwater | place...
AACCACATCAAGCCTAAATTTTTGGCAAAAAAGTCAAACATCTATGAGGATTCATTGGAGTACGAAAGCCAAAATTCTAAATCTCCCTCAAAAGTGGAACTTGGTCATATTTGCAGAAGCATTGGTTCCCGAAGCCATTCCAAAAAATATCGCCAACTGTAGACCTTTTTCAACACGAAATGGAAGGACAGACTAGCTAAAAAAGGAGATTAAAAGATGCTGATGAATTCAGGTAGCAAGGATGTGTGTCACAGTAGCAAGGACAGACTAGCTGTGAAGGACAAGATAAAGCAGGTTATAGAAAGGGCCCGAAATGCGATAACGATCGTGAAGAAGGTGAAGGCAGCCAGGAGCCTAGACGTGAGATAGATTGATGACCTTACCTGTGGCTATCAGTGATGTTGATCATTTGATAAGTTATTTTCCTAATTCGATAAAGGACAAAATCATTCATAGTAACTGTCTCTGAGTAGAGACTGGAAAAATGGAACTCCCACCACATTCACCATCAGAAAACAGTCATTCAGAAATTTGATGGTTTAGCTTTTTTGCTATAGATTGTTCAAATACATTTCGAAACTTAGTCTGTACTTCAGCTTCGTTCTCTCTTTCTCAATAGCCTCGTAGTAATTCTTCAAACTTTTGAAGTACTTGGGAATTGATGCTTACAGTGTCTTCATCAGTTCATGCTAACTGACCCATCTCTCGAGGCTTTTCTTGCTGATGCGGTTGTCTTTGTAAATGGCCCCTAGATCCTCAACTATCAGTAACAAATTGTGAGAATCCCTGAAGTCACACTTCTTCAAGTAGGGCATAAGCACTATCTTCAGCAGCCTATTCATTATTTTAATAGAGTGAAGCTGCTTGCATCTTTCCAGGCACACACTGGCAATTCCGATGCTTTCCTGGCTTCTTTTGCTTAGCTCAAATGCTCTAAGGAGCAACTCTGACACTTGTAAAAATGATAACGCCTATTATTAATTCCTCATATCTTCAACTCCTCCGATACTATTTTGAAAACACTTGAGGCATTCTAAACTGCTAGCAATAGATTCATTGATCTTTCCCGAGCAGAGCGTCATCTTTGATATGTTCATTAGAAGCTAGGGATAATCTCGAGTGTGAGTATGTCCTCCAGCCTCACAGATACTTTTGCATTATAGCAGCTCCTTTAAGCATTACTCTTTTCTATTGGCCTGACTATAAATTCCAGCTAAGTAGCGCTTCTTTTATAAAATAAGAGAATGGGCCTCACCGAATATGGTGACAAGGTTATCGATGGATCTTCTGAAATTAGATATTCCCTTCTCGTACTCCTAAAGTTTGAACTGATGCATGGCTATTGTTTAATAAAAAGCTGAAATGAGGGGTATTCTTCCAGCATAATAGAGGATTTACTCTATCTTCTCGAAACAGAGGTCTCCTGCTTCTTGAGGGCTGAAGACTATGAGCCACCGAACGGCCTAGACAGCTGTCAGGTAGTTAAAGGCAGAGGGCCTTCCAGTGTTCATGATGGAGTATATATCAGAGGCAAGTCCATGTCGAGTGAAAGGAATCTACCGAGTCAAAGCAAGATCGACTGTGTGAATGAAGTAATTAATGGTTGAAGGGATCTATGATTTCACCTCTTCTCTCAGCCGAAACACCTCTGAGCTTTTCAGTTTGGAGTTAGGGTGTCCTTGAATGTAATTGTGAAGATCAATATATTTTGAAGACATGAGCTAGTAAGGGAGGCAGTCGACAATCGGTGTAAAAAGTACAGTAGAGTTGTCAATTCTTTTGGTCTTATCTATTATGTCTGAAATTTTGTATTTTAAATTCTCCCTCTCATCTGCCCATCGGATACCACAGCTTAAAATAACTGCATAGAAAAGATAGCTTTAATTGACGTCTTATCTATTGCAGTTGACTCGATAGATTCGTTCAGTCTCTTTCTGAAGCTGGTCCCAGAGCTTGTCTGCTTCTTCACTGTCGGCCAGCAAGCGATTGATCAGGTGAAGATGGGCGTCCACTATTATCTGCTCTACAAGTTCCTGATCAGGATGGTTGAGCTCCTCCAAAGGAAAGTTCTGAGTGAGATCGAAGACCTCCTTTTTGAGCATATTGATGAATATCGAGGAGTACATTTAGCTAAGTATGATGGTCTGGAAGTAAGGGTTGCTGCCACAATTGTTGTGAATGTATGTCCAGTCAAGGGAATAAAGGTTGTGTCTTCTCATCAGCTCCCTGAAGTCAGCAGCAGAAGTAATGTGAAGAGAAGTCTCAGCCAGGCCCTTTAGGATTATGTCTTCCACTCTTGGCTTACTCCTTAGTGCTCTGACCTATTCTTATGTGCTTATTGGGGTGTAGGCTTTGCAGAGCACAGGAATACTCTTGTACTAGATAAAGACAGAAAGAGGAGGTTCTTTCTGGTTCTGATTGAAGATGCTCCTTTAGCAGATGAACTGATGCCTAAGGTTGACCTTGTGTTCCTTTTGCTCATAAGGTTCAAGCTCGTAAATCAGGCTTTCCTCTTAGTTTTAGTGCATTTGGATGAAGTACTCCACTCCGTTACTTTTTCGATAGAGACAGTCATTCTTCGTATGTCTGCAGTACTCTTCGTATCTCAAGGGTAGCTAGTCAATCATCTATTGAACCCTGCTCGTACATTATTTTACAAAGTCGAAGTATGTAGCTGCCCTGAACCTTTTATCTGAGTAATATATATCGTTCCAAGGGTTGCCTGAGTTTTGCTATATTAAAGTATCTGCCTTTGGACAGGCAACTGCATTTATTCTTCTTATCATTCCAGATTGAAGTCTATGGTTTGAATCTTTCCTATAATTGCCTTCCTCCTCTCCCAAAACCTGTTTCTTCTGCTCTATATTTGCAGGACCACCTTCAGATATATCCAAAGGTCTTCTACTGTTTATTGATCTATTTGAGTAAGGACTCACACGACCGGGAGTATATTCTTGTGACAGGCCTTTCTCTTTTTATTAGGCACCCTTCTCCTCCTACTAGAGGTCCTTTTTCTATGTTGACCGGAACTGAGGCGATTCTTTCTATTTTTGAATTTATTCAGCAGTGTTACCTCTGACGAAGCTACCGAGAGGCATGTTTTAGTCAAATTCGTGAAAATCAGATTATTTTTATCTTTTGTCCGACAGCTAACTGATTTTTTCCTTCCACTAGGATTGTTTCGACTATTTTTCGGCTCTATTTGTGATGGGAACAGGTGACATTTGCTCTTACTATTCATCTCTTTCTTATTCTGCCTTCGAGTTCTTTTCATAAACAGGAGACTCAGCTTAGCTTTAATGCCGTTATTCGTTGCGACTGCCCTCTTACCTATTAAAGTAGTGGGGGTTATGCTCCTTTTATTATATTTCCTTATCTGGTAGACTGTTAACTTACTCTTCCTTTTTGTGATAAAAGGCGTCTACCTCTTCCTGAGTTCTCATAAACAAGAATGAGATATGGCTAAACCAAGCTGAGATTTGTTCTTGATTATTAAAGTAGAAAATCCACTCTAGTTTTCTATCCCTTTTCGTCAACCTCATCTCGATGCCAAGCTTATCTGGCATCAGCTAGCATTGAAGTTTATTTATCCCATCTTCAAGCACCTCACTCCTGTAAAGAATTTCCTTTGGTGCTTGACTGAGGACCTCTTACTATGACCAGAAGGGAATGAGAGTGTTGGGGGCCTTGCTCAAATAGCAAATCGACTCTCTTCTTACGTTGAGGATCAGCAGTCGTTAATTTCTGAACAGGCCTGTATTGGAGGCCTTCTCAACAAGGTTGTACATCACAAATTAAGTTTTGCTCAGGCTGAGATAACTGGGAACCTTTCTGAGGTTGTTGAGGACCTTTGTTGTCAACTCTCTTTTGGGAGGGCTCTCCATATGTTAGTTTGTCTTGATATTATAATAAAACAGGGCCGGTCTTGATGCTATAATATAAATCACGAGTGATCGGCAGGTGAGAAAGGCTCTTGTTCTTATGCCAGCTTTATCGAGCTGGTGCTCCAGGGATTCAGCTCTTCTAAAAATATATTCCTCTTTGTTTTGTTAGGATCGATAATTTCCGTCATTTGGGTTTCTACAATCGCAGATAATTTGGAAGAATACTCTTTTTTATGTATTTTTTGAAAAGGTCTGATGGAAGTTCTTCCCTCGGTTTCGATCCGATTGATATTGAGCTGACATGTGTACTTGTTCTTGGTCCTTCTGTTCAATTTGTCTCTGAGTCTGTTGAGGGTCGACCCCCAGTATTCATTTCTCTCGGCTGAAGCGAGACTAGTGGCCGAAATATTATTTTCTCTTTTTTTTGGATTGATGTCCTCCAAACAAAGTTTCCTCTTTTCGATCCTTTCAGTTTGTCCCGTATTTTCATGCCTAAGGATAGTTTTGGGAGGGGATAGCAGTTTTCGGTAGTAGAATATCTTATCCAGGTTCATATTGAAATAGTTTGTCGAGGCTTCCTTCTTGGGAAAACTTGCCCTTGGGCTTGCAAGATAGCTGCCCTTTGGCGCAGAGCAGTTGTTGTGCATAAAAATATCCTTAAACAGAAGCTTTGCTGCTGGCTAGCTGTCGATCCAGACTGCAGACCCTTCCCTCCTCCGATAGCTATTCCTGCTCGAGCTGTTGCTTTATTTAAGGCATTACAATGAGCGATTATGGTGCTTTTAGGGGAGACAATCACTACATTGTCCCTTTTTGATCAGCTTGTTGATGTGCGATTTGAGGACTTCTTCTTGGGTGACCCCTTATTCCATTTTTTTGACATTTCTCCTCTTTTTGGAAGTCCTTTGCTCATTGACCCTTGCAGTTTATTTTTCATTTGAAGGGATGAACTGTTTTATGCAAACTTTATAGGACATCTAATTTCGAATGGAGAGAACTATATTCTATGAGCAAAAATAAGAACAAATAATAAAGGGTACTAGAATCAAGCCGAAATAATATCTGTCTTGTCGATAGCCTGGAGATAATCCTTCAGGCTAAAATCGAGGCTGTTGGCAGTTTGAAGGTGGGTGTTCGTCTTCCTCAGAAGAGAGATGTACTGACCCAGCTTCTTGTAGGCCTTTATTAACTCGTTCTTCTGCCTCTCCAGCCTCTTCTGGTTCATCTGCATCTTCTCTCTGCTCTTCTGCTGCTTCAAGCTCTCCTCCTTGTGTACTATCTCCTTCTCTTTTATCACCTGCTTCCCACTCTCTATCTCTACTTTCAGGTGATCCAGCTTCCCATTCAAAGTTTTGCTCTCTGCCTCGTAACTCATCTTTTCTTTGTTTATCTCAGCCAGTCTCCTCTCCAGAGCTGAATGCTGATTTTTGGCAGACTCCTCGTCCTTCGTTAAGTTGGCGAGGGTTTTCTTGAGTTCTTCGTGCTTGTCGTTCAGCTTGGAAATTTAGTTGATCCATTTTTTGCTCTCGTCAGATATCTTTTTTCCCTTGCCCTCAAGGTCTCTCTTCAGCTCGTTCTTCATCTTGACCGCCAAGTTGGCTTGCTCGATATTGCTTTCTAATTTTTATAGTTTCGTGCTATTTTTCAAAAGTTGCCCTTTATTCTTTTCAAACTTCTTCTTGAGCTCGACCAATTTAGCCTGATTCCTTTCCTCAGTTGCCTTTCTGACAGCCTACAGCTCCCCAATTATATCCTTTTCTCCTTCACCGGACCCCTCCTTCTCCTACTCTTGCTCCTACTCATAGGCTTCTTCCTCTACTTTGCCCCCGAATTAAATACCCTACTCCTCTCCTCCCTCATTCAACATTTATAGTTCCTGCTCAATCTGCCGCTTCCTTTCCTCTAGTTCCCTATTCTTCTGTTCCAGGGCGACGGCCTTTTCCTCGATGTTATTCATTCTAAATTTAAATATTATCCATCGATAAGAGCAAAAGGGAAGAGCTCAAAATAGATGGCTTCTTGTGTCTGTTCAGAATTTGTCAGATTGATATGGCACAAAACTCTTTTTTTGATTAACCTCAATAAACATTAATAGATGGATCTGGATTCTTTGAGCCCTGAGCAAATAGAAAGTGCACTGAAGCTGTGTGACATTTTATCTCTATAAGATATGACTGTTGCAGCAACTGTCCTGTCCAGCTACAACTGGAACATTTAGGTATACAGCTCATCATAAAGAAAGCTCTAAGCGAGTTGCAGTTAGGATAAGTTCAGTCGGCCTACATGGGTGCTCCGACTCTCAACAAGCAGCAATACCCTATCAGTAACTCCGAGTATTCCTATGACGATGTTGACAATGAAGACGATGGGTTGTATGAGATGGATGACGAATACTAGTACGATCTAATCGACCAGAAGAAGAAAATGTTTGAGGAGCAGTATGTGTCTTTGGTACCTCTGCAAAAGACCCACAGCGAGCCCAACAAATAATTGTTGATTTTGTAAAATCACCGAAGGTTGGCTGAGGAGGACCCGAACCACCGGAAGCTGTACCTGGGAGATCTTCTAAAGAAATCAGAAGAGATATGCAACAAATTGCTGTAGTCGGACCAGACGAACCTGCAGAAGTATCAGGAGAACAAGAGGAAGATCGAAAACAACAGGTCCTTCCTTAACTTCCTTTACAGCACCTATAAGCCCAAGATAAACTTCACCTTCGGGACCTTCTTCATCAACCTCACCAGGGCCTACCTCGAAAACAAATACCTGCTGGTCTACATCCACAGCGCAGCTCCTGAAATATAGGCTAAATTTTCTAAAATAGTTGAGCTCATTCTACGGCAAAAAGAGATAGCCAAGTTTGTGAATGAAAACTGTATTACTTATGGCATGTTCGACAACAGTGATGACTATGAGTTGATTCAGAAGTACGTTCCCTTGAAGGACTTGCCCGCCTTCGCCCTCTTTCGACTCAACAAGTCCAAAAAGGCTGAATAGTTTATCTCCACCTATGTAAGTGAATGTTTATGTAGAAAATATCCTCCCAGGGAGACATCTTTCTTGAATGGGCTGCCAAAAGTATGGGAATCGCCCTCAAGAAAAAGGAAGGGTCGCATATCGAGCTGGAAAAGGCTGCCAAAGAAGAGATGAAGAGGAAGGAAGTAACTGAGCAGAAACAGAAAGAGCAGGCTTTGGCCAAGCAGAAGCAAGAACAATAGTATATCGCTCACCGGGATATCAGGGAGCAGCAGGATGAACTATGGGCTGAGTTAGTTAAAATGAATATGGAAAGAAAGCAATTGTCGCTTGACAGAAAGGAAAACCTCAAAAGCATGGAGGAGGACCTGCAAAAAAGAAAGCAGGAGGCCTAAAAGATCATGGAGCCGGAAGCAGGTCCTAATGTCATCGAAATCAGGTTCAGAATGCCTGTTTCTGGATAGGCAAAAGCCAGACGCTTCCTGATAGAGGACAAGGTGTCCACAATGTTCACCTATGTAGATTGCTTTTGCAGGGACCAGTTTGAATAAATGTTCAACGACTTTGACATCAGACAAAGCTTCCCTCCAATTAGCCTCATGGATAAAAAAGATAAAACCATCAGCGAAGTCTTTGAGGGCTCAAGTAGGGAAAATGTGATCGTAAGAGAGCTGTGAGTAAGTGATAGATGAGATTTATTGTGACTACGATATCGAAATCACTCATTTGTTGATGGCAAGGGCGTAGTGGTCTTTGATGTAGCTGGCCACGCTTTCCAGGCATTTGCTAAGGTCGTCGTTGGTTAAATGAGTGTAAAAGTTCAGCTGACCACCTCTTTCGATCTCTTTCTTAGCATTGTTGATTCTCTTTTGGATGACTTCAGGGGTCTCAGTTCCTCGTTTTTTGAGTCTCTCTTCAAGTGCCTCGATGCTGGGGGCATCGATAAAGACAAAGTTACAGTCGATATCATTATTGTGGATCTTTTCTCCCCCCTGGACATCGATATCCATGATGCAAATCTGAGTAAGGAAGCAGCTACCTTTCCCCTGTTCATGATATCCATGAGCTTTCCTTTATGCGTTCCGTAGTAGTTCCCATGCACCTCGCAATACTAGGCGAACACCTTCTTCTCAATTTCCTTTATCCAACAGTTAGTACCTTTTCGAATTCCTCCTTTGTCACGAAGTAGTACTCCCTGCCGTGAACCTCGCCTTGCCTGGGCCTGCGGGTGGTGTAACTGATGCTCAGCTCGAACAGCTCGGGGTTCTTGTCGATCAAGAGGTTTATAATGGTTCCCTTCCTTACTCAGAATGTACTTTGCCAACTCCTGAGCATCCGGTGATGACCAGGGGCTTGTGTCTGATGATGTCCTTGTGGTAATTGAAGTAGCTGAAGAATTTTTTAGCATAGTCGTAGACATTGTCTGGCTGCTAGAGGAGGCATGAGCTTAGGAAGTCGTTGAGGATTTGCCTCAGTTCGGGGTGGTTTTTGAGATAACTGATGTGCTAAGCCTTGATATCATGCTTTATCTTGCCAAAATAAGCCTGAAGCTCAGAGTCGAAGTTTTTGTTGCTCTCCATAATACAACTTAATCAAAGGCTCTCATAACACGATTTTAAAAATATGATGAGTAAATATAGATGACTCACATCAGCAAGCATTCGCAGCCTCTCGGTTGCTGATCAGCCTGCTTCTCTTTTCCCAGCGAACGACCTGGGCTTTGAGGAATATTCGTTCTTGGCTTACCATTCTGAGAATGCTTGCCAGGGTCGTTCTGCTGAAGTTATACTAACTGTTATCGAATGACCTCTTTTTTCTCAGCCTCTATCAGCTGCTGCCTCTCCTCATTTTCCCTTTCTTCTCTCTGCTCCTCTTCCTTTGTATACATGTCAGTTCGGTTGATATCCTCAGCTTTCTCCTCTTTTGATTCCTTCCTTTCTTCAGTAAGACTGGCCTAATCGCACTGTTTCAGCTCTTCCTCCTTCTGGGCGTTATACTCTTGGAGCTTTTCATCGATTTATTTGGCTTTTTCTGGGTCATAGTGGGAAGATTTTCTGAACTATTAGAATAGCTTAGGATCTTTTGTTTCGGTTTTGGCTTATAACTGTTCCTCATTTGCTTATTTTTTGACTTCGATGTACTCTAGGGGGGCTTCTGGAGGAACAGAATCTTCCTCTTCTTTGACTTAGGATCCAAAAAAACTATCCTGTATTTTTTTGTATATCCTGCTTTTTCTGTCATCAAAGTGAGACTTCCTCACTTCTTCAAGCCTGACCTCTTCAGGCTTACTGATATTGATGTCGATGGGCTGACTCTGAGGCTGTTATTCATCGAGAGCCTGAATTATATCTTTGACGTTGACATGCTCAGACACGACATTCTGCTATACAGGTTCTTCATATTTTTTGGGCACTTAATTTGTGTCCTCTTTTTATGATTATTCCTTTTCGAGCTAAGGGGGTTACGCATCCTAACTGATAGGAGTGACAGCGTGTCTCTCTATTCTGACTGGCTCTACCTCGATGAGAGTTTTCAGGTCTGGAATATTGCTGTTGGCAGTCGTGATGGAAAAGGTTTGGATGAAGACAGTCTCACAGAAATTTTTGATTTATTATTCCAGGATGGGAAAGAGCTGCTCCAGCTGGATGGTCATTTTGGACTCGTAGTCACTATATACCAGAAAGACCTTTTTCAGGTGGGTCCAGTACTCCCTCACATGATGGTTGGGACTCTCTTAAATTACGTCTTTGACTTCCACCAAAAATTCATAGAGGGAGGTGAAGGTATCGCAGTCTTTGAAGAGAAATAAAAGAATGTCGTATTGATGTACAGACCCGATCTGAGTGATGGCTTCAGTATCCATTTAGGAGGTGTCGACATATGTGAAGGAGTGCTTGACTGGCCATGAGCGGACAACTTCAGTGCTTTCGGACTATGTTGGAGGTTATCTGTGGGTGAGTTGGTGATGAAGAAAGGTTTTCCCTACTTTTTTATCTCCGATAAGGCCGACTGCATAAGAAAGGTGGTACCTTTGGTGACAGATTTTATGTCAGATTATTGCTCCATATGGATATTAATACTAACTCATATAGTAGCCTATCCGGAAAGCTCCAATGCCCCCACACCATGGTCAGCATATTAACATTAAACTATCACTCTTCCTCGGAAGACAGCAAGTCCGAAAGTTCATCGGCTGCTTCCAAAACAAGGGATTCGTATATTTTCTCGGTGAGGCACAGAATGGCCTCAGTATACTCTGGAGTCGAGTTTGTCATCTCTTCCTCCTCCTCAAGCAGCCATTTCTATAGCATCAGACCTACTCTGTTCTCACGAATAGAGTTGAGCTGGTCCTCGCTGAGGTTGGCGATCTGGCTGTCTCCCATCTCCATCGGCATCGGGTCAGCTATGAATCCGCACAAACAGCTACCCCATTGAATAACCTTCGCAATAGATGTTCCGAATATCTGGTCTAGTCTTCTTTCCTCCTCACTTTGCTCTTCATTTGAAGAAGAACCACTCTAGTATTTTTTATCGGTGCTGGCAAACTTGAGAGTTATGTTGTTGTGGTTTTTCAGATGTTTATAGTGGTTGAGCCAGGGCAAAGGTTCACCATAGACACTTCCTGGCTTTTAAAATTCCAGAGCTTAGTTGAAGGTATCGATGATGCTGATTAAGAAAAATTCCCTCATTTATCTGGTCTTTTTGCTTATGCCTGACTCGCTCCACTAAATAATAAAAAATATACGCCAGAGCTGCAATTTTTATCCTCGTCGAAGACCTTCAGGAACTCAGTGAATAGTTACTGGTTGATGATGGGATTTTTGTCAGATACATTTTTGAAGTACGGGTAGATGTATTCGTCAGTAAA
>Ga0100402_1007287_pt1 | contig 10728 bp, 10 predicted proteins | sample CryGeyme20150102_FD_80419 | JGI IMG/M metagenome (GOLD analysis project Ga0100402, IMG submission 80419) | Groundwater microbial communities from Crystal Geyser aquifers in Utah, USA - Crystal Geyser metaG 2015-0102 | ecosystem: Environmental > Aquatic > Deep subsurface > Groundwater | place...
AAAATATATACAGAACAGTTCATCAAAATCATGAACAGTACAGCACGCTAAATAGGGATGAAATAAACTTTATATGCAAATCCTCATGGCCTTGATTGCTCCTGTCGACTATAGGCCTATTCTAATGTCCAGGACCAATCTCTTCTAGCAAAAATTTTGCTTAATCATCCTGAGTGTTTCCATATTATGACAACATCCTAGTATACCGGCTAGTTAAAGACTATCTCAGGAAAGGATGTGTCTGTGAGGAAAAAAACCTGGAGAAATACTCATTTGCTGATGAGCGAAGTGGGCTACCTGGGAGGGAAAACAGGTCAAACTCAGTATGCAGGTAATTGCCTTGCGACATATTACCAATCCTCAAAGAGTCAGGCCAAATATATTGTAATTGTTTTAGGTTGTGCTTCAAAAGAGTTCAGGTTTATGGAGACCAAATTACTTGTAGAGGGATAAATAGCATCAAAATGTTTATGATTGTTTTTCTATTTGATCTAGAGTACTCTTGAACTTTCTTCGCATTGATATTAGAGTATCAATCGTGTTATACAAAATTCTTTTATGAATATTTTGGACGATCCCAACATAATCACTCCCGACAGCATCACTCCTGCCTACCACAAATAAGGAGGACAGTTTAGGTTCGAAATAACCATCAACAATCTTCATCCTCATCTCGTTCATATCTATGTAGAACGCCATTCATGCAGGTAGCCTCAACTTTTGGATATTGTCTCAGCGAAACAACTCATATTAGAAAAATAGAACCCAACACGACAATTGTGTTAAAATTTGAACTAAAAATGACCAATTTAGTATTCAGTAGGCTATATAGGTCGGAGGAGGAATGGAGACTGTGGCAATTTATGCTTCAAATCACAAAATATTGGAGGAATTTCCAATAAATATCGGAAGCGTTAAGCACATCAAGCTCATTTTTGACGAGTAAATGAATGTGGACCCAACTATTCTTTAAATACTAGGTGCTTAGATAAATTCAAACTTATAGATATCTGAACACTACAAAGCTAATGGGGATATCGACAAAGCCCTTAGTAAATGCTAATAAGCATATGTATGCATTTTTGTATTCAGTAAATCCTTAGGACATCTGACAAAGCCCTTTTTGCTTTGATGGAATGCCGACTTCTGCTTATAGACTACAAAGGGGCAATTCAGGATATTGAATCAAGGTTAATCCACAATAGAGGAAGCCCTCACTACTTGTTAAAGAAAATCAAACTTATTACTTAGTGGCAGCAAAACGCGATCAGCCAGAACTAATAGTTGTTCCATTACATTAAAGCCACTCTTGACTATATCACAGAAAATCAGCTACTTCTCATGATCTCAGATCTGGCTGTCTTGAATAACGTCAAAGAATAATTCAAACAGTTTGCTAAAATGACCAAAGGAAAGCCCAACAAACAGCTTCAATATTTGATGGAGAAAGCGATCGATAAGTATAATGAGGATTTATCTATTTCTCAATACTATAGCAAAAAAAAACTTGAAGAATAGTTAAAATCTATGTTTGTTGAACAACTACCTGAAGACTCAGGGACTCCTGAAGAAGTTCTTGACCCTATCAACTATGTATTGCTATTTATTATATAGTAAATCATGAAAAAACCTTTAATTTTACCCAGTGGAAATTCAGTTGAGCAAAAATCTATTCTGGCATATTTTATGAGTAGTGGATACAAGGACCCAATATCTCGTCAACCTCTGCAACCTCAATTTGTCTTCCCAAACAATTGTCTGTAACAATATATTGTCGAGCATCCTCAGCGTCCTCAGTGGTAACGGTATGAATATGATTTCATTAATAACTGATTTTTTATTTTGATAGATCTGATGAATGAGTCTTTTTTAACTCAAAAAAAGCCTGTTAAGGGAGTCGAACCCTTGGCCTTTTGCTTACGAGGCAAATGCTCTACCAACTGAGCTAAACAGGCTGTCACTGATCATTCCATCGTCACCTCTCATATAGCTTCCCACAAAGATTTTTATTAGGAGCAAGAGCACAAATAAGCATTCAAATAAAAGATATTTGACTTGAAATTTTATTCTTTCATTATGATGTGATTATTAAACGATAACAAACGATGGCACAACAATGACACAATCAGTGCAGTCTAGGTTTCTCTCTGGGTCTAGGGGCACAAGTGATGATATTGTCGACTCTCATGATCATCTCAGCTGCCTCGCTGGCTGAAATTAGAGCTTGCTCCTTGGACCTCAAGCATTCCTATATAAATAATGATGTACTGTGATGGCCAGTCTGCTCATAGAATCAACTGACCCAGTATCGACGTTAATTCCAGCATCTTCTTTTGTGCTGAGCTCAATTTCCAAGTCATGGATGAGCTCATTAGCATCAAAACCAGCATTTTGAGCAATGGTAATGGGAAGTTGTCTCAAGGCTTTAGCATATGCATCAATTGCCAAAGCTTCTTTTCCCTTGACAGTCTTTGCAAGTTTTTCGCAGGCAAGAGCCATAAGGAGTTCAGAGTTTCCTCCTCCATAGATGACTTGTTTGTTCTTGACAGTCTGAACCAAGACACAAAGAGCATCATGAAGAGATCTCTCAGCTTCATCAAGGATGTGCTGACTAGATCCTCTCAAAACAATAGTACAGGCTTCATTTCTTTTGCAACCTGAGAATTTCAGGACCTTGTCTTCACCAATTAAAATTTCTTCAATTGAATCGCAAGTTCCCAAAACTTCTTCTGATCGTTCAGGGCTGTCGAAAGTTGAGACAATCTCTGCACCTAAGGCAGCTGAAATTCTCTCGATACCTTCGAAGTCAGCATGCTCAATGACCATGATTCCTTTTTCGACAAGGAGCTGTTCTGGGTAATCATAGATGAGCTGTCTGTTGATATATACGTTAGGTTTGTAAGCAACGATTCTATCAACCTTTTCTTTCATTTTCATCTTCTCAGCTTCGGAAACCTCATGAACTTTTTCAAGAGATTCGACTCTGACTCTGGTTCCATATATTTTGACTTTATCATAGTCCATAGGAGTGTTTGAAGCAAGGATTCTGCAATTTTTGAGAGATCTTTTACATCCTGTTGATATTTCCTTCTCCAAAATAAGGCCATCACACAAGAAAGAATCTTTGATAGATCCTCCGAGTTTCTTGATAACTTGGATATAGTTCAGGTTTGTTGATCCTTTGAGTCTCTGGACAGCATCAACAGCAAGCTCAGCAAAGTGTTGTTTGTCTTGGGTCAACAATTTTGAGCTGAGAGTGGTCTTAGCGATATTTAGGAGATCCTCTTTGAATTTTTGCTGGTTGGAAGAGTTGTCTCTGGCAATCGATATCAGCTTTGCTTTGGCAGCATCCCTTGCCATTCTCCATCCGTTAATGATGACTTGGGGATGTAACTTCATGTGGATAAGCTTTTCTCCTTCTCTCAATAGCTCGCCAGCTAATACTGCTACTGTAGTAGTTCCATCTCCAACTTCCTCGTCCTGAGTTTTAGAGATGTCGATGAGGATCTTGGCGGCAGGGTTATCGACGTGCATGGATCTTAGGATAGTAGCACCGTCGTTGGTGACATTGATGTGCTTATTCTTGGGACCAGCAGCAATAGGTACCAGGATCTTGTCCATACCTCTTGGACCAAGAGTTGTCTTGACGAGATCAGCGACTGCAATAGCGCCTACGAAAGAGGACTGCATAGAAACAGACATACCAATCTGGCGAGTTATCCCTTTTCATCACTGGCTCCTTCCTTGAAGACTTGGGGTAAGACGTTCTAGCTAGGGACATATGTACTCCGACTGAATCCATTGATATACGATTTTAAATCTTTTTAAATAAAGTTATGACACAATATATACCACCTAAACTTTGGATTAATTGAGGAGATATAAGAAAAAAAATCATGAAATGCCGTCTTACTTGCCGCCTTCCAAATCCTAGTCGAATGGTAAGTCTAGCTGAATTTTAATTGGTACATCCTCCTAGTTTGGCTTCACCTTCTTCCCAGGATGGGCGAATCTCTGAACATTGAGATCTTATAGCTACTCTTCTTATATCTATCTCCTCATCTGCCTCACACTTTCTAATTAACTCAAATTATCGCTCAATAACTCTCCATAGTTGAGCTCCTCTTGCATCTCTGACATGAGATATGCTTCTTCCCTTTCTTGTTCTATCTACTGCACCCTTTCATCATTGCTGATCTCTTTTTCCCCATCTTTTGTATCTTCTTTGGTGGCCATAATTTTTCCAAGATATTTGCTGAGAGTCTCTGAATCTTTGTAGTTGTTCTGAAGTTATTTATGGTAAGGTGTATACCTTTTGATATCTCTGATGATTTTGATGTTTTCCAGCATTGAAGATGAAATTATGTTGTTGAATCTGATGCTTTTCTCAAGGACAGTCATGCAGTAATCGAAGTATCCACTTTTGATAATTTATTGGTTTAACTCATTGAGAAATACCTTCTTGAAGGACCACGAAGGGTCAGCATTCTATAGAAGGACTCTTTTTAATATTTTGATGGCACTTATTTCTGACCGTTTGTCTTGCCTGACATTTCTCAAATACACCACCAGCTTTTGAAGCACTTTACTCTTGATGACTTGTCCAAAAAAAGACTCGATATTTTATATTTGATTTTGCATCTAGCTGACCACGTGAAGAATCGCCTTGGTATCACGACAGCAACTAAAGATTGTCGCAAAGAAAGTCCCCATGAAAAAATCCAAATTTTCTTTTATCTTCAAGCTCTCAGATAAACTTTTTATCAGCTCTAGAATCAAATTCTGAACATGCTAATTTCCTAGGTTGTATTTTTTAGCAAGCTTGGTATGAAGGTTGTCAGAAGGATTTTATCGATATTTGGTCTTGAGATAATCGATAAATTTGAGAGGGGCAAGTTGAGCAAGACAGTTGAAGAAATCCAAAGCCTTCAAAACTCCTTTATCCATATAGTCTGTTGCCAACTACATAAAGCCACTCCTGAAGATTTTATCAAAAAACTTGACTTTCACATTTTAACTATCCATCTGCTTGGCAATAATGACAGCCTCGAGCATGAATTCAATTTTCTTTTCTGCGAATTGAAGGTGTCTGATTTCCTATGTTTCGGACTGGAAAGTTTAATCATCTCCAGGATCAGTCACAAGTAGTTGCTTTTCCTGAGCAGACTGATAGGTCAACTTGATGAGCTAATCAATAGAGCTTTATTTTGTGAGGTAAATTATGATGTCCTTACTGAACTATTGTTGTGTCATAACAAGAATGTTTTCTAGGTAGCCGTCAACCTTGAGGTCTAGAATATTTTCCCGATAAAAGCTTAGCCTATGGGTGAGGTGGATCTTGGTTGTCAGTTCCTCGTTCATTGGAACAATGCTTCGAATCTTGATGTTTTATGCCCACATTCGAGGAAAATCGACCTCTTGAAGAACTAAGTTAGGAAAAGTGCTACATTTTTGTACGTCAAGAATGAAACCAAAGGCTGGATCTTTGAAAAGAGTCTGCACCATCTTATAGTCAACATTACTGAAAATAGAACGTACAATGCGACCCATCACACCTTGTCCCATCTTGTCTTTCTTCTCTTTGAAGGTCTCAAAGACAGAGATAAGTGCGGGCAGGAACTTCGGGTTGTTGAGGATGTTGTATTCGACCATGTCCTTAGAGGTGCGTGTCTTTTCAAGCAAATAAGGTAGGTTATTTTCCGTGGGCAGGCTAAGAGTCTCTCTACCGTTTATTTCAAGGTAGTTTTTGCCTATTTTTTCACAAATCATTCGCCTAAGTATTAGCAATGGTACATACCATATGATGTCGCACTATCTATCGTTTTAAAAGGAGATGGCCAAGTCGTGGTGCTGCCTTTGATCAGGATCAGTCCAAGCGATAACTGAACCTCTTTGCTTTTCATAATTGTTGCCCAATTTCAGTCTCGACCTAAGTAACACTTCGGCGTCCTGTACACTTTCAACTTAAAGGTAGTGTACAGCTTCTTCATCAATTTCATCGCTGATTATTGTGAGGAATCCGTGGCCCAATAGATCATAATCTCCTGTACTAGTGTAAACGATAGCATAGGTCTGCACGTGAGGCTTGAAAACCGTTAGAGGAATGTCCCTTTCCGAATCCATTTAATGACTTCATACAAAAAAATTATAAGCACCTGGACTTAAGGGAGGGGCTCCCACTCTTATTTGTAAAAATACACCATGAAAGAACTCCCTCCAAAAATATCATAAATCTTTCTCTCCCATTCCCCCTCTTCTTTAGTCTTTTCTGTCTCTTATAAAATCATTATGTCAGAATCTTTGAGACAGATACCCAATAACGCAAAAGTTGTGAAAGCAGCTGAGGTGGCAGGATGGTAGTGGGGGAGAATAATAAAATATAAGCCGAAGCTGGAGATGCTGTTCGTGGTATTTTATTTGGCGTGAATCAGATATAATCGAAATCAAACTGTGATAATTCCACTAAATGAATCTAATCTAACATAAATTTAATAATCGATATTTTAGTTGACCTGTAATCAGAGATATTTCTTCTTGAAGTTGTTGTTGGCAGGGTTGAAAGGCAAAATAGGAGGAGCCTGATCTTCTTCAGGATAGAACACTCCAGCTGCTCTTCCATTGCGTCCGCTGTATATTTCCCAAGTGTCCTTGTCGATGCTTGTGCTGGTTGTTTTTTTTGATATCATTTCATTGTACATTTTCATAGTGAAGCCGATTTTGGAAAAGATTGTGCGGAGAGCCTACTCTTGTGAGTTCTCTTTTTTAACATAAAAAGGACTCAAGTTCAGCCAGAAGATAGTGAAACCTCCAAAGAGAGCGGCGCTGCCTGCATAACCACAACGATACTTTTATATCCAAGGCTTGGGTGTTTTTTATAGGCATTAGCTAGAACAGTACCTCTGAGAGGACCAAAACAAAGGGCACCGACTGCGAGAGGGACGATCCACTGAGTGTAGAAGTGAATTCTCGAAGCATCAAGATATGATTTCACCTCTTTGGATGTGATTACACAGTTTCTGTAGCTTTCCCTGATGACAAGAGAGCGTTATTCGTCAGTCCAGTATGTCCAGGGCATGGTTCTTTCCTAGCCGTCAGCATATCCACGCGAGTAGGTACTTATCCTTGGCATTATGTTATTTATATATAAGCCCAACAACCATCCATCATAGAAACAATTCAAACATATATCCATAAGATCAGCCTTAGTATTTCGAGGGAGCCATACCTTTTCCAGCTCTCATGATCTCATCCACCAACAAAAGCTGCTGGGCAAGAGTAGGAGCAATGTTCAGCCATTGCTTTTTGGCACAGTAGTTGTCATAAATTTGTTCCTTTATGGGAGAAATTGTTCCCATTGATTGGACATTCAGGCCCACAGCAATCTTGTTCTTGTTGTACTCATTCTTGAGACTGATGATAGCTTCTTGAATGTCATAGCCACTGTTTTAGGCAAGAGTCTACATAAATAAAAAAATACCTTGGGAATAACTAGCAAAGCTTCGGCGAAGGCTTGAATACCAAGTTGAGCCTTTCCAATCACTTCTTTGCAGTATTAGTTGAGGTGAAGGCTGCAAGCAATTTCGAAGGATCCAGCTCCTGGAACGACAGCTTTGTCATCATAAACATTCTTGACAGCTCTCAGACCATCTCTGGTAGCCTCCTTGATCATAGAAATGGTGTGTTCGTTGGGGCCTCTTATCAGGATGGTGCAAGATTTAGGGTTCTTCACACCTGAAATAAAGGTGTATTTTTCTTCCCCGAGGGCATGCTCCTCAACAAGATCAGCATAGCCGAGGTCAGCCTCAGTGAGTTCTTCGACTGAGTTGACAGCTGTTCCTCCGCAAGCCAGAACGATTCTTTCCATATTTCTTCTCTTGGCTCTTCTGAGGGCGAGGATGCCAGCATTGGCGAACATTTCAAGGCAGATAGGGTCAATACCTTTCTCATTGATGACCACAAAACTTTTGTCGTTTCCTTCACAGAATTTGTTCTTGAGGTCAACAATCTTTTTGCATCTTTCGTCAGTGAATCTTCTTTCACTCTTGGCCATTTTGTCACGATCACCAGCATTAGAGAAAAAGAATTGAGAGTTGACTTCAGTCTTCTCGTATTCAAGGGAGACGTTGCAGGTCAGAATGTAACAGTTTTCGAGTTTCTTGGGCATATCAGGGTTTCTTCCTCCGTGATCAAGGACCAATCCTTTAATGAGTTGAGTGTCACTGGCAAGTCTGTGGACCATGTGCATGATCTAAACCATATGTAAATCGATGGGCTTGTCTGCAACTCTGATAATGTTGACAGAATCGACTACGATATCGACAAGCTGGTTGGCAAGATCAGGATGAAGTTTGGTGCAGAGAGCTGTTCTGGCAACACTGATTAGGAGTGGCTTTTCGACTGTGTCTCTAGCGATCTTAAAAGTTTCCAAAAACTTGAGAGCTTACTTTCTGGCCAACTCATATCCTTCGGTGATGATACGAGGATGAACTTGTTCTTGAATGAGTCTCTGGGCCTGCTTCATGAGATCTCCAATCAGCAATACGTTTGAGGTGGTGCCGTCTCCAACAATATCGTCCTGTGCGGTGGCTGAACGAGCGATCATACCGGCTGTGGGGTGCTGAATTTGCATTTCGTGAAGGAGAACGTTGCCGTCCTTGGTGAGTTTGATCTGACCAGCTCCACCAACCAACATTTTGAGGGTACCTTTAGGGCCAAGATTAGATTTCATGACCTCTGAGAGGCCCATGGCTGCATTGATATTCATGGCTAAAGCCTGAACTCTTTTGAGAACTTCTGCCTTAGGGTTCAAGAATTGCACGTTCGACATTAATAAATCTTTATGACAAACTCACTTTTAAAAAAATTTAAATTCAAACTTTTCATTCCTTACTTTCCCTCTTTTATTCTGACCAGTCTTGATATTCAGTAAATGGAAAAGAGTTCCCTATTCATTAAGACAAGTGTTTAGTTATAATTAAATTCAATTTGAAAAATGCTGACCAAAGAGCAAAAGGCGGAAGCAGAGCGTAAACTTAAATTCATCAACGAAGAGAGAGCACAGGAATAATAGCTTAAGAACAATATCAGTACAGGTGATTTTACTCAGAAAAGACCAACAAAAGCATCAACTAAACCATCGCGGCTCTCAAAGGTGATCCCAAGCAGCAACTCGAAATTCTCAAAAAACTTGCAAACCAGGAGGTATCGCTTAATTAATATAGTTACCCGCAAAGATATCACTCTTTGAAAGGACTAGTTTAGCACTCACTGATGCCCAGGATCTGATGAAAAATGATAAAGAAAAACTAAGCAAGGATAGTCTGAATCTTATATAAGAAAAGGGACGCTATGAAAGTGGCATTGAATAAATAAAAAAGACTATTAAAAATATTCAAAAGACAGTCTAATAAAGTGTCAAAGAATAAGCCAAAAAGAGAGCTGAGATTGAAGATAATCTTTAAAAATCTCTTGAAGAGATAAGAGCAAAGATTAAGGAGTTTACTGCAGAAACATAAAACTTTGACAAAGAAAATGCCGAGATGCAAGAAAAAATCACATAGTTGAAATCAAAACTCGGAAGTATCGAGGAAACCTACAAGGCTAAGGCTGACGAAAAGGACGAAGAGGTGAAAGGATAAAAGGAAGAACTGACAAACAAACTCAAGGAGCTATAAGCTGAAGTTGAGGCTGCAACTCAAATGAGCAAAGAGTACACTGCTCTTGAGAAAAAAAATTTTGACAATAAAATAGCTGTGTACCTCAAAACAAAAAAATTCCCTGAACTATCTTCAAGTTTTGAGAGCTCAGCTAACACGCTGGCTTCTTGCAAGGAGGAGCTTCAGAAAGGAGTTCAAAGAATGAACATTGCTACTGAGACCATAGAGAAGAACAATGCATAGGCTGAGGAGATCAACAAACAGTTTTTGGCTGAGCTCAGGAAGCAAAAGGAAAAAGAAGGTAAAATTGAGGAGATAAAGAAGGAAAAAGATGCTGTAAGGGCTAACATCATAGTTTTGCAGAATAAGCTGAAAGAAAAGAAAGCAAAAGCTTGATGTTATGATCTGTCGTTATTCAATATGATTGTAATATTTAAATGTCTACTGGCTAAAGAACTAAAATACTAGATTATCTTCCTCCTGAAGAACAGCAAAAGCTCTTCACTCTCATCCAACGTCTTCAGTAATAAACCGAGCAGAGGAAAAAATTCCAGGCCCTTTATGAACAATCTCAGCATGCCTTGGATAATATGACTCGCAAGTATAACCAACTTCAAGATTAAAACAAACTACTTAAACAACAAATTCATAACTCTTTCTCAATGGTCTCACAAGTGCGAGCCAGCTTTCAGGCCAATCAGAAAAAAAAATAACAAAAAAGCCAGGCATAAGAAGATGAGTGGCAGGAATAAGATGAAGAATCTGATGAGTAAAATCAACAGAATAGTCTCAATCAAACAACACAGCCGACAAGACCTCCTAAGAGTATCCTGAAGACACCTCTTGAGAAGTATCGACCTCCGATGACTACCAATAAAAAAGCAGTTCAGGTTCTAAATTTAACAAACACCGAACTTAGTCAATCTCATCTCAATAGCGGGAGGAGTGAAATTGATAACCTAAAGAAATAAATTCGAGACATGCAACAAGAAAAGAGAAAATAAGAGGAAAATAAAAAGAAAATGAAAGAAAAGCTCAGGTTAGTTGATGAGATCAAGAATAGATATCGATC
>Ga0100402_1007289_pt1 | contig 10725 bp, 7 predicted proteins | sample CryGeyme20150102_FD_80419 | JGI IMG/M metagenome (GOLD analysis project Ga0100402, IMG submission 80419) | Groundwater microbial communities from Crystal Geyser aquifers in Utah, USA - Crystal Geyser metaG 2015-0102 | ecosystem: Environmental > Aquatic > Deep subsurface > Groundwater | place...
AGGTTCGAGACCGATGATGACTACGCAGCGGCTGTGCGGTGTTTTTCAATTGAGTTGAAGAACGGGTGGATATACCCGGCGGAGTAAAGAGGCTGGAAAAGCCTCTTTTACGGGTTGCCGAACTGCTGACGATTTTAGCTAGAATAGCTGTAGGACGATCATATCCGGTTAGGATTTCAGACGTATACCGTAAGCCTTTTCGATAAGGCTACTGACCTTGTCGCTGTAAAACCATTCGACGATTTGGTTGTGCTCAATCTGTAACGACTCCCAGCTCGAATTGGATAACTTCTTCTGGCTAAGATCGTGGGCATTTTCGACATAGTAGGATAAAATGTGATAATCTGATGCCTCGATCTGTGAGAGGTATGGCTGAATATTCAAGCCCATGTGTGCTATGGCGCAAATCCACGAATCTATAGCATCACCGGTATCTGGCTTCGATATTGAGAAATCAAAGAGAGTGGTTAGAAAGTGATTAAGTGCATCGACTCGTTTTTTTGGCCAAGATGGTAGATCTGTCTCACGAATTCTTTTCCCAGTGGCTTCTGGTGAAAACCACCATTCATTTTCAATTACACCAGCCTGAATTGTCCGAGGGAAAAGGTATAAATATTCGGTGACCCAACTACCGCGATCAAACACATGAGATTGATAGTCGTATAATTCCTCTTCACTGATTTCCCGGAACATAGAGCATCCTTTGGGTCTGCGGATGTCTTTGAATGCCGCAAAAAGAGCGGAGACAGCATCGTTCAGGTCATTCATTTTGTGGTGAAGGAGAGAATGTTGGTTAGTGCCTTTGGATTGGTAAGAAAGATGATACAGGTGATCTGATGGAGGATGCCGATGGTCCAGAAGGTGATCTGGTAGGTCGTCTTGCGGGTTTTGTGTCTGAAGCGCTGCTGAGCAAGGAAAGCAGCGGGCCATCCTCCGATGAATTCGAACAAGTGGAGCGTGTTCTCGGAGATGCGCCAACTGTCGGTCTTGGCGCTCATTTTGTCCGAGGCGTAGAGAAACCAAGTGACTATCCAGATCAATATCAGACCGCTTGTTAGATATCGCCAGTCGACAGTGGGAGGAAGTTTGATTGCCGTCAGCGTTGGTAAAATAGCGTATCCAACGATTACCAGAAAGATAAGCGGGTTTAGCTTGGCTTTATAAATTGTGTAGGGCTTTTTGGAGCGCGATGGCGTTGTGCTGCGAGCAGACTCGATCCCAGGGCGAGCCTGTTTTTGCTGGACTGTTTGTGATATGATCTTGGGCAAGCCCGCCTCTGATCGACCAGTAACGATGTAGTATTCAGGCAGCGGCGCTTTCTTTTTAGCACGCTGGTCTAAATTCTGTCCGCCTCGAGTTTTCGACATTCTGTTTGGTAATCTTGAGTGTTGGAATGTGCGGTGGTTGTAGACGATACTGGCTAAAATCAGAAAGAGGCCGGAGCCTCTTTTGTGAGAAGGTGAGATGCCCGTGAAATTATTGTTGGGACTAAGGGGCAGGATGCCCCTGTCACGGGGGGACGGGCTTGGGGGCAAGGATGCCCCTGCCACTTTTAAGAGGCTGGAAGCCTCTTTTACGGGGATGGAGTGCGCCCCGCATTGGCGGGACGGGGTGATGATGTCGGCCGGCGCGTCCGACCTACAGCGCTTCGCTTATCTCGATAGCCTCAGATAGGTGGTGCCAAGCGGCGGGATGTCGATGACGATGCTTTGGGCTTGGCCTTGCCAGTTGACGGGTTCGGTGTGGCGGTCGCCGGGGTTTGTCGATCCGGAGCCGGCGTAGCGGCGGTCGTCGGAGTTGAAGACTTCGCGATAGGTGCCGGCAATGGGTGCGCCCAGGCGGTAGGCGTGGTGCGGGGTTGGGGTGGCGTTGACGGCGACGAGGACGGTGTCGCCATCGTTGGATCGGCGGATGAAGGTGAAGATGGACTGTGCGGCATCGTCGTGGTCGAGCCAACAGAAGCCGGCGGGATCGTGGTCGAGTTGGTGAAGCGCTGGGATTTCCGCGTAGATGCGGTTGAGGTCGGTGACGAGCGTTTCCACGCCGCTGTGTTCTTCGCCGTAACGCAGGTGCCAGTCGATGCTGCGGTTGGCATTCCATTCGTCCCACTGGGCGATTTCGGCACCCATGAAGAGAAGTTTTTTGCCGGGGTGTGCCCACATCCAAGCGTAGAGCATCCTGAGGTTGGCGAATTTTTGCCAGCGGTCGCCGGGCATTTTGTTGAGCAGCGAGCCTTTGCCGTGGACAACTTCGTCGTGACTGAGGACGAGTTGGAAGTTTTCGTCGAAGGCGTAAATCATGGAGAAGGTCGCCTCGCCGTGGTGGAAGCGGCGATGAATGGGATCACGTTCCATGTAGGCGAGGGTGTCGTTCATCCATCCCATGTTCCATTTGAACCCAAAGCCGAGTCCGCCGCCTGAAGTTGGCTTGGAAACGCCGCCCCATGAGGTGGATTCTTCCGCGATCATGGTGATGCCGGGGCAGTAGGAGTAGGCGGCCTCGTTGAGTTGGCGGAGGAAGGCGATGGCTCCGAGGTTTTCGCGCCCGCCATGGACGTTGGGGATCCATTGACCTTCTTTTCGCGAGTAGTCGAGGTAGAGCAGTGAAGCGACGGCGTCGACGCGCAGGCCGTCGATGTGATATTCTTTCATCCAGAAGAGGGCGGAGGCGATGAGGAAGTTACGCACTTCGTTGCGGTCGAAGTTGAAGATGTAGGTTCCCCAATCGGTATGCTCGCCCTGGCGTGGGTCGGCGTGTTCGTAGAGCGCGGTGCCGTCGAAACGGGCGAGTCCGTGGTCGTCCTTGGGGAAGTGGGCGGGCACCCAGTCGAGGATGACGCCGATGCCGCGCTGGTGCGCTTGATCGACGAAGTAGCGGAATTCATCGGGCGAGCCGTAGCGTGAGGTGGGTGAGAAAAATCCCGTGACCTGATACCCCCAAGACCCATCGAATGGGTATTCGGTGATCGGCATCAGTTCGATGTGGGTGAACCCGAGGCGCTGGACGTGGTCGAGAAGTTGACTGGCGAGTTCTTTGTAAGTGAGCCAGCGGTTGCCGTCTTCGGGAATGCGCGACCACGACCCGAGATGGACTTCGTAGGTGGACATGGGGGTTTTGTAGTGATCGCGCTTGGTGCGGCTGCTCATCCAGTCTTCGTCCTGCCAGGCGTACTGATCGAGACTGTGGACCATGGCAGCGGTTTTTTGCCCCCATTGGGTGCTGAAGGCGAAGGGATCGGTTTTGAGGACGAGTCGCCCGTTTTGCCCGATGACTTCGAATTTGTAATGGTCGCCGATGGTGACTTCGGGGATGAAAAGTTCCCACATGCCGGCTTCGATGCGTTTGCGCATGGGGTGGCAACGTCCGTCCCAGCGGTTGAAGTCGCCGACGACGCTGACGCGCTGCGCGTTGGGTGCCCAGAGCGCGAAGGTGGTGCCTTTTACGCCATCGATTTCGCGTGGGTGAGCGCCGAGCACGCGGTAGGCTTGGTAGTGATTCCCCTCTGCCCAGTAGTGGCAATCTTGATCGCCAAGGATGAGTCCGAAGGAGTAGGGGTCGGCGGTGCGCCATGCCTCGCCTCTGCCGAAGTCGATGGAGAATTGGTAGCGTGGTGGTGTGGAGTCACTCCAGGTGAAAGTACTTTCGAAAACTCCGCCGGGGTGGGCGCGATCCATCAATGCGGCGTGGACGACGCTGTTGCTGTGGTCGAGCACTTCCAGAGTGATCGACTTGGCATCGGGTCGGCAGGAACGGACGACGAAGCCGTCGTCGGTGCTGTTGCGATGGATACCGAGGTAGCCGAATGGGTCTGCGTGTCGCCCTTCCATGAGTGCGCAGGCGTTGGGGTCGTAGATTGGTGTGGTGGCTGGTGGGGTTGGTTTTTCCATGGGAAGAGGTCGGCTGGATGAAGGAGAGTGGTAGGGTTACATTCGCGTCTTGCTTGGGATGTGGCAAGTGTCATCCCTTGGTGGCGAGGGATTTCTTGTGAAAGGTCGGGCAAACTCCAAGTAGGGGATGCGCTGTGCTGCTATAAAAACTTGTTGCGACTTAGGGGCAGGATGCCCCTGTCACGGGTGATGGGCATTGGGGCAAGGATGCCCCTGCCACGGGTGATGGGCATTGGGGCAAGGATGCCCCTGCCACGGGGAAAGAGGCTGGAAGCCCCTTTTACGTATATAAACAAGTCGCGGAATTGTAACGGGTTTTCGGTGACTTTGGCTTGCACAGAAGGTGTGAGATTTCGTTAGTTAGGAGAAAGCGGGGGTAGATGTACCCGCAGGAAAAAATCAACCAACGAAAAACTATGTCACTGATGAATTTTATTAAGGGAGAGCTGCTCGAGATCATCGAGTGGCAGGATGATAGTCGCGACACGATTGCCCGGCGCTATCCGGATGATGACAAGGCTATCAAGAATGGCGCGCAGTTGATTGTCCGCGAGAGCCAAGTCGCTCAGTTTCTTTATCTCGGGCAGTTCGGCGATACCTTTGGCCCTGGTAAGCACACGCTGGCGACGGATAACATCCCGGTGCTGACGCGTTTGAAAGGGTGGAAGTATGGTTTTCAGAGTCCTTTCAAGGCGGACGTCTATTACGTCAACACTCGCTTGTTCACCGGTAACAAGTGGGGCACATCGAATCCGATCATGATACGCGACGCCGATTTTGGAATCGTTCGGGCGCGTGCGTTCGGTACCTATGATTTCAAGGTGACCAATGTTCAGACCTTCCTTCGCGAAGTGGCGGGGAGCGACCACGATTTCCGCGTTAATGAGTTTGAGGATTCGATGCGCTCGCGAGTGGTGAGCATTTTCTCCGAGGCGCTCGCTTCATCGAATGTGCCGATGCTCGACGTTGCGACACGTTATAGTGAACTCGGTGATGCCCTGTTGCCGATCATTAATCCAGTGATGAGTGTAAAATACGGCATCGAGATTGCGTCGTTCATCGTGGAAAATGTTTCCGTTCCTCCAGAGGTGGAAGAGGCGATTGACAAGCGTTCTGCGATGTCGGCGATTGGAGATCTGAATTCTTACATCAAGTATCAAATGGGCCAGGGGATGGCCGCAGGCGGTGAAGGTGGCGGAGGCGCTGGTGGAGCCGGTGCGGCTGCCGAGCTGGCGGTTGGATTTTCCATTGCTCAAGAACTGATGAAGCAGTCTGGTGTAGCGGGTGGCGGAATGGTGATGCCCGGCGCGGCTCCGGCTGCTGATGGAGTGCCACCAACGCCTCAAGCTGCCGCGGCGGCTCAAGGGCTTCCGCAGCTATTCGAGCCGGCACAAGTCGCACAAATGCTGGGCGTCAGCGAGGCGGATGTAATGAGTGAAATCTCATCGGGCAAGTTGGAGGCGAAGCAGATTGGCGCGAGTTATCGAATCACGCGATCGGCGCTCGATGCATTCCTTGGTGAATAACGAAAATTGAGTCAATGATTTGTTAGGCAGTGAGTGGGGTTAAGCCCGATTACGCCTAGTAGTCATTTTTTCATGCAATGCACAATTGATGTGATGCCGCCAGAAGGTTCGGAAGACACAGCGACCGTGGATGATCCTGACGTATCGGCTCCTAACACGGAGCCAGCCGTCAAGGTTGATCCTCATCGCGTCCCGCCACCGCTGCCGGGTCAGGCTGGCGATTTGCGAGTTATAGAATCGCTAGACCGCCATGCCTGCCCCAAGTGTGGCGGTAAGGCGGAATGGAACCCTGGGAAAGAGATGTTGTGTTGCCCTTATTGCGGCACGGAGTTTCAGCTCGAAGGCCCACCGCCGCTGCCGAATGCGGTTGAGGAACGCGACCTTCTCGCTGAGCTTGGTCGACTCGATGAAGAGTCCGGCGAATGGGTGAAATCGACGCGACGCGTGCAGTGTCGCAACTGCAATGCGGTGATTGTGCGGTCGACCGAGACCGTTTCGCAGCGCTGTGATTTCTGCGGTTCGCCGGAGATGCTCGATTACGATGATATCGGCAGTGTGATCAAGCCGTGGGGAGTTCTTCCGGGAAGGATTTCGCAGGAGGATGCCTACCATCGCGTAAAGGAGTTTTTGGGTCGCCGCTGGTTCGCACCCAACGATCTGAAGCGGCGCAATATGATGGATAGGTTTCATCGGGTTTACCTACCGTATTGGACATTTGATGCCGAGGTGTCGTGTCCATGGACGGCGGATTCCGGCACTTACTACTATACGACTGAGAGTTATAAAGATTCGCAAGGCAACAGGCGGACGCGCCAAGTTAGACATACTCGATGGAGGCCAGCCTCGGGTCAGATTCACACGAGTTTTGATGATGTTACGGTGAAAGGATCGCAAGGCGTTACCGACAATCTATTGCCGAAAGTTGAACCGTTTCCGACGACCGAAGTGGTGCCTTACGAGACGCGTTACATTTCGGGATGGCAGGTTGAGCATTACCAAGTCTCGCTGCCGGATGCGGCATCGACTGGACGAGGGTTGATGAATGAAATGCTGCGTGGAATGTGCGCACGTGACGTGCCGGGCGATACCTTCCGCAACCTGCGGATTTACCCCGAGTATTCCGCCCAAACCTTCAAGCACATTCTGGTTCCGGTGTGGATTGCCAGTTATCAGTATCGAGGCAAAACATGGCAGGCTTTGGTGAATGCCTACACCGGAAGTGCTGCCGCGAAGTTTCCGATCAGTTACTGGAAGGTGGCGGGGGTTACACTTCTCATTTTGCTGATTGTTGCGATTTTCATGATACTCTCGTCGCAGTAAGGTTCGATGAATTGTGGGTGTTCGCGGCATACTGCACTCACTTGTGGAAGAGCAGATTTTGAACCACGAATGACACGAATTGACACGAATGGAGGCAGTTCCTTACAGATGAGAACGGATATTGGAGAGGTCAGAGGTGAAGCCCTGCGGCTCCATCTGTGAAAATCTGCGTAATCTGTGGTTAAAAACTCTTCGTAACCCTCCCGAGTAATTGAAAGTTGTTTGGTGATTCTCGGTGGTCGATTGATGTACGCGTCGGCAAGATGCCGACACAACGGCTGAGTGCTGAAGTTGCTGGTATTTTTATACTTAGCACCGCGCGGGGTCTGGCGCTAAAAAGGGAGACACGTCGCTCCACACCCAGCGAAGTTGGATCGCGATTCTTCTCATTTCTATTTTCCAGTTTAGGATCATGGGTGTGCTGAAACCAGAGTGTCCTGAGATTGTGTGGGTGGTTTGGGCGCTTGGGGTGCTGTGGCATCGCTCTGCGGAGGCCTGGAGACCTCCGCTACGGTGTGGAGAGAAGTGCGCTGATGGCGTTTTTTGGCGGGGAAACATTGGTACAAAAAATCCGCCACAGTCGGTGCCGTGGCGGATTGCTTGAGAGGTGTTGTGATTCTTACTTGAACTCGACGACGATTTTGTCGTCGGCTTCGATCTTCAGGCCTTCGATGGTTTTCGAGAGTTCGCGCATGGTGTTGACGTCGCCCATATCGTCGGGGCTATCGAGCATATCCAATGCTTTCTCGTTGGCGAAGATTTTACCGATTTCGAGGTCGTAGAGGGTGATCTTGTTGCCTTCGGAGAAGTCGGCGTCGGTCTTGACGACTTCGCCATCGACTTCGATGAATGCCGACATGCGCATACCTGCCATCATGCCTGCCATCATTTTCATTTGCTCCTTCTGGGCGGCTTTGTCTTCGTCAGAGGGTTTGAGTTCACCTTCGAGACCTTCGATTTCACCGAGATCTTCGGCACCACCTTCAGCAGCAGCTTTTTTAGGCATGTTGACGGTGAGTTTGTTGGTGTCGCCAGCGACGTAGGAGAAGGTGATCGGATCGCTTCCGCTGTCGTCGTTGCTCATCGATGCCTTGAGTTTGTTGATGTCGGCGAACTTGTAGGTGGCGGTGATTTGCAGTCCGCCGTTGTCGAGATCCTTTTGCTTGAGGCCGACGAATTCCACGCCTTCGCCCATGGTTTCGGCTTTGGTTTTGTAGGTGGCTTCGTCGGTGAACTCATTGCCGCCTTCTTCGCCTTGTGCTTTCATCATGCCAGCCATTTGAGCGCCGACGCTGATGTTCTCGGTGATGGTGCCGCTTCCGTCTTTGGAAAGTTTGGTGGTGGATTCTTGCTCCAGGCAGCTGGAGAGCGAGACGACTGCAAATGCCCCCGCGAAGATGGTGGTGATTTTTTTGATGTTTAATTTCATAGTGATCGGTGGTTTTGGTTGATGGTCGGAGCAAGCTGCCATGTCGCCACGGCCTTAGTCAAGCAAGCGTTAAGAGAACCGTTTCCCGCCGAAATATTTATTCCGGCCAGGAACTTTATCGCATTTTTGGAAATCCTGCCGATTACTTGCTCCAAAGGATTGTGAAGAATTCGTCAGCTTTGGAGCGGTGAGCGGCACGCTTTTCATCGGCCATGCGGCGGAGTGAGGCTGCCATCATCGACATCCGGTGGTTGGCGGCGATTTCTTCCTGGTAGTCGTCGATGAATGTCCAGAAAAGCCCATCCCATGTCTCACACCAGTCGCCTTTCGGCCAGTTGCTCATTTTGCGGATGTAGTTGGATCCTGAAATGTAAGGCTTGGTGGTGAACGATCCTCCGTCGGCGAATTGGCTCATCGCGTAAACGTTCGGCACCATCACCCAGTCGTAGGCATCGATGAACATTTCCATGAACCAGCGGTAAACATCATTGGGATGGATGCGGCACAGTAACATGAAATTTCCGAGCACCATGAGGCGCTCGATGTGATGCGCGTAGGCATGGCGGTCGAGGCGCGCGATCACTTCATCGACCGGTGGGATGCCGGTTTTTCCTGTGTAGAAGGCATCGGGAATGCCGCGCTTCTCGAAGTTCCAGAAATTGGATGTGCGTTGGGAGGTGCCATGGCGTTGATACATCTGCGCCATGTATTCCCTCCAGCCGATGATTTGGCGGATGAAACCTTCGGCGGAGTTTAAGGGGATGTTCTTGCGCTCTATCGCGTTGAGCGCTCGTTCGACCACTTCGTCGGGTGTGATCAGTCCGATGTTTAGAGTTGGTGTGAGCAAGCTGTGGTAAAGGATGCGATAGTCGGTGTGGATGGCGTCTTCGTAGTCGCCGAATTTTTCGAAGCGCTTGTCGAGAAAGTCATCGAGCTGGAGAAGCGCCTGGCGGCGGGTGGTCGGGAAGGTGAACTCGTCCGCTTTTCCGCGTGTGGGCGGGCCGTTATTGCTGATCGAGGCGATGAGTGATTTGATGTCTGCGAGTGGAGAAAGGTTGATGGTTAGTGGGACGGTGGCTTTGGTTGGGAGTTTTTTGCGGTTGTCCTCGTCGTGGCTCCACTTACCGCCAACGGGTTGGCCTTCGCTATCGATGAGCAGGTTCATTCGCTGACGCTGTGCGCGGTAGAAGTCCGCCATGATCGGAGACTTCTTGCGTTTGGCGAAGAAGTCGTCGGCCCAGTTGCTCGGGGTGAGAAACATCGGAGAAACGCTTTGGTGAATCTGTAGAGAATGACGCTCCGCCGCCCGCGCAATGCGACGGCTCAAGAGATAGTCCATTGGATCGCAGTAGTGGATGTCTGTGACGCCATCTTCTGCGAGCTTTTGAAGATGATCGGTGATCGTCCAATTGGCTCTCCATGAAATTAACGTGACGTTGTGACCTTGCGCTGTTAGTTCGTCGTGGTAGTGGCGCATGCTTGCGCGTAGCAGGATGATTTTTTGCAGGTGGAATACCGCGTCGACATGCGGGTCGCCGAAGAACAGCGAGTCCTCGATGAGCTGGATGGGTCTGTCGGCAGAAATTGCCGGGTGATTGGTGAAAAGTTGGTGCGGAAAAATGAGCGTAATCGATTTTGCAGACGATGGATGATTTGTTTTGGTCACTGGAGATCATACGCATCACCAGTCGTCTTGGATTTGAGTGAACCGCGTCTTGCTCTTGTTACGGTATCGTTGATAGTAAGGTCGAGAATCATGGATCAAAATTCGTCAGAGACCTTCGAGTCGGAAGATATCGTCGTCACATCATCGCCGAACGGGGTGGTTGAAACCCAGTCGTTCACCTACCGCGGACCGGGCGGAGATGGTTTGGTATTCAGTGATGGATCGGAGATGGCGGAAGTGGAGATTGCCTATGAGGTGTACGGCGAAATGAATGCGGATCGCAGCAATGTGATTTTGCTCTTTCACGCCCTGTCTGGCTCGCACCACGCGGCGGGTTATAATGCAAGTTTGTCGGCGGCGCATGACCCCGAGCTGGCAAAGCGCTGGACGACGGAAATGCATCTTGGCTGGTGGGACGATTTCATTGGCAGTGGGAAAGCGATTGATACCTCGAAATTCTGTGTGGTGAGTGCGAACTACCTCGGGCATTGCTATGGGTCGACCGGGCCGGCATCGATCGATCCTGAGACCGGTGTGCCTTATGGTGGAAAATTCCCCGAGCTATCGGTGTCTGATGTCGTGAAGTCCGCCGCAGGCTTGTTGGATCATCTGGGGGTGGATCGTTTGCACGCCGTGGTCGGCACCTCGGTGGGCGGATTGATGGCGCAGAACTTTGCGTGTTTGTTCCCCGAGCGGGTGAAAATTGTTATCCCGATGGTGACCGGATGGAAGACGACGGTATTTAACCGACTGATTCTCTTCGAACAGATCATGGCGATCGAAAACGACCCGCATTTCAATGGCGGGGATTTTTATGCAAGCGAGCGTCCCGAGTATGGCCTCGCCCTGGCGCGGATGATTTCTCACAAGACCTTCGTGCACCTGGATGCCATCGAG
>Ga0100402_1007294_pt1 | contig 10722 bp, 7 predicted proteins | sample CryGeyme20150102_FD_80419 | JGI IMG/M metagenome (GOLD analysis project Ga0100402, IMG submission 80419) | Groundwater microbial communities from Crystal Geyser aquifers in Utah, USA - Crystal Geyser metaG 2015-0102 | ecosystem: Environmental > Aquatic > Deep subsurface > Groundwater | place...
ATAGACCAGCAGGCAGCCGTCCGCATCGGCAGTCAGCACCAACTGACCCGCGCAATGCGCCAGCAGCATGTCGCGATACCGCGTCGGTATCGTCAGCCTGCCCTTGCCATCCAGATTGAATTGCGCCGCCCCTTGGAACATGGAACCCCTTCGCCTCCCATTTATTCCCACTTTTCACCACTTGCCCCCACTATATTCAAAATATTTGGGGTGGTCAAGCGGATAAACTGGATTTATCTTTTCAGGACAAGGAGTTAGCGCAGAATGTTGATGCGGGGCAAATATACTTAAAAAGCAATGAATTGCACAAACAAGCTAAAGTTATTTGTAATGGGAGGTCTATCTATTTGGGTCAAGCAGGAAGAGATGATGGCGAGTAATAAAGTCTGTCGGATGAGAATAAAGTCTGTCGGAGGGGAACCGCAAATCCTTAACGCCATGAAATATCAACAAAATGAGGAGTGGCATTGAACGGAAAGCGCAGGCGCTACGCTTTCCCAAGAGCGTTAGTTTATGCAGCTCTGAATGCGGGAGCGCACAAACAGTGTCATTTAAATTTCTCTTACAGCACGATTTCCAGGGCGGTTTGAGAATCTAGTTAAGCAATTTTGTGCTTCAATCTCAATCTTTGCGCTACGCCCACCATATACACTGCCTTTTAGCCAAGTTACTTCAGGTTTCAGTAGATCATCTCCGGTCACTGTGATGTGCCAGCACTTCTTATCACCATCCCATCGATAGCCTCTTGCCTTGAGGATATCTTTGGTTTCAAACGGTGAGCCAAGCGCATACACGGTGTAGCTCTTTTGGCCCAGTGACTTGAGTATTGATTTCAGCACAATGTCCCCAGATTTTGGGAGCTTTTGCTGCAATATCTCTAGTAATGCGAAACAATCCTCTTCGGCTCGATGTGCGCCATAGAAAAATCCGTATTGATAAGCAATGTAATCCAACTTGGCAGAGCCGACACCTTCACCACTCCAATCGACTTGCGCGAAAGAGCAGCCCCAAGGAAGTGACTCAAATACTGGTAATCGCTTCTCAAGAAATACACGGTCAAATTTTGCATTGTGGGCAACGACAAGAGATACACCCTCTAGAAATTTCTCCACATCAGAATCATTGATACTGTGACCAGCAACCATTTCGTCGGTTATGCCATGCACAGCAGTTGATTCTGGCGGGATTGCAAATCCCGGTGCCTCCAGTTGATCGAACGTTCCAATTACGTTGTATGCGGCCCCTGTTTCTGGATCGTACTCAAACAGAACCATCCCCAACTCAATAATCGCGTCTTTATTTGAATCAGTGCCAGTCGTTTCAGTATCAACAACAACCCCTTTGGACAAAGTTCGTCCATCACTATCTGCAAAAGTTATTCGGGGTGATATTTTTCGAATAATTTTGAAGTCAGGATGCGAGCTTAGTAATTTGACCGCATCACTGATAGCTGCCTCGTTAAATTTGGTCGTCATGTCGTTATTGGAAATAACGGGGCGCAGTCACCCATATAAAAGACTGCACATCAATCATGTCCCGTGGTGCAAGAATATCTCTGCCATCCTTGAGTAACTCGTTGCGAATTCGTTCAGCTAGTGCAAGCACCTGACTGTATGTCAGCCAGTTCAACTCTGGTCTGTAATTGATTTCCTGACCCAGTACATTTGCTGCATCCTGCGTTACAACAGGCTTGAGGAACATATGGGTTTCAGGTTGTGCGATGAACATAAAGTAGGTGGCAATAGGCCATTTCGCTGCGCCGATTTCCGACAACAGCTCGGCAAAATGTTCAAAGCGAACACGCATCTCGTTTTCACCATAGAGCAACGCATAAAGTGAGTCAGCAAACTTTCTCTGAATTGCTTCAGTAGAAATACCATTTGAAAACCAGATTTTTTCGTATGGACTGATCAGATTTGTTTTATTGATTACCCTTTTCGCCCGATCATGAATTTCTTTAGAATTTCCTTGCTCCAGCAAATTTAAGAATACATCTTTACCCAATAGCTCAATCATGAGCTTGTTTGCTTCCACCTTGTATTCTCTCTCGCTGGTTGGTCCAGCTAGATATTGCCCATCTTGAAACCCTGATGGAAAGATACTCAGAAAGTTCTCAACCGCTTTTGAGAATGATATGAAGGAAGGCTTCAGCTTTCCCGGGTGGACTGGCTTGTTAAGTTCGGCCTTGTGATAACACACCAATGAGTTGAGGTAATCAGACTTCGCCTCTTCGCCCGATAGGCGCTCAAATTTTGCAAGAGTAAGATCAAACTCCTTGGGGCCAACGTCCTCAAAGAATATTTTTGCTTTGCTACCGGACTCATCAAATAAAACCTCGCCAATACCCCATTCTGTTTTAGTTGCATGTTTTACTCGCTCACCAGCTTTGAATTTCCCTTGCATATTCACTCCGAATATCGATCCGACACAGCAATGTAAGGCTAAGTCCTGTTACGTTTATGCCGCAACAGTTTGTTCATCTGAATCTTCATCTTCAGTATCAATGTCAGATGTCGAAGATGATGCCTTGCCCATTGCCTTTTCAATCAAGCCCAGTAATTTCAACTTTCGCTGCTGATAGAACTGTTCGAAGTCATCTTCACGCAACAATCCAGAAGGAATCAAATGACTTTCCAGAATTAAATCCATTTGTTCATCATCAAGGAGAACCTGCTTGTGTTGCTGTAATTTCTCAAGGTACTTTGACGGCGCTACACCGCCAATCATGCGGTTTGCTTTGTACGAGATAGGTGTTTTGTTGACGATGGCGTTGTACACCTTACGCGGGATATTTTGCTTTTCGCACCAGTCCTGCGGGAATATGTGGTGGATATCGAGCGCCACATCTTCAGCATCCAATTCACGAATATTGGCTTTCCAGAAGAAATCTTCCGCACCGTTTCTCAAAACCAAAACATTAATGCCTTTGTAAGCAGCACTAAGTCGTGACGAAAGGCGATCAAGGCGATCTGGCTGGAATGTCGCATCAACGATGGTGCGGGGCAGTTCTTTTTCGTTCTCAATCCACTGAAGCAACTCATCTACGTCATTTGCAATGCGCGTCTCAACGGCGCCACCATAAAGCTCTCCCAGAACGCCGCTCCAATACCACTGAGTTAATTTGGCATGGATACGCGGCTCAAGCCAGCGTTCTTTGAGTAACGCTAGAACAGATGCTAAGGGGGCTAACTGGGTGCGATAGGGCAAATCCAAAGGACTCAGAAAACATTCCTTACGCAAGAACCTGGCAGCCAACATAAAGCCGGCTTCCACTTCGTCTGCCCATTTCTTATATGCATCAAGGGGCAATGACAATATAGCCACACGTTTTGCACTGACCGGGGAAATCTGCTTGCCTGTCTTGCCAGCAGCAATGTCTGCCTTCCGTCGCTCTAGCGTATGTAACATCGTAATCGCTTGCAGATAGTCCGTGGCTTCAACCCCGCTTAGCATCGGCTCTTTGCCAAGGCGACTTTGACGAGACTCAACTTTGCGCAGGTTGCTGCCGAACCAATCATCCCGCATGTTATAGCCATCAGCTGCATAACTGGCCGTCACCAGTTCAAATACGGAAAGAGGTACTCCACCCGTATTCACCTTTTCAAATACTAGGCACACAGCTTCTTTCGAGGTTTCTTTCTTCAGCTCGATGATAGGCAACTGATAGTTGCGGAAGGCCCCCAGTACATCCTTGCGAAATTTCATGTATGAGCCGAAGTGCTCTGGAGCATATTGCTGTAGAGCTTCTTCCCAAGCATCGGAATTCAATATCTCACTGCATGGGAAATACAGTTGGCGGCATTCCAACTCACGAGTCGACAGATCCAACACTACATCTCTATCAAAATTTGCTTTTACTTTGCGATCTGGGCTAACAGCAATCAACGCCTCTTCAAGGTGTACTTGTCCCTCAAGAGCAGCTTGAATATTGAAATAGTAGTGCCGCTCGATAGCCTTGCCTTTTTCGTTACGTGTTTTGACTGTACCCTTTAGAGCCAATACCTGCGTCAACGTTGTCAGGCGTTGCTGCCCATCCAAAATGAGTAATTCAGCATTGGGAATACCACCAGTAAACGGAACATTTTCTACAGGGCGCACTTGAAACCGCGCCTCGCCACCCGTTTCAAGGAGCATCACGGCCCCCACAGGAAATGAGCGAGCACACTGACCAACAATCCTCGAACATGGTCGTCATCCCAAATCCAGCCGCGCTGAAAATCAGGTAGCTGAACCTTTCCTTTGACGATGTCGCTAAGGATTTCTGGCAATAAACGCTTGGTGCTATCGAACGTGCTCAATGTAATCTCCGTTTGTCTTTAAGCAGCCGCCTGCTCAACCAGCACATCCGCCAGCTTCTGCTGCAATTGATTGGCTTGAGTGATGCGGGTTTTGAGTTGATCGCACAGCGCCATTAGTTCATCGACCTTGGCGACGATACGGTGTTGCTCAATTATTGAAGGGAGCCATATTTTGATTTTCTTTATTGTTTTTACAGCAGCAAGATTCTTCATTGCGCTGCCTTTTGTCGTTTCAAGTATTGAAGCTTGGAAATATGGCGATTCAAAAAGCCTTATAAAAAAATCATTTATCACAACTTCATTCTCAGTTCTGATACGCATCAGGGCCTGATTTATTACGCCTTCTTTTGAGCCTACGGGCAATAAACTTATTTTCCCAATAGTTCCTGCGCAACTAACGATAAAATCTCCAGGGGAAACAGAAAAGTTTGAAAGTTCCTCGAACTTCGACTTTGAAATGTAATAGTCGCCTAAATCACAATCGCCCCTTATGGCATTTTTCTGCTCGTAAACCTTGTACCCAGTGCTTACAAACATGTCTTTTCGAATTGAACTTCCAAATGGTCCCCTACGCAAAGATCCTACAGATTTCTCAAGCAAATCTTCGAATTTCGCATTAAACATATCGGCTGGCCTGAACTTCATATCCGATGTGTAAAACCCAGTCACCGCCATTTGCAGCAGGGTTTGTTTGAGGGCGTCTATGCTGGCTTCGGTGGTGAACAGGGTGTCGAAATGCGCGGCGATGCGCTGCCAGTTGGCGCTGAAATCTTCGGCGTTTTGCGATTGGGTGAGTGTGCCGAGCAGATGGCTCACAAGTTTTTCATGGGCTACGGCGGAGTTGCGGTGCTGGGTTTCCAGTTGGTCGCACAGCGCCATCAGCTCATCGACTTTGGCGACAATGCGGTGTTGTTCTAGGAGGGGAGGAAGTGGAAGTACGATTGAAACCAGTCTAGCTTGGTTAAGCTTCGGAACTGTCATTCCAGTAATAAATGCCCCAAGATCCATTGCATTGAGTGAGAGAGTAACAAAATCATCAAGCAATGCTGATCTATATGGGCGAATCACATGAGCATGGTTATTGACCCATGTTTTACCAGAAATTTTGAATGCGGTATTTTCACCGCGCCCCCATTTAGCTCCATCCTCACCCACCAAGACCAATGGTTCATCAAATAGATAATTTGAAACGTAGTCCACAACGCCTGAAGCTCCATAATATGGGTATGGTCCAGGTTGACGATCTTGTTGTGTAACTGGTTTTCTGAGGCTGTCTAGCACTTCAACAGCTTGTCCCAGCCGAACCCACTCCCATCTTTGTGGCAATTCAAAAGATTTTTCATCCTCAGTTATTGCCGCAATCGGTTGGTCTTTCTTAACTCTCCCTTCCGTAATCAGCTGTTTTTTTTCAGCTTGTATACGCTTGAGCAATTCATGAGCCGGTTCATCGTTCTCATCTTGCGGCACCAGCTTGCCGCGTACCGCCAATTCCAAAATCAACTCACGAAGCTTCTTGATGCCATACACGCTGGCCGCATTACCTGAGCTGCGGCCACGTCCAGATTTCTTTTCGATATCGGCATCCGTCCAGATGTCGATGTGCTCGGTTAGCAAAGTCTGAATCGCATTCATACCTTTACACCACGCTGTAGCGCATCCCCCAGAATGCCTTTCAACTGGCCACGCAACGCGGCGATGTCTTGTTGCATGGCGTTGTACTGTGCCAGCAGCACATCAGGATCATGGATTTCTTGTTCTCCGACATGCGGATTCTTGCAATCGAGGTTGTAATTGCGTGCCTTGATGTCTTCTAGACTGACCTTCCACGCACATTCATTTTCAACGCGCTTTTTGAATCCGTTCTCTTCCTTGCCCCACCATGCAGCCTCCACATCAAACTCTTCGAGTTTCATCGGCTTGGTTTTGTTGTATGCCTTTACACCCGTTGGCAATTGATGTTCATAAAACCAGATGTGCTGGGTCGGCGTGCCTTTGGTAAAGAAGAGCAGATTGGTCTTGATGCTTGTGTAAGGCGCAAACACGCTATTGGGTAAGCGCACGATGGTGTGCAGGTTGCATTCTTCCAGCAATTTTTCTTTGATGCGCGTCTTGATGCCTTCGCCGAACAGAAACCCATCCGGTAAAACCAGCGCAGCTCGCCCACCGGCCTTGAGCAACTGCATAATCAGCACCAGAAACAAATCCGCTGTTTCACGGGTGCGGAAGGTGGCAGGGAAGTTGGTTTCAATACCGTCTTCTTCCATACCGCCGAAGGGTGGGTTGGTGACGACGACATCTACGCGCTCTTTCGGCCCCCAGCTAATCAGCGGCCGCGCCAGTGTGTTGTCGTGGCGGATATTGAACGGCACATCAATGCCATGCAGGATCATGTTGGTAGTACACAGCAAATGCGGCATCGGCTTTTTCTCGATACCGAAAATGTTGGCCTGCAGTTGCACTTCATCCTCAACTGTTTTCACATCCTGTTTACGGATGTGCTCAATCGAGCAAGAAAGGAAGCCGCCGGTGCCGCAGGCTGGATCCAGTACCTTTTCACCGAGACGCGGATTGGCCATGCGCACCATGAATTCGGTCACGGCACGCGGTGTGTAAAACTCACCCGCGTTGCCAGCAGCTTGGAGGTCGCGCAACAACTGCTCGTACATATCGCCGAACAAGTGACGTTCTTGTGCCTTGTTGAAATCCACACCTTCCTGAATCTTGTTGATGACCTGACGGATCAACTGACCAGACTTCATGTAGTTGTAGGCATCCTCGAATACCGAACGGATCACATACGCGCGCTGGTCACCGCCCTTGGCTTGAAGTGACTGCAAGGCTGGGAATAGTTCATTGTCGATAAACTGCTTCAGCTCCTCGCCTGTCATGCCTTCGGCATTGGCTGCCCACACGCGCCAGCGGTATTTCTCTGGCAAGGGAGACTTGTAGTTGTCTTGCAACAACTCCCACTCGCTTTCGCGATCGTCGAAGATTTTGAGGAACAGCATCCACACCAATTGGCTCAGGCGCTGGGCATCGCCATCGACGCCTACGTCTTTACGCATGATGTCTTGGATAGATTTAATCGTGGAGGAGATGCTCATATCTGACCTTCTTATTGGTATGCCTTAATTAGGCGTAGAGGTTATGTTCTAATTCTTGCAGCGCAGCAATGTAGGCAGGTTTGCCGCCAAATGCTGCGACTAGCTCACTGGCGGTGCCCATATCTTTGAATGGGTCGAGCGTGAGTATTTTCATGTCCTCGATGTTCTCGATGCCGGTGTCAGCATATTTCTCCAGCAAACTCTCAAGCACCTTGCGAGCCTGCTCACCATACTTGGTAAAGTAGTTTCGCTTCTTCACTTGTTCGGCACGTTCGCGCCGAGTACGTGGCGGCTGGTCAAAGGCGACGTGGCAGATCAGATCGAAGGCATCGAAACCTTTGCCTACTTCCTCGGCCAGTGGCTCCAGCAGTACGCCATGTGCTTCCAGTTCCTTCAGGATGGCAGCTTTGCGCTCTGCTTTAGTCCAACGAAGCAAGAACTCATCGAGCGAGGAATAATCTTTGCGCACTGCTTGGCGGGTGTAGTCCTTTAGCGACTCGGTAATCAGTTTTCCGTCTGGTCCGTAGTATTGGACACGTTCTGAAACGATATATACGGTGACGTCGCCGATGACGTATTTCACACGCCCAGTTCCGCCTTCGCCACCATTAAAGCCGCCTTCACCGGGTCCTGCGGTCGTAAACCCTGTACCTGTTTCGCTAGGCGGAATTGGATTGCCGTTGTCATCGATGTCGATTGGTGGCTCGGGCGGTACTGGCGGGTCGCCGGCTTTGGGTTCATAAATGACGATAGGTGGTCCGTCAAAGGCCTCGTCCGCAAAGAGCTCGGTCGCCTTCTTGAAATCCATGATGGTGAACCAATATTTACCATAATCCTCATTGATACGGGTGCCGCGCCCGATGATTTGCTTGAACTCGGTCATGGATTTGATGTGCTGATCCAGCACCACCAGCTTGCAGGTTTGCGCATCGACCCCCGTTGTCATCAGCTTAGAGGTGGTGGCGATCACTGGATAACGCTCTTCCGGGTTGATGAAGTTGTCTAGTTCAGCCTTACCTTCATTCTCATCGCCAGTAATGCGCATCACATATTTACGATTTTCCTTCACGCGCTCTGGATTCAGGTTCACCAATGCTTGGCGCATTCGTTCGGCGTGGTCGATGTCATCGCAGAAAACGATGGTTTTGGCGTAGGGATCAGTCGCTACTAGGAACTCAGTGATTTTTTGGGCGACCAGCTCGGTGCGTTTTTCAAGCACCAGTGTACGATCCATATCAATCTGGTTGTACACACGGTCTTCGATCAAATTCCCGTTCTTATCGGTTTGGCCTTTGCTGGGGCGCCAGCCTTGAACGTCTTTGTCGATATCAATACGCACGACTTTGTAGGGGGCCAGGAAGCCGTCCTCGATTCCTTGCTTCAGTGTGTAACTGTAGACTGGCTCGCCGAAGTAATGAATGCTGGAAACATCTTTGGTTTCCTTGGGGGTGGCAGTTAAGCCCACATGCGTAGCCGAAGAGAAATACGCCAGAATCTCACGCCAGGCGGAATCTTCCGCAGCACTGCCACGATGGCATTCGTCGATTACAACCAAGTCAAAGAAATCCGGCGAGAACTGCTTGTAGATATTTTTCTCTTCTTCGTTGCCTGTGACAGCCTGATACAAGGATAAATATATCTCATAGCTCTTGTCGATCTGGCGCTTGCTGATCTTGGTCATGGCTGCGCCAAACGGTTTGAAGTCGTTGTTTTTGGTTTGATCGACCAATATGTTTCGGTCTGCCAAGAACAGAATGCGTTTCTTGGTTCCAGACTTCCATAGTCGCCAGATGATCTGGAAAGCCGTATAGGTCTTGCCCGTACCGGTGGCCATTACCAACAAAATACGCTGCTGACCTTTGGCTACGGCCTCAACAGTGTTGTTGATCGCATTGGATTGATAGTAGCGAGGAGCACGCTCTGTCCCGTCATCGTAGTAGGGCATCTCCACGGTATTGCGCGCTTCGGTCGCTTCTATTCCCTTCCACTGGCAATAGCGCTGCCATAACAGGGCTGGTGAGGGAAAATCACTCAGCGAAATCTCCTGTTCCGTTTTGTCGGCCAGACCTGTGCAGTCATGAAATAGAAAGGCATCTCCATTGGAACTGAACACAAAGGGCACCCCAAGGGTTTCGGCATAGTTGAGCGCCTGTTGCATACCGGCACCAACACTATGCTTGTTGTCCTTGGCCTCGATAACAGCGAGTGGGATATTTGATTTGTAGTAGAGGATGTAATCGGCGCGTTTCTGTTCGCCGCGTGTATGCAACTTGCCACGCACGATGATGCGCCCTTTGGTGAAACTTACTTCTTCGCGTATCTGGCTGTGCAAATCCCACCCCGCGCCGACAACCGCTGGAGTAATGTATTTGCTACAGATATCTCGTTCGGACAGCTGATGCTTTTCCAAAAGAAGGCCCCTTATTCTTATTTGGGCGATATTAACCCGCAAAGCTCATTGAGCATATATGCCGATTGGCCTATATACATTCAAATTCAGGAATCTCTGCCAGACAATCCTCTTTCTGATCAACAACTCCTTCGTTCTGCCCTACGGATCCTGCATCCTTTATAGCTCTCAACAGCTTGTCGATATCGCACTTAAGTAACTTTTCAATATCCACCTGTTGCACTCCATTGGATGCACAAGCCACCTCGATGGGCATCCCAAGACGGATCTCAGCAATCGCTTCGCCCATTGCGGCCATGTCGGGATTTCGCAGCGCTGGCCAACCTGCCGCCTTGAGCATTTTTTTTGTATGCGTTAAATCCGTCCCTACCGTTTCAGATATTTTTTTATAACTACACCGAAGCTCCACATATAGCTTGCAAAGCTCATCACTGCTCCAGTAACCCCTCTCGTACCGTCGTTTGGATTTTCTGGCATTGGGAAGATTATCTGTGCTGCTAAACCAATAGTCGATAGCATCTTTTGATGATTCAAACAATGAAGCCAAGCCAAGCACGTAAACGGGGTTAGCAACCGGCCTAGAGGCGATGCTATCTATTGCATGGAAATACTCACCCTGGGCCCTGCTATTTAATGAAGGGTAATGGCTATGAAGCCAAGCGGCGGGGACTTGATCTAATAGTCGATCCGTCAAGGTTGGACGTTGCCCATTTTTTCCAACACGGATGTCATCCCCCCGCAGTAATTCCGCCATCCGATATATGGCATGAATGGATGAAAGTGGTTTATTTGAATTCAGGATGGTGAAAATAATATCAGCGTATCGCTGAATGACAGGGTTCGAATGGATTGCCTCGAATTCATCCTCCGCGAATTCATATGACGACTCCAATTCTATTGAGGGCATGTC